>Ga0209098_1002645_pt1 | contig 15582 bp, 18 predicted proteins | sample AD_JPNHW1_MetaG_FD_184429 | JGI IMG/M metagenome (GOLD analysis project Ga0209098, IMG submission 184429) | Active sludge microbial communities of municipal wastewater-treating anaerobic digesters from Japan - AD_JPNHW1_MetaG (SPAdes) (version 2) | ecosystem: Engineered > Bioreactor > Anaerobic... | reverse complement strand
CTCTTATTTCTTTCCGCTTTGCTATCTCGATCCGATCCCCCTTCATAAGACAATATTGGTGGAAATATTATATTAAGTTTTGCAAGGAACTATAATGATTGAGAAAAAAAAGAGATCAACGAGAAGATCGACGCACTCAAGTCTCGACCGTTCTCTGCCCATCGATCTTCGGATTACTCTTCCATCGATTCATCGCCGGCAATCCCTGACTGAGGAAAGATGTAGTTCACCCAGCAGAGGGCCACAAGCGAAGTTCCATACTTTTTCTGCACCGGGAGATAGTCGATAGCATAGGTTGGCTCGGAGAACTTATACTCACTGGCATTGTACCTTCTGTTCACCTCACCCATCAGGGAGGTATGCAAAGCCTCTTTTGCCGCCGACCGGGCTTCTTCTTCAGGCACAACGGTCTGGTTGTATTTCTTCTTGTACTCCGCGGCAAATCCGCCGACAAGAGATCCATCCAGAGTTCTCACCCATATCCTGCCCACGCCGGTGCAGAGAGTATCGCCCCGAACGCCATTGAGATCGGACATGATGGTTTCAATGGCCGCACCATGGTGGAAGTACTCCCTGGCCTCGCTTAAGTTGATCTCCTTTGATTCGGGAGGCAACACCGAGGTGTACTTGAGCACATTGAAATTCTCAATGCTCGCATTCATCAGAGCCAGATCGTAAGATCCCGTCTCCCAGGGATCGTCGCCCGGTCCCAAATCAGTGTCGTTATGGCCCATGGTGACAAAGTACTCGTAGGGTATCCTGTTTCCCAGGACCAGTCCGTACATCATTCCCGTGTTATCGTCTGCCTTGGCCTCGCCGGCAAGAGCCGGGCCGGCCAGGGATGCCACAAGCAGCACAGCCAAAAAGATCAGTGACGCAGAAGCTATCAGTCTCATAATATGTTCCTCTTTTTTCTAAAAAAGTTGCGCCCATCATATTTATCATTTTCATCCATCGCCATTCGTCTGACGTCTGCCTGATAAGAGAAGCGATAGATGATTGCTCCCTGCGCTCGATGCCTTCGCGCGGGGCTTGCCCGCCCACGCGAAGGCGCGAAATGCCGCACTGCGTTGCCGCTTTTTTACGCCCTCAGTGCTTTCGCAATCATCGGCGCCACCGATACTGTGCTCACGCCCTTGTCCAGGGTGTCAGTGGCCAGCACCGCCTCCACTCCAGATCGATAGAGCTTGAGAACCGCAGACCCGGTGAGGACGGGATGGACCGCCGCCAGATAGACCCGACTGGCCCCCTGCTGGCGCAATAACCCTATGGCGGTGGCCATGGTGCCGCCTGTGGCGATCATGTCATCGAAGATGACCACATCCCTGCCTTTGACAGCGATCTCCTTGGGAGCCATGGAGACCTCGGTCCCGGACAGACGGGTCTTTTGCAGATAGTCGGAGTCGCAGCCCAGACAGGCAGCCGCTGTGCGGGCCATTGCCATCGCTCCCTTATCCGGAGAGATGACCACGGTGTCCCTGAGCCCAAGGCTAGCGATCCGCTCAGCGAGCAGGCTCGTCGCATCCAGATTCTCGATGGGGCACTGGAAATGAGCCATGATGGAAGGAGCATGGATGTTTACCAGTTTGACGCGACCATTCTTTAAAAACGGACTCAAGGCCCCGGCAACCGCCCTTGCAGTCATGGGCTCGCCCGGCTTGAAGATCTTATCCTGACGGGCATACCCGAAGTAGGGGATGACCACTGATACCCGCCGATCCCGGCAGACATCCAGAAGCTGCAAGAGATAGACCAGGTCCTGATCGGTTGGAGTCGACTGGATTATTACGATTTCATCTTCCAGAGGCGTTACGACTTGCGTGTACGACTCGCCATCGGGAAAGGTCTTGTAATCACAAAGAGCAAGCGTTTCATTTAAGATTGTGGCCACCCGGCCAGCGAGAAGCTGGGAGGCCGGCCCTCCAATAATCATCAAAAATCACCTTTAGCTTCCTACTACCTTCATTCTGACTCTTACAGTTGGCGTGACAATTGCCCCCACGGCCCGCACATCTCTGCCAACCTCGATATCCTTTATCAGCTCGAAGAAATTTCCGGCCAACATCAAGGGTCCAATGGGCTTTGGCTTCTTTCCGGGAGCAATCAGGAAGGCATTTTTAGTCTCCACCGAGAAGTCTCCGGAGATGGGATTAGCGGTATGAGCCCCAATGAGGCCATTCACCACGATGCCTTTCGTCTCCGCCAGCAAATCCCGGCTCTCTCTGGAGCCGACAATGAGGTTTCGAATTCCCACGCTTGGAACTCCGGAGTACCCGGCGCGCACCGCATTGCCTGTGGATTCTGTGCCCTCTTTTCCGGCGGTATAGCTGTCATAGAGGTAGCCCTTCAAGACCCCATCCTCGATTATGGCCGTCCTTTGAGATGGAACTCCTTCGCCATCAAAGGAGGAAGAGTCTATTCCCCCGGAAAGAAGCCCGTCATCGACAATCAGGAGGCTCTCGGAGGATACCCTCTCGCCGACCCGGCCCCGGAGAGACGATCGGCCCTTTTGCACATTGTCTGCGGAAATGGCGGGAAGCAGGGTGTAGTCGAGCAGCTCTGCTATCGCCAGGGGCCTTAAAAGCACATCGTAGGTTCCGCTCTCCGCCTTGACAGCGCCCAACGAGGAGCAAGCCTGCTCCCCTGCCGCGCGCCCGACATCCTCCAGTGATGGCGTGTAACCGCGGGCGAAATAGAAATCACTGCCTGTAGCCACATCCGACCCGCGGGCTATGGTCTCCATTGAGGCATGCATAAGGGTAGAAGCCTCTACAAGCTGCATTCCCAGCGAGTTCAGGACGAAATGGCAGCCGCTCGCGCAGGCAACGCTTCCGGATACAGGCTCAGCACCTCTGACTGCCCGACATCCGGAAAGCATGCTCTCTGCCAGGTCAAGGCATTCCTCTGGCCCAATCTCCTGCAAACGGGTGTCGAAGATGCCCTCGGGATGCACCACATCTTTGGGCGCCGGAAGAGATCTCCAGGACTCGTCTCTCCCCCTGGCCCGGGCGGATAGCACAGCGCTTTTGGCCACATACGGCAAGAGCGACATATCGCTGGTGCTGGAAAAGCCCACTCCACCAGCGATGACTGCCCGGAGCCCCAGGCCGCGATGAAAGCTCTCGCTGGCCAGATCAACCGCATCCCTGCGCAGATCGATGTCCACAGATCGGCCGATCATACCGCAAACCTCCGCCTGCTCCGCGCCCTCCTGCAAGGCCAGGGAGATGAGCTTATGTCCGAAATTAAGTAGGCCATCGAGGCTATCCGATGTATCTGAGATCTTCATCACCCATCGCCTCATAGGGAGCCTGGGCACGCTCCATCTCCTGCAGCTTGCCTATGATCTTCTCCATCTCCTTGGCCCTCTCTTCCAGGGCCTGCATGCCAACGGTAATGCCCAGAATATCGGAAAGAATTCGCAGGACCTCGGAAGCTGCTTTGGGATCGACCAGATAGCCGGAGGTCACGCCCATCAGACAGACCACATCGATGCCCCGCAATGCCCCCATGCCCAGGAGCAGCCCAGAGACGCCGATTATCCCGCCGCCTGGCTCATTTTCGTGAAAGAGGACCCCTTTTTGCTTCATCTCATCCACGAGCGGAACACTTGTGGCCGCCCCCATGACGGTAGGCTTGTCCACGAACTGACCTGTGCCATATCCGCCCAATGCGTAGATCCTCTTCACATGATAGCTCTCGGCTATGTCCAGGAAGATATCGCAAAGCTCGTAGTGCCCCTCATTGGTGGCGCTCTGATAGTCGCCGATGAGAATGAGCAGATCAGGCTCTCCATCTTTGCCATGATAGGCATAAATCTCATTTCGGACCAGCTTTATGGTGCCGTCCGCATTTACCATAACCTGGGGAGGAAAATGAGGCGAGTAGACCTCGATGATCTTCTCGGCTTTCAGCTCTTCCACCATGTGATCGGCTACCAGCTTTCCCACATGGCCCACGCCCGGCAGGCCTTCAATGAGAATTGGGTCCTTAAGGGTTACATCTTTGATACGGGATACCAGGGTCTCCTTCATTTTGCCTCCTGGCCGAGAGCTCTCCTATACTTACCGTAAGGGTCATCGGGAGAGAATCTGGCGGGCTTAGTAACAGCAGTATGGCCCCCACATACTGGACAGATATCCTTAAGGGTGTATCGGCGGCAGGCCGTACACCTCAGGATTTTGCTTCTCATGCATCTCTAAGGAAGGTGCCTTCTCCGCCATGCTGCTCTATGTATTTCACCACAGCCTGAGCAGACTTCTTGAGAACAGACTCGGCATGCTTGTAGTCCGGCGCAGTCACATGAATTCTGTAGCGCGGCGCTCCGATGTAGGTGATGAAGAGCGTGGCATCTTTGTCTTTTATGCGCTTGGCTTGCTTGAGGGCCTTCCTGATCACCTCGACGCCATCCGGAGCAGGAGAGGTGATATCCACATAACCGCTGATATCAACCGATGGTATCTTGACGTTATCCCGAGAGAGGCTCTCCAGTATCTTAATATCTTCTTCAGTCAGAACCGCATCCTTAAGAGCATCAGCGCCGCTGATCGCCGCCTCCTCCATCGCCAGATAGAGGCTGTCGAAGGCTAGAACCAGAGCATCAGCAACGCGCTTAACGTCCTCGGGCCGATCCTTGTAGGCCATCTCCAGCCATTTCCAGGCTTTCTGGTCTGCCTTCCACTCCTGAATCTTCTCGCGGCGCTGGTGCTCATTAACATCTTTCAGAGAAAGATCAATATGATGCCTGGAGGTATCCACATTCAATACCTTGCAGACTATCTTCTGCCCTTCTCGAACGTGGTCGCGAATGTACTTGATCCATCCGCTGGCCACCTCAGAGATGTGAATCAGGCCCTGCTTACCGGCATACTCGTCTATGGATACGAAAGCTCCGAAGTCCACTACCTGAGTCACAGTGCAGACGACCAGAGACCCGACCTCAGGCCAGCCCTCACGTTGCATTACTGATCACTCTAAGACTTCTACGATGGTGGTCTTGATATCAGCCTTGCCGCCAGTGGGCTCGGCCAGAGTACGCCCGCAGACCAGGCATTTTACAACCGTAGAGGCATGGGCGAATATTACCTGCTCGTTCTCGCAGTCGTTGCACTTTACCTTGACGAACTTGCTCGGCAGATCTATCCCTCCACCAGATCGAATTTACCTGCTCTGAATCCCGGACGGTTGTGGGCCTTCTTGCAGGTGCTGCATCGGTAGCGCAGATTCAGCCTCTTTACAGGCTTATCGCCACCAGGAACCTTGGAGAACTTGCCCTGATTTCCTATGCCGTTGGCCCGTGACTTCTGCCTCGTGATATGGGTCAGCGAGGAAGCCCGGCCTTTTCTCACTCTCTCAACAGTTTGGGGGGTATGCTTTTTGCAGAACGGACAATAAGCGTTAAGCTTTTTTGGCATCTTCACGATACATCATCTCTCAATCTTCACTTCAGAAGCTAACTTCTTGTTGCACAGATTCCTGGCGTGAACGGCCGGGAGCACAGCCACATCATCCTTCCCGAGAAGGTAATTTCTCCCGTCAACTCCCACGAACAGAGGAACACTATCCAGCAACCGCACAATTTCGTATTCCCGAGGTATATCTTTCTTGCCCATTAAAGGCCTTTCGGTGTGAGCCACATGAGCCAAGATGGCCTCGCGTCCTGAGGCGATGGCCGAGAGCATCTGCCGGTAGATCTCCTCCTCTTCCTCGGTCATGCCAGGGAGTGCCTCCTCTCGAGATGCTGATCTGGCGCTGCGCAGTGCCCTGCGGAGGATCTTTTTCACCCGCTGGTCTATGAGCTTGTTGACGCTGTTCTTCTCGGCCTTGAGGGTATCCTGCAGAATCTGAGCCTCGACGCTGAAAGTATCGGCGACCGCGGACAGCTCCTGGCTTAGACCTGCCAGATAGACACCTACCTGATGGTAAAAGTCCCTATCCAGATGCTGAAGCTCAGCGGATTTGCGTTCCTCTCGGAGCGCATTAGCCAGATCCAATTCCTACACCTTCATATCTTGTGCGCCTGTGCGGGCCTGATATCTGGGATCAGATAATATATAGATTAATGCTTTGTGCGAGCTTCTGCTACCCCTCGCGCCATGAGAAAGACGGCGACGCTAGAAGGAAGCTCCTCAGGGCCCTCATCCAGATGGAAGCTCTCGCCCAGCATCTGAGTCTTGAAGGGCTTCAGGACCTGCACAGGAACCGGCTCCCGCCCGAAGACCACTGCGTCTTGCAGGGGATCAAAGTCCATGAGGTCGCGCAGGGAGAGAGGAGTCACGCGCATTCCCGAGCCGCCATGCAGGCTGCCGGGACAGCGGATCAGCCTGCGGACGTCGGCGGTCACCGGCTCGTCGGTCTCGCCGCGCTCCTCATCCAGATTAAATCCCACCTTCACTCCCTCGTTGTCCAGGAACTCGACCAGAAGCAGTTTCCAGATCGCAGCGCTGCCTCTGAATAGGTCCAGATTTCCCCGCGAGATCTCATCCAAGACTTTAGGAGCTTGCAGGCTCCTGTAAAAGCTTGCCGCCCTTTTGGGTCCAATGCCCTTCCGTTTTGATAGAACTGCGATCGCATCTGCCTCGTTCAGGCTGCGCAGGTCCTCCACAAAGGAGAGGATGGCGGAATTGATCCGTCCTCCCCAGCCAGCTGCGCCAGCAGGCGGCGCGCGAAGCCGAAAAGCCCTGTCCTTTCCCCAGTCGCCTTCCATTGGAGCCATGTGGATGAACCGGTCCATTGCCAGCCCCCGGCCAGCCAGGTAGTCCACGATCTCCCGCCGCTCGTCGCCGCCCAGGCTGAAGATTCGCGGATCCCGGACGTGAATATGATAGCCCCGGCCTCCGGAAAAGACAACATTCATTCTATCCTCGGAAAAGCCAAAGTCAGCGGTAAGAAACCCAAGCAGCTTTTGAGTCTCCTTCTTTACGAGGCTCAGCATCTCGCTGTAGCTTTTAGGCGCATTTCGCAGGTGATCGGCGTCAAGGTCGAAGATGAGATCCGCGCCCTGCCAGAGCTTCTCCTTCATGGTGGGTGCGCCGGGCCGCTGGTAGTAGGCAGCGGAGTGATAGACGTGGCGCGGCACCATGGCCCGCACATAATCGATAAGCTCTCCAGGCGAGAAGAACGACTTATGCCGGCGCATGCCGGAGTCGTCGAAGAAGAGAAAGCCCCATTCCCGCGAGGCAATGCCGGGCGGCGCGTCCAGGGAGGATTCGAGGTAGTAGCTCCGGAACCTGGAGACCAGGAAATTATAGGTCAGTGCGTTCAGGGTCCCACCGCCCGTAAACCTCTGGCCGGCGATCGGCAAAACAGGGAACTTCGCGACGGAACTGATCCCGATCTGCCAGGTCTATGTCGGCCAGGATGGCCGTCTGCCCGGAGCCGGCTTCTGCCAGTACCCGGCCACGGGAGTCGATTATCAGCGATCCGCCACCTGCGGCCCAGTTGCAGGCCAGATGAGGCATCTGATTCTCTATCGCCCGGGCTATTGCCAGGGCGCGCCACTGATCACGGCGTAGCGCAGGAAACTGGGCCACAGTGACCAGGAAATCTGCGCCCTGCAGGGCAAGAGAGCGCGCAACCTCTGGAAAGCGCAGGTCGTAGCAGACCTGCAGCCCCACCCGGCCCCACAGGGTAGCTACGGGCGATATGCTCTCACTGCCATCGAAATGCTCTTTCTCTTCCCCGAAGGGATGAATCTTGGAGCGAAGACACAGCCCGCTCTGATCAAGACAGAAGCCCAGGTTCTGGCGGCTGCTCTTCAGCGAGCCAATGATCAGGCAGCCCTGCTCCTCAACCAGCACCCGGAAGATGTCAAGCAAAGGATAGGGTGAATAATCCCCGCCTGAGGAGGGAAGCTGCGAGAAAGGCTCATAGCAAAAGCCGGTCAGAAATAGCTCAGGATAGACCAGGATCTCCGCACCTCCGGCCAGGGCTGCGCCTGCCATCTGCAATGCTCGGGAGAGGTTCTCTTCAGTCCTGCAGGGCTCAACCTGAAGCTGAATGCATGCAGCTCGCATAATAAAATAGGGCAAGTTCGGATATATTAAGATAGACATTGCACGACCGGATCTGAGAGTGGTTTCATGGCTGATAGCACCAAGACGCGCATCTACGAGATTCTCGAGTCAGATAACCCCAACGACAAGACAGCCGAAGCTGTGAACCTCTTCATGCTTGCCCTCGTGGTCCTCAATGTCGCCGCCGTCGTCCTGGAGACGGTGGAGAGCATTTATGCGGCCCATCGGGAGCTGTTTCATCTTTTCTCAGATATATCCGTGGTAATATTTTCCATTGAGTACATCCTGCGCCTCTGGTCCTGTGATGTGGATCCGAAATACCGACGCCCCTTGATGGGAAGAATTCGCTTCGCTCTGACACCACTGTCACTGATAGATCTCATGGTGATACTGCCCGTCTATGCCACTCTTGTCTTTCCCACAGACCATATTCTCTTGCGAAGCCTTCGCGTTCTCTGGACGGTCCGGCTGCTCAAGCTCAGCCGCTACTCCAACTCCCTGCAGACCATAATGGATGTAGTCTCCGCCCAGAAGCGCGAGCTTTTCATGAGCTTTTCGGCTATTGGCTTTTTCATGGTGCTCTCATCGACTCTGATCTATTTTCTGGAGCATGATGCTCAGCCCCAGCATTTCCCGAATATACCCGCCACAATGTGGTGGGCGGTTCTTACCATGACCACCGTAGGCGATAATTTCTATCCGGTGACACCGATGGGAAAGGTCGTGGGCGCATTGATCATCATCCTGGGAGTGGCCACCTTCGCTCTGCCCACATCCATCCTCACCTCCGGCTTTGTGGAGGAGCTGGAGAAGCGTCGAGAGGAGAGGGAATCTGCCGAGAGAGAGGAGACGGAGGATGGCCCCTGAGATGGCGCGGAAAAGAACTTAAATCCATAAAAGTGCTTGTCACGTTCAGCGATGACTGAAAGCCTCAAGAAGCGGATCTTCGGCATCCTGGAGCCGGGAGATGAAGACAGCAAGTACTTCGACCCATTTATAACGATACTGATAGTACTAAACGTAGCCGCTGTGGTCCTGGAGACGGTAGATTGGCTTAATGCCAGTTATGGTCGGCTATTTCGTGCCTTCGATCTATTTTCCGTCGCGGTCTTCACAGTTGAATACATCCTGCGCCTCTGGAGTTGCACCGAAAATCCCAGGTTCAGGGCGTCCGTTTCCGGAAGACTGCATTATCTCATAACGCCCATGGCGATTATTGATCTGATAGCCATATTGCCCTTCTATCTGCCACTCATCCTTCCAGACTTCCGATTCATTAGAGCCATACGCCTCTTCCGTTTGTTCCGGATTTTGAAACTAGCCAGGTATTCCGATGCCCTCAAAACATTTGCCGACGTTCTGAACTTGAAGAAGGAAGAGCTGGGTGTGACATTCTTTGCCACATTGATTCTGCTGGTTGTAGCATCCAGCATGGTTTATGAAGCAGAGAACGCCGTCCAGCCGGAGGCTTTTGCCAACATTCCCGATGCCATGTGGTGGGGCGTGGTCACCCTGACCACAGTAGGCTACGGAGATATCTATCCCAAAACGGCTATTGGAAAATTCATCGGCTCTTTTGTAGTAATATCTGGAATTGGCCTCTTTGCTCTTCCCGCAGGCATTCTGGCCTCGGGCTTCAATGAGGTGCTGGAGAGAAGAAAAGAGAAGAAGAGGAAAAAGATGATCTGCCCGCACTGCCATAGATACATCGGCGATTATGTTATGATGAAGGACGAAGAGGATGAGCGAAAATGAAGCCGTCTCCAGAGATCGAGAAGATCGATCTTAAGGAAGAGTTCAGGGTCTGCCCCAAATGCGGCTACGAGCTGGGATTTCACAGCTCTTTTCTGAGGGATGAAATGGGCTACAGAATCATCCTCATCTGCCCGGAGTGCGGGGCTAGATACGATGTGGGATGGAGGATGTAATGGCAGCCTTTACCGCTGAAGAACACATGTCCGCCTTCAACAGACATGGTGTGGTATGCAGGGGGCAGGCCAAGTGCGACGGAATTAGCTCTAAACGCCGTCCCCAAAAAGATAGGAATATATCCATATTGGTCACATCGAGTTCACGTTGGCAGGTCTTCATGACGCACCTGCAAGTATTGGGTAGTGGAATTTGTTAAACCGGAGTAGAGGCTTTGAAAAAAGATAACGGAGAATGTTGCGTAACACTCGATGTTGCAGGAAAGGAGGACCTGTTGGGCTTCAAGAGAGACCTACAGGAAGCATTTGCTAAAGCTGTGACTGAAGCATTTGGCTCCATCCCAGATGAAATGATTCCTTCTGATGAAGATATCGAGGAATCCTTCAGTGCTCCAGGAGCCGTAACCTATCATATCCTTTCAGATGGGAATAAGGTGGGCGGCGCTGTACTGGCTATTGATGAAGCAACACATCACAACTCGCTTGATCTCTTCTATATATCTACAAAGGAACATGGTCGTGGCATTGGGTACAAGGCATGGAGAGCAATTGAGGAAAGGTATCCTGAGACAAGGGTTTGGGAAACTCACACGCCGTATTTTGAAAAACGCAATATTCACTTCTATGTTAATAAATGTGGATTCAAGATTGTTGAATATTACAATATGTATAACCCAGATCCCCATAGAGCTGATAAAGAAGGCCTGCCTGGAGATGAGGGGCTATTTAGATTTGAAAAGATCATGAAGTAAGGTCAGAAAGAGAAAACTACATCAAATAGCAAAGGTTCTTTATGAAAAGCGCGTTGCAGGAATATCTTGAGAATTATTCGGATTGCCTGAATGCCCCGGAACGTTTGAACGACAAAAACGACAAAGTGATATCCCGCGAAGAGATGATGGCACTAATTGGCATTCCGAATTGAGTCCAAATCATCTGTAGCTCACGAACTGAAGAATCTAAACAATGCAATTGCCGAAAGAGAACTTCGGAGAAATGATATGGACAATAACTTGAAAAATCTCGCCGAGAAGGCAAAGACCTTCTCGCCCGAGATGATGCAGCCGCCCTACAGCGGCATCACAACCTTTTTCGGAGCGCCCTACCAGCGGGAGACGAGCGGCCTGGACATTGCCCTGGTGGGAGTGCCCTTCGACCTGGGGGTGACCAACCGCAGCGGTACCCGCATGGGGCCGCGAGAGATCAGAAACCAGTCCCGGCTGGTGGGAGTCTACAACCATTACAGCCGCATGTCGCCTTTCTTCGACTGCAGGATAGCGGATTTGGGAGACGTGCCGTTTCAGACCACCTACGATCTGAAAGAGGCCCACTCGGACATCGAATCGTTTTACAGGAAGCTATCATCGAAAAATGTCCTGGCCATCTCCGCCGGAGGAGACCACTCCATCACCTATCCCATTCTCAAGGGCCTCAGCTCAAAGGAAAAGGTCGGACTCATTCATTTTGACTCGCACTGCGACACCTCTCCGCCCTTTCACGGAAGCGGATTGCATCACGGCTGCCCCATGAGAAACGCGGTCGAGGCTGGGCTCGTCGACCCGGAGCGCACCCTGCAGATCGGCATTCGCGGCACAGCAGAACTGCTCTGGCAATTTTCGTATGACAGCGGAATCCGGGTAATTCACATCGAGCAGTTTTACGAGCTGGGCGTCAAGAAGGTCATCTCCGAGATCAGGAGCCGGGTGGGAGACAGCCCGGTCTATATCTCCTTTGACATCGACTGCCTGGACCCGGCCTTTGCTCCGGGCACAGGAACCCCGGTCGTCGGCGGCATGAGCAGCTTTGAAGCTTTGCAGCTCCTGCGGGGCCTGTACGGGCTGAATATCATCGGCGGCGATCTGGTGGAGGTTGCTCCGCCCTATGACTGCGGCGGGATTACGGCCCTCGCAGGGGCGACGATCATGTTTGAGATCCTCTGCCTGGCTGCGGCGTCTCGTTCAGGTGCACAAAAGTAATGCAAGCGATGCAAGTAATGCACGCAATGGAGGCGGCAAAAGATGCCCTGGCCACATAGCTTTGCGAAGGACGGTCAGCATCCTATTTCGCCATCGCCTCTTTTTTCTTCTCCGCCGGCATCTTTTCGATAGCGTAGCGCAGGGCCGTTCTCGGCATCTTCGCCTTCCACCGCATCACATAATCGAAGACCTCAGCCTGATGCGTCTTGCTCGCCTCCTTGAGCAGCCAGCCGTAGCCCTTCTGAACCATATCGTCCCGATCCTGGAGGAGAATATCTGCGATCTCAAAAGATTCCTTCAGAAATGCCCCCTTTCTGGCTGGAAGGATGAGCGTCACCGCGGACGCGCGCCGCAGCCACCGGTTCTCGGCATGAGCCCAGGCGACCAGCTTATCGATGAACTGGGGGTACATCTCCACAAATGTCCCCAGGGTGTGATTGCAGAGGGTATCGCACTTGGCCCAGTTGTCCACGTACCGGTCCACCCAACTCTCAAAGACGCCAAAGTCCTCAGGCTCATAAGCCCGGCGCAGGGAGTAGGACCATTCGAAGGCTATGAAGGCCTCCTCGCCGAAACCCGCCTGGAGGAGATCTTCACACAGAGAGAAGATCTCTTTCTTGTCCCGGCCTTTTATCTCCCGGAAATACTTGGAGGCGATCTTCTTGACTGCGGCGCTCTTCACGCCGTGAAATTTTACCTCCTCTTTGAAGAAGCGCTGAGCGCTCTCTTTTGTCTTCTCGTCAATGCTCTGCTGCAACTCCTGCCGCACCGCTGCAAGGACATCCGTATCCATATCTTGCCATAGGGTTTATCTCCATCAAAAATTCTTCGCCAATAGCATGGCACAATTTCTCCTCACCGTAGCTGCGGCAAAACGCCTCATTGGCAGAGCCCTGGCAGATCACCCTGCCATCAAGGAAGCACTTCGCTCATCCACTCTTGTCATCATCGCCGGAACAACCAACGGCTACGTGGCAGAGGAGATCCTTAGAGATCTGGGCAGAGCAGACGAGTTTTCCAGAAGGAGGTTCTTTCGCGGCATACTGCTGCCGCCGGGAAGGACGACCGAAACCGGAAGGCTTCCGGACGAAAGCGGCTTTCCCGGCGATGTGGTGATAGTAAGAGGTTTCTGGCAGAAGGGAAAGACCATCTTTGACGTTGCCGACAGCCTGAGAGAGGGCGACGTCATCATAAAAGGAGCCAATGCCCTGGACGCAGCCAGAAAGCAAGCGGCGGTTCTCATCGGCCATCCGCAGGGAGGAACGACCATCGCCGCCCTGCAGGCCGTGGCCGGCCGCAGGGTGAGGCTGATCCTGCCGGTGGGACTGGAAAAGCGCATTCCTGGCGATCTCTTGGAGCTGGCCGCCCGAACCAATGCGCCTGGGGAGAGCGGCTATCGGCTGTTGCCCATTCCGGGGGAGGTCTTCACTGAGATCGATGCCATCCGGCTGCTCACCGGAGCAGAGGCTGAGCTGATCGCTGCCGGCGGAGGGAACGGTGCAGAGGGAGCTATCCTGCTGGCCTTGCGGGGAAGCCCAGAGCAGCAGGCGAAAGCGGCAGAGTTGATGAGAGAGGTTTCGGGAGAAATTTCACAGTCAGATGCAATTGCATAGAGAAGGGGGCAGGCCTTTACATGCCTCTTTCTTTCCTCTTCTGGATTTCTTTGGCCATAATCCCGATCTTTTTCCACTTTTTCTTTTCGGCTCTCTGAAGATCAGGATTTTTCTTTCTCTCTATTGCCAGCAACTCTCGCTGAAGTTTTCTGTAGCTCTCAAATCTGGCTTCCAAGAGCGTTCCTTCCGAAATTGCCTTTCGGATCATGCAACCTGGCTCAGTCTCATGCTGGCAATCAGAAAATTTGCATTTTGCTGCAATCTCCTCAATATCCAGGAACGTAGCATGCAGCCCATCGACGGCATCCCATAGTTGGAGCTCTCTCATGCCCGGATTATCTATTATGACTCCGCCCTTCTCAAGCAATATCAGCTCTCGCATAGTCGTAATATGCCGGCCTCGACTATCATCTTCCCTGATCTCACCGACTTTTTGCCTTTCAACCCCGTCTAGTGCATTGATTAGGGTGGACTTTCCGACACCGGACGAGCCAAGCAGCACAACGGTCTTGCCATCCTGAAGATATGGTGACAGAGACCCCATTCCGACATTCCCTGCAGCGCTAATTGCATATACCGGCACGTCCGGCGCGATTGCCATCACATCATTTATCCTTGCATCAACATCGCTACAAATATCCGATTTATTTAATACAATGACAGGATCAACGCCGCTCTGTCTTACAATGGCCAGGTACCTCTCCAGCCGCCTCATATTCAAGTCTCTGTTGAGCGATGTCATGATGAATGCGATATCGACATTGGTAACGATCACCTGCTCGCCAGTCACTCTCCCTGCATCTTTCCTGGAGATCTTGTTTTTTCTTGGCAATATGGCGTGTATAGTGCAGGTACCGGTATTATCCTCTGAAATTGCCACCCAGTCTCCGACTGCAGGATACTGGCCATCCTGGCGCAACTTGCCGGAAACCCTGGCACTCACTTCGCCGTTCTTCGTGAAAACATTGCAGCCCTTCTTATTTACGCTTGAGATCCTTCCAGGCTCATGTCCCTCAACATGCTCTATGAAACTTTTGCCGAAAAATGCGTCCCATCCAAGCTTCCTCAAAACTGGATCCAAGCCGTCACCTCCATTCATGCACCCTGCTTTCCTCTACATGGCTTCATCGAACTCGTTTCTGTATCTAGCAACGCCACACGCACCGAACATGGCCTCATCATTCAAAATCAGGATCATGAAAGCCTCATCGGGAACTCCTTCCCACTGGCTGCGAATGCCGCTATGCGAAGTTCGCTGAAAGCCAAAGCGAGGATAATATTCTGGATGCCCGAGCACGATAATGAAGGGATCTCCTCGACGCTTGAGTATCTCTATGCCTGCCTGGACCAGTTGGGATCCGATTCCCTGACGCTGAAGCTCGGGCAGGACAGCCATTGGGCCCAGCCCCATGCCCTCTATTACCGTATCACCGTCAATCTTGAGCGGACTAAAAAGAATATGACCCACTACATGATCATCTTGGACTGCCACTAAAGAAAGGATGTTTGTGCAGTTCTCACGCAGACGATCGACCACATTTGCCTCTGAGGCTTGGCCAAAGGCCTGCATGAAAGTTTTTTCGTTTAGCTTCCGAATTTCTCCGATGTCCTCAGGTCTCTCTTCTCGAATGAAAATCACGCTCTCACCTCTTTATGTAATCCATTAACCCGAATCAAGCTGAGCCACATAGAATACAAAACCATAGTATTCAGAATACCGCTTAAAAATGTCGATCTCTCTCCGATGATCCTCCAATACGGCAAGAGCGTCTGGAAGACATTCATACTTCGGTCTTAGTTGAGAGATCTTTTCCTCCAATGGTGAATAATAACACCACCACGCCGACATTGGAAGGACGAAGTGACCTATATGGCGATAGCCTGACCCTTGAATTATCCTCAGATTGCCTTCGATATCCTGCATGCCAGGATATTCCTTTATAAAGTATTCGTACGTGTTTAGCTAGCTAGCTTTGCCGTAAGCATTTGGAGACAATTCAATCCACTCTGTCCCCATGTTGCCAGTGTCGTCATAATTCGCTCATGAATC
>Ga0209098_1002644_pt1 | contig 15583 bp, 10 predicted proteins | sample AD_JPNHW1_MetaG_FD_184429 | JGI IMG/M metagenome (GOLD analysis project Ga0209098, IMG submission 184429) | Active sludge microbial communities of municipal wastewater-treating anaerobic digesters from Japan - AD_JPNHW1_MetaG (SPAdes) (version 2) | ecosystem: Engineered > Bioreactor > Anaerobic... | reverse complement strand
GTTGAGAACATTACCCGGCGATCTGTTCGATAAGTCAGCAATCATTCGTACAGTCAGGGAATTGTCTCAGTTGGGGCACTTCGATCCGGAAGCAATTTCGCCGGATGTTCGTCCACATCCTGAAAATGGAACAGTTGATATTGAATATAAACTGACAGAAAAGGCAAACGACCAGATTGAACTTTCGGGCGGTTGGGGTGCTAATATGTTTGTGGGTACTTTAGGGTTAAAGTTCTCGAATTTCTCTGTACGGAATATTTTCAATAAAGAGGCATGGAGACCTTTGCCAACAGGCGATGGACAAGCATTAAGCCTTCATTATCAAACTAGCGGAAAGTTCTATAAAAACTACAGTTTCTCGTTTACCGAGCCTTGGTTTGGTGGAAAGAAACCTAATTCATTTACTATATCGTTCTCTCATTCAAGGGTGAATTATTCGGCAAGCCGCTTATACAACAGCATGTACAACAATTATGGTTATGGCGGTTACGGTGGTTATGGCTACGGCGGTTATTCGCCATACGGTTATGGCTATTCTCCATATGGCTACGGTGGTTACGGTTACGGTACAACTTCTGCTTCTGAAACAAACGAACCTGATCAAATTCAGATCACGTCAGCAATAGCAGTTGGATATGGTTATCGGTTAAAATGGCCTGACGACTTCTTTACATTGTATCATGAGCTTTCGTATCAGCATTATAAGTTGCAGAACATGGCTGGGTATTATTATTTCTTAAATGATGGTACAAGCCAGGGTAATGGCGGCTTTAATAACTTTAGCCTTAAAACTGCATTCGGAAGAAATTCTATTGACAACCCATTGTACACTCGTAGAGGATCTAACTTTACTCTGACACTTCAATTAACTCCACCATATTCTTTGTTGAACGGAGTTGACTACAGCAAAGTAGGACTTCAGGAACGCTACAAATGGATTGAATATCATAAATGGTTATTCAAAGGCGATTGGTTTGCTCCTGTTACCAGAAACCAAAATCTGGTTGTTCATACCAAATTTGAATATGGATTCCTTGGACATTATAACAAGTATCGCCAGTCACCGTTTGAAGGATTCCGTGTAGGTGGTTCAGGTATGTCGGGGTACAATTTGTATGGTAGTGATATCGTAGCGCTCAGAGGTTATAAAGATTATAGTTTGAGTAGTTCTTCAGGATCGAATATCTACAACAAACTCACGATGGAAATGAGGTATCCGGTTATTTTAAAACCGTCTTCAACCATTTATGTACTCAGTTTCCTTGAAGCTGGTAATGCCTGGGATAAGTTTAATGATTTCAACCCGTTTAAATTGCACCGTTCTGCTGGTGTTGGCGTTCGTATCTTCTTACCTATGTTTGGTTTGATGGGTATTGACTGGGGTTATGGATTTGATCCTGTTCCCGGACAAAGTGATGCTGCTGGTAGTCAGTTCCACTTCGTTATCGGGCAGCAGTTTTAGTACAATGATTTGGTCTGGAATTTGCTGATCCACATTGAAGAAACTTAAATAAAAAATGAAAATGAAAAAAATAGCTGTCATCGCGTTTTTAATGTTGCTGTACTCGGCAACTACATTTGCACAGAAGTTCGCTTTTATTGATAGTGAATATATTTTAGAGAATATTCCGTCATACAAAGCGGCCCAGGAACAGTTAGATCAATTGTCTGCTCAATATCAAAAGGAACTTGAATCGATGCATGCCGAAATTGACCAGATGTACAAAGATTTCCAATCAGAAAGTGTTTTACTCTCGGATGAGATGAAGCGCAAACGTGAAGATGTTATTGTAACCAAGGAAAAGGAATATAAAGAGTTGCAACGCAAATATTTTGGGCGAGACGGCGATTTGTATAAAAAGCGTCAGGGCCTTGTGAAACCAATTCAGGACGATATTTTCAATGCTATTCAGGAAATATCAACAGAAGGTGGTTATGCTGTAATTTTTGATAAATCCAGCGGTGTAACGCTGATATACACGAATCCTAAGTTTGATTTATCTGATCAGGTTTTAGCCAAACTTGGGTATAAAAAATAATATTCTAATTTTGTCAAAATAAAAATTAAATCTGGAAAAGTATGAAAAATGTTTTCAAAGTGTTTGTTGTAGGAATCCTGATGTTTTCTGCAAGCTTTGCAAAAGCACAGGCTCCTAAATTTGGTCATATCGATTTACAGGCTTTGGTTCAGGTGATGCCTGAAAGAGCTGATGCAGAAAAGAAATTCACAGCATATCAAAAAGAACTCGAAGATGCTCTCGGAGTTATGCAGAAGGAGTTCCAAACATTATATATGGAGTATGCTCAAAAAAGAGATTCACTTAATGAGACTGTCAGAAAAATGAAAGAAGATGATTTGAATGCAAAGAACGAACGCATTCAAACTTATCAGCAAAATGCACAGCAACAGCTTCAGGCAAAACAATCTGAGTTGCTGAAACCGGTTTTTGAAAAAGCAGACAAGGCTATTAAAGAAGTTGGCGCCGAAAAAGGATTGATTTATATTTTTGATATGAGCTCGAGAGTTATCTTATACAACTCGAAAGAAAGTGTAGATATTCTTCCTTTTGTAAAGACTAAGCTCGGAATTAAGTAGTTTTAGAACAATATAACTATAATGAAAGCCGTCTTTTTAAAGATGGCTTTTTATTTTTGTAAAAACGATTTAATAATGGAAAAACAATTTCAACCCATTGGAGTATTCGATTCAGGCTATGGCGGGTTAACTATTCTTAAAGATTTTGTCAGCGCAATGCCCGAATATGATTTTATTTACTTGGGCGATAATGCCAGAGCTCCTTATGGTTCGCGATCTTTTGAGGTTGTTTATGAATATACTCTGCAGGCAGTGACGAAGCTCTTTGAAATGGGTTGCCATTTGGTTGTTTTAGCTTGCAATACAGCCTCGGCTAAAGCACTCCGAAACATTCAGCAAAATAATTTACCTTTCATTGATCCGAGAAGACGTGTTTTAGGCGTCATTCGGCCCGCTGTAGAATCGATAGGAGACTATACTAAAAATGGACATGTTGGTATATTAGGAACGTTAGGAACAGTGCTTTCGAATTCGTATCCCATAGAGCTCGAGAAGTGGGCCAATGGGAAGGTATCAAAAACAACTCAGGAAGCTTGCCCTATTTGGGTTCCGTTAGTCGAAAATAATGAAATTGATTCTCCCGGGGCTGAATATTTTGTAGCGAAAAATATAGGCAACCTTCTTAAAGCAGATCCGGAAATTGACGCGATTATCCTTGGCTGTACACATTATCCACTCTTACTGCCAGTTATTAAAAAATTTGTTCCCGATACTATTCGTTTGATGGAGCAGGGTAAAGTAGTTACTGAAAAGCTTATTGAGTATTTGAAAAGGCATCCTGAAATGGATAGCTTATGTTCAAAAACTGGTGTAGTTAAGTATTATACTACTGAGAATGTGGAGATTTTTGAGAAGAATGCCACCACTTTCTTAGGTAAAGAAATAAAAAGCGAAAAGGTAATTCTGAAATAATCGAATTACCTTTTCGTTCTGCCTTATTTCCAAAGATTATCAGGATAAATGCCTTCCTCTGTCAGCTGTTTTATCTGAGCCATGACAAATGGCTTATCTTCTTTATATGTGACGCCAAACCAAGGAGAATCCGCCGAAAGAACTTCAACTGAAACAAGTACTTGTTTAATCATCTCAAACACGACAAATGGGATATAGAATTCTGATTTAGGCAGATTAATATTTTGCTTAAGAAAATCGATAAATTGGCTTTCAATATTCCTGAAAATTGAAGGGTGAAAACCCCAGAAATTCATCGAGACTATTTCATTTCCTTTTAGTTCAGCTAGATCTGACTCTGCAGATTCGCATAATATTTTCCCATTTTCAGGTCTTATCTTGTGCGTTTCAGTTATTTGAGAAAGTTTATTTTTCTCGTCGGTAACGCAAACTCCTCTGGAAACAGATCCAAAATCCGATAGCGTTTTATCGAGTTGATATCCAACCATTGCATAATTGTCTTCCGAAATTTGTGAGGTCAGATATTGCGCTAAAATTTGGTAAGCATTTGCTCCATAGAAATCATCCGCGTTTATTACTGCAAACGGTTCATTGATAGTCTCTTTTGCCATCAAAACAGCGTGACCTGTTCCCCATGGCTTATCACGCCCTTCTGGCAACTGAAAGCCCAGCGGCAAAATATTAGTTTCCTGATATACGTATTCTATCTTTATTTTACCTGATAATTTTGACTCGAATTTATCTTTGAAGCTTTCGGCAAAACTTTCTCTTATGACGAAAACAACTTTGCCGAAGCCAGCTCTTATTGCATCATAAACCGAATATTCCAAAATTGTCTCTCCGTTTGGGCCGACCGGTTCAATTTGTTTTAATCCACCAAAACGGCTTCCCATTCCAGCAGCGAGTATCAATAGTGTTGGTTTCATTTTTATAGTTTATTTGTGAATAGGTTGCAAATTTATTTCATTATTGGAAAAGTTCCACTTCTTACGGAATTTAGTTTTCTTAAAAGAAATAAGTTTTATTGCAAACACAAAAAGCCCGATTCTATCGAGCTTAGTATTGGGATAATATTTCAGAGTAAAAACTATTCAAAACCGGGATTAACAAGTATCGGTTTTTACCGGGAAAGTGAACGTTGAACAATTAAGGAACCAGTATTAACCGAAGACTATATTTAGCCGGGCAACAAATCAAAATATTTTAAAGAACAATTAATAATTAAGGAACAAGTAAATCATTAAAACACAATAAATAACAAGGAACAAGTATTAATCATTAAAACTACTAATCAAAGAACAAGGTATAAAAACTTTATTTATTCGCTGTATTTCATTTTTTTAAGAATGTCGGTAGCCTTTTGTTTATAGAATCCGTTTGATTCAGCGATTTTCTTAAATTGCCTGTAAGCTTTTTTATCATCATTGGTTTGCAGCAGGCAAAGCCCGGTGTACCATTGGGCCTGTTCCGTAAACAGGTTGTCTTTATTCAGCATTACAGTTTTATATTCTTCAATGGCGTTGCTGTATTTTCCGGTTTCCTGGAGTGAAACCCCTGAGTAGAAGTGGCTTGCCATATTTTCGGGGTTGTTTGCAATCACCTGTCCAAACAGGTTTAAAGCTTCAGTATAGTTTTTGTCTTGATACTTTTGCAGTGCGATGGCAAAGGTGTTGTTTTCATTTAAGTCAGCCGAACGAACCGTTCCGGCAATTTCATACTTTGCATAAAATTTCTGGTAAATGTCGGCAGAAGAGTCCTGTTTTGAAAGGATTCCGGAGAATCCGAGCAGGATGATAATTGAAGCGGCAACAGTTGAAGTAATAATGCGTTTGAGGTTAAATTTTCCGGCAAAAGCACGTTCGTTTTGTTTGTGAGCCGCAACCTGGGAGGCAATATCTTGAAGATTAGAGCGTAAGCGCATCACATCGTCTTCAGCCAAAGCCTTGTTAATATTTTTGATCAGATCAATTTCTTCGCGGAGTTTGTAGTTTGAGCTAAGCTCAGCTTCAAAGCTGGCAAGTTGATCAGCAGAAAGTTCGTTGTTGATGTAATTTTCAAGATCTTCAATGCTTGCAGCTGATTGTATTTCAGAGTGTTGTATTTTGTTTAGATTTGTTCTCAAATCCATAATGTCTGTTTCAGCAACAGCAAGATCAATTTCCCTGATTAATTTAACCTGTTGAGCCAGGGCAGCATTAACAGCCAATTCTTCTTCGAAACTAACTTTAGCAAGATCGTCCATGCGGTCATAGATGTAGTTTTCGATCTCTTCAGAAGAATATTGGTGTTCAGGCATACTTTGAGCCACCTGTTTCAGATTAGCTCTTAATTCGGCTATATCGTTTTCTTCCAGGGCGCATTGTACCTCAGAGAAGAGTTTTTCATCCATCGGGTTAAATTGAAAATCGTCATTGCTGGCAATCTCCGAATCAAATTGTTCTTTATAGAACTGGTGGATGTTTTCTTTCCCGGCAACTTTATGCTGATAGAGATGTATTTTAGGGAATGAGCTTCCGATATTGAGTAAGTTTTCAGCAGATATTTGGCCGAATCCTTTGCTGGAAGAACATTCTTCAGCTAAGTTGAAGTTGAAAGCATTAATGGCTCCAATATTTTCAAGATCAGCAATTTCAGTGTTATTTTGAACGATCTGGTTCAGGTTGCAGCGAAGGTTGATAATATCCTGCTCGCCAATAGCCATCTCCACATCTTTTTGAAGAAGAACTTCGTCAGCCAGATCCGGATCGAAAGCCAGTTGGGCTTCGAAATCCTTTAACTCGGAAAGTGTCAATTCTGAGTTAATGTACATGTCTGCTTGTTCAAAATATTCTGATTTGCGTATCATTTTGTTGACTGTTAGATTGTTATAATGCCAGTGATGGCTTTATAAGTTCAAAGAGAAACCTTTGCCAAGAGAAAATTATTCTCTGCAAAAAAAATTAAAAAAGAAAGATTAATTCAAATCTGCGTAAGCATCTACAACTTTGCCACCTTTTACCAAAGCAAGTTCTTCAGAAGTTAAAGCGTCGAAAGAGAAAGAATCAAAAGTTTCGTTGTTGGCAAATAAAGTTTTCATTACTTTTGGTTTTAATGATTAATACTAGTTCCTTAATTATTCTTGTTCGATGGTTTATTCCCGGAATAGTAAAAAGGTAACCCTTACATTTTGAAAAAATTATTTTTTTGATTAACTCAGAATTTCTGCATGTCAAAATTTGGCTACTTTTTATGTGTTATTTTTTTTGTAGCAACTACAAACCCCGTTTTTGCTTCAAAAAAATCAGATAGGGATATAGACAGCATAGCTGCAATGAAACTGCAAAAAGAAGGTACTGCTGCTGGTAAGTTGGGCGATTTTGAGTTAGCGTTAGATAAATTCATCAAGGTTTATAATCTGAGAGAGAAAATGTATGGTAATAAAAGTATAAAACTAGCATCTCCTCTTATAAACATTGGAATTACATATAAAAATTTCGGAAATCTTGATAAAGCGATAGAATATTATAAAAGAGCGGAGAAATTATGTATAGATAGTTCAGATGATCAAAATAGTATATTGGGAACGCTATATATTAATATTGGCAATATTTATAGAATCGGAGGAGATTATAACCAGGCGCTAGAGTATCAAAAGAATGCATATCGTATTCTAAAGACCGACAGCTTGAAATTTGTGACAAATCTGCAAGTATGCAAATTAAATATTATTGAGATAAATTTAAAACTTGGTTACAGTAAAGAGGCTATTAAGATTGCGACCTCAAGTTTGAAATTTATTTCAGGAGACTTAAAACCTAATTTATATGATTTACTAGCCCAAGCTTACTTAAATTTAAATGAATATAAATTATCAGAGAAAAATTATTTGTTAGCAATTGATAACTGGATAAAGCTATATGGACAAGGCAATGTTGAATTAATTTCAGAGTATTTGGCATATTCCTCTATGCTTTTGGTGCAAAAGCAATTTGATAAGGCTTTGATATATATTAAGAAATCAAATGAACTTGTTTTGAAATTTTTTAATGAAAAGAGCACTCAACATTCAGATGTTCTTTCTAATTACGGCGATTATTATTATTTAAAAAGCTCCGAATCAGATCAGCTGGACGATTTTAGAAAAAAGAGAAAAGAAAGCCTGAGTTCCTCACTAATTTACTACCAGAAATCGATAATGGCGCTTGTTGATTCTTTTCACGTATCTGATCCATTCATTAATCCATCGTTAAGCAATGTTATCTCGGAAATTCAATTAGTTGAAGTTATAAAAAAGAAAGCTTTAGTCTTGGAGAAAATAGCGAAAATTTATGAAACCGAGTTTGATCAAGAAAATTCAACGAAATATTATAAAATTAGTTTGAACACTTATTCTTTAGCTATTGAATTGATTCATAGATTGCAAATTGGATTTGAAAGCGAAGAAAGTAAACTTTTTATTTCCCAAAATCAACAGAACACATTTATAGAAGCTATAGCAACTGCATGTGAACTTTATAATCTGACGAGAGAGCAAAAGTATATTCTAAAAGCGTTTGAATTTTCAGAGAAAAGTAAATCGTCCAATTTGTTAGCGGCGGTGAAAGATCTGAAAGCAAAAGAATTTGGAGGTATTCCAGATAGTTTGTTGGAAAAAGAAAAGGACTATAAGAGCTATATTTCAACATACAAATATAAGTTGTTAGAAGAGAACCACCTCGAAAAACCGGATACCCAAAAGGTTAATTTGTATTCTGCTAAGATATTTAAATACAACGAAGAGTACGAAAGGCTAATCAGTTCATTTGAAAGAAATTATCCTCAATATTTTTCTTTAAAGTATGAAAATAAAGTAGTTGGAATAAAGGAATTACAGTCTCGTTTGAATAAAAGAGAAGCCGTTCTCGAGTATTTTTTTGAAGAACCCACGAATTCTGTTGATAAGGGCGAGTTAATACTTTTTTGTGTTACAAGTGACTCTGTAAAATTAGTTAAGCAGTCACTGGATAAGTCATTCTCAAAAAGCATACAGGCTTTCCATGACTTTTTAATTAATCCAAAATATTTGGATACGAAGAAGAAGGATTATGTGGATTATTCGCTTGCTGCATTTGGCCTTTACAAGAAATTAATTGAGCCGGTTGCAGATAAAATAAAGGGCAAATCGCTAACAATAATTCCACATGATAAGTTGTCGTATATCCCTTTTGATGCATTGATATCTCAAGTGCCGGATACAGCAAGAATGAATTTTAGAAATTTAAACTATTTGGTGAAGGACTACGCGATAAGCTACGCGTACTCTGCTACACTTTTATTTGAGTCAGAATCAAAGAAGAAAGCTAATCATAAGTTACTGATCTTTTCGCCTGAATACAATATCAATAATCCAAGGAAAGATTCTGAAACAGGAAAGTTTTATCGATTGGCAGCATTGCCTGGAGCCAGAGATGAGATCATGTCAATTTCTAAATATATATCATCAACGTCATATTCAGATAAAAAAGCACAAGAAGATATTTTCAAAAAGGATGCTGCAAGTTATGATATTTTACACCTGGCAATGCATACAATCATAAACGATAGCCTGCCGATGTATTCAAAACTGGTTTTTTCAAAACCGGAAGTCACGTCTAGCGACGATGGTTGCCTTAACGCTTATGAAGTATATAACATGAAGCTTAACGCCCGTTTGGCAGTTTTAAGTGCATGCGAAACTGGCTCTGGTAAACTTCAGGGAGGAGAAGGAGTTATGAGTATGGCTCGGGGTTTTATCTATGCCGGATGCCCGTCTGTTGTTATGACTTTATGGCAAGTTGAAGACAAATCCGGAGTTAACATCATGAGTGACTTTTATCGTTATTTGTCAAAAGGAAAGCGAAAAGATGTTGCACTTCGTATGGCCAAATTAAATCATCTCGAAAATTCTGACCCGCTCACTGCTCATCCACATTTTTGGTTGGGTTATGTTACTATTGGAAATGCAGAACCGCTCTATACAAGTAAGGACGTATATTTTGTGGTATTCCTCTTTATTTCAGTTATTCTGATTTTACTTGATTACCATTACAGGAAGAAAAGGCGGCAGAAATAGAAAATTCCGGGGAAAAGATACTTCTAGAAATTGTTATCGCCACTCAAAATTTTGTTGTATTCAAGGTCTTGTTTAATACTCTTGATCAAATATTCTTTACACTTGAATTTTCTTTTCTTGGCGTACTTCTCGCTCTTAAAGCCCATTATTTGAGCGATATTTTTTAATGGAACTTTGTCGAAGTACAGTTGAAGAACTTTTTGACAATCCTTGCCCAAGTTTGCAAAATGCTTTTGATACAGCCTGTAGCGTTCGTTTAAGTCGGCTACTTTTTCAAGATTATCGTCATAAATATCATCGTGGTATTCCTGATTATCTTTGATCTTTTCCTTTTCAACTTTCCTTTTGTCGAGTTGTTTCAACCAAAGAAATCTGCATACTGAATACAGGTAGGTTTCAAAAGAGCAATCTAAAACCAATTCGTTAGTTTTGAGTTTTCTATAAATGATGATAATTGCTTCCTGAAAAATGTCGTTGGCATCGTCGTCATCCCCGCTGTTTTTTTTGATAAAAAAATTAATGTTGGAATAGAAATTCTTATAAATATATTGCAAAACGATCGTGTCGTTTCTGCGAATTCCATTTAATAAGTCTATGCCAGAGTAATTATTCATCCCAAAAAATTAATTCTTTTAATGCAAAGCTTGCTACGACAGTGCTCAGTATTCTTCCGGTTTAAAAATCACTATAAATTGTTGAAATTGCAAATCTTTGAGCGATTTTCACATCAAAAATATATGTTTTCTTGAAAACAGGAATGTTACAGAATCCTCCCGAAATTAGAAAATTATTTTTTTGAACCTGTTTTTTTAGGTTTTTAATCGATGATTAAGATTTAGAGAAATGAATATTTACAGGCTGGGGTCGTTAAAAATAAAAAGGTAGAACCTCTGTTCTACCTTTCCTCTCTTAAACTAACTAACCTAACTAAACCTAAACTTATGAAAAAAAATGTATTACAAATGTAGGGTTGGGAATTCGAAAATTGTGAAAATAAACGTTAAATGATGTTAAACTTATTGTGTTATTTACATCAATTAAATGTTATTGGGCAACAAACCGATAGGTGATGGTTCCTTTCTGGTTTGCAGGAGCCTTTGAATCGGCGTTAAAAACAGTTCTTTCGGCTGCCTGGGTTGCATAAACCGGCAACATCGGATCGTTGATATTTGAAGCAGGACGTGCCTCTGCTTTTATAACCTGGCCACTTCTGTCAACCTGAATATCGACCGTAATTAATCCGCCGCCTTTTGCAAGAAATACAGGTATGGGCAGCCTTACGTGAAATCTGTTTTCCAGATAGTAATGAATATTACTCTTTCCAGAATAAATCGTGTTTTTTATTGAATCCCGATCTTGCCCAACAGTGACCACTTCTGGCATCGAAAAATGGGATGTTTGAGGTATTTTTTTTGAAAGCTGCTTACTTACTTTATCAACCATTTTTTCAGCATCCTCAATGTCTCGTTTATAACTCTCATCAAAAAATTTATCTCTTTTCATGGCATCATTTACACCATGGTTTGTTCCCATATTTAAATTTTGACGAGATGTATTTGAATTCTGATCGGATTGTTGCTGCGATTTGCTTTCTTCTTTTGGTTGCTCCTGCTCAACGGGAGGCGGAATATTACTCATGTCCAGAAAAATCACTTCTTCTTTTTGTTGCTTGATGCCGTAATTTAGTTCTGATATCCAAAAGCCTGTAATAACAAGAATGTGAAAAATCAGGGTTCCCATGACCCCGTAAATGTTTTTCTTATATAATTCCTTTATACTCCGCATGTCCCGACAAAATTAATAAAAATGACTATCTCAGAAGATCAATCGGGAAAAATCATTGGCTGCAATTCCATACCGATTAACCTCTTTTAACAGTACTTTTCTAAGTAATTAAACGATTGGTCTTTACTTTGTATGTTAGTATCGATTCTTATTGAAAGGATAAAAAGCCAAGGGCGAATTTAACTTTCAAAAGAATAATTTCAATTATCTTGGCTGCAATTGAACTGCTCGATGAAGAAATTTTTGTGTATATTGATCATGTGTATTCCGGTGCTTGTTAAAGGAGAATACGGATCTGTGCCCAAAAATGATTCTGTCAAATCCTCGTCTCCAAAAATGCCCAATGTGCATTTCTACGATAGTCTTGCAGTAAAAGCATCGAAGCATAAACTGACCAGATGGCTTTATGGCTCGATGTTTTGTCAGCCACAATCTCAGAACACGAGGAGCATTCAATCAAACGAATACTACAACAATTTTAAGGGGAAAACCATAGCTTCAATTTCTGTTCGGCCGCTTAAAGTTTTTGGACCAACTTTCGAAGATACTCTTAGACGAACTGATATTTGGATTGAGAAAGTTGCAAACAGTCTTCATTCAAAATCAAACCTTTATGTAATCAGAAAAAATCTCTGGATAAAAGAAGGGCAAACAGTAGATCCGGACCTGATGATGGATAATGAAAATCTTTTAAGAAACCTTCCATATCTGAAAGATGTTAGGATAATTATTACACCCAGACCATTAAACGAAAATCTTGTTGATGTGCTGATATTAACTCAGGACATTTTCTCGTTTGGAGTGAACGGATCGCTCGGAAACATTAACCGAGGGCAAGTTGGAATTTACGATAAAAATATTTTGGGTGTTGGACACGAAATTAGCACCACGGTTGTTGCACACACCGATATGACTCCCCATATTGGTTTTGAATCGTATTATTCGATAAATAACGTTGCCGGAAACTTCATCAATCTTTCTGCCGGATATGCGAATACCTATCAAAAAGAAGGTTTTATGTTGTCGCTTGGGCGGGATTTCCTTCGGCCTCAAACCGTTAATGCCGGGGGCTTGTCAGTTTTTCGAAGTTTGAGGTACGACAGGATGAGCCTCAGCGATCAGGTGGTGAGCAAAACCCCGCTGAACTACATCTCGATAGATAATTGGTATGGAAGAAAACTCGATTTAGGGATCAACGAGCGAGATCGGCGTTTCCAGACAACCTTAGCTGGGCGCGTGCGCCTGACTCATTTTTATTCCAAGCCAACACTCGAAGAAGGCAATAGTCAGTATTTTGCCAATAGCCTCATGTACCTTGCCAGTATCAGTTTTTCACATCGATCATACATTCGCGACTATTTGATATATAGCTACGGAATAACGGAAGACATACCAAAAGGATATTTGTGTGAACTGGTTGCTGGTTTTGATGACAATGAGTTTGGCAACCGCTGGTATTCACATTTGTTCTTATCGACAGGAAACATGTTTCACAAAAAGCCTTTTTATTTTTACAGTTCGGTTGGCTTTGGCACTTTTTATAATCATAACGGCACACAACAAGGTTTATTTGACGTGAAGATAGATTTCATTTCAAAACTCTTTAATGTTTTTAATGTGAAAGCCCGCCAGTTTGTGAAGCTTAATTACACTCTGGGCATAAATCGATTTGATGTTGAGAACTTATTATTGCGGACTGACTATGGAATTCGCGGATTTAGCAGTCAAATCGGGAAAGGCCAACAACGCCTCGTGTTAAATATTGAAGATGTTTTCTTTCAGAAGAAATCAATCCTGAATTTTCAGTCGGCACTTTTTTCATTTGTTGATTTGGGGCTTGTAGGGCCATCCAACGAATCAATTTTTCGCCAGAAGTATTATGCCGGAGTCGGAGTTGGTCTAAGAATACGAAATGAAAATCTTGTGTTTAAAACCATTCAGTTACGTTTGGCCTATTATCCAAATCTTCCAAGCAGCGTTCCCGATGTTGGTTTTATAATCGACGGCGTACCTAAAAACCGATTCTATTCGTTCCAGCCGCGCGGTCCCGAACCTCTTCAATTTCAGTAGTTATTTATAGATTTTCCAGGAAATATTCGCTCATTTTTTCCATCAAATGTAACCGGTCGTCACCCCGAACATTGTGCTCATGCGTTGGATAGACGAAGAAATCAACCTGTTTATTTAAATCGACGCACTTTTTCAGGAATTTAATGCTGTGCTGCATAACAACCGTTTGATCCTGAGTGCCATGAATGATGAGTAATTTGCCGCTGAGCTTGTCAACGTAATTCAGCATGTTTGCTTTTTCGTAACCTTCAGGATTTTCCTGTGGCATGTCCATATAGCGTTCTCCATACATCACTTCGTACATGCTCCAGTCAACAACCGGACCACCTGCAACTGCTACTTTGAAAACTTCCGGGTGTTTCAGTTTTAGGTTTAAGGTCATAAATCCGCCATAGCTCCAGCCATGTACGCCAATACGGTTTTGATCGACATACGGAAGCGATTTCAGGTAATCGATGCCTTTCATTTGGTCGGCAGTTTCGGCAACTCCCAAATTGCGGTGAATAGCGCTTTCGAAAGCTTTTCCGCGATTAGCCGAGCCACGGCTATCAACAGTAAACGCAATGTAACCTTTCGAAGCCATGTAATATTGCCACCAGCGGGCTTCGTTTTTCCAGGTTTTATTTATTAGCTGGGCATGTGGCCCTCCGTAAACATACACGATTACAGGGTATTTTTTCGCCGGATCGAAATTGTTGGGTTTTATCATCCTGCAATACAAATCGGTTGTCCCGTCGGCAGCCTTAATTGTAAATACGGTATTCTCGCCCAGATCGTAATCCTTCAACGTATTTTCAGCCTCGAAAAGTGTACGGGTTTGCTTGTCTTTTAAAGAAACAAGGTCGATTTTTCCAGGAACTTCGGTGCTGGTCCATCGGTCGATAAAATTCAGGTTATCAGGAGAAATAATAGGCTGGTGAGTTCCTGCTTCGCTCGTAAGTTTTTCAATCTTTCCTGAGCGAAGGTTCACGCTGTAGAAATGCCTTTCAATCGGACTTTCTTTCGTGGCTTCGAAAAACATATTTTCTTCTTTGGCGTCGAATCCGTCCAGTTCGGTTACTTCCCATTCGCCTTTGGTAATTTGCGAAACAATTCCTGTTGCAACACTGCACAAATACACATGGTTCCAGCCATCTCGGCGGCTTTGATAGTAAAATTTATCAGGATCAACTTTCGAGAAAATAATCGGATTTAATGGTTCAACGTATTTTTCGTCAGTCTCTTCAAAAACAGTTTTAATGAATTCGCCAGTTACAACGTTGTACTGGTTTAATTTCATGTGATTTTGCTCACGGTTTAGCTCCTGAATAAAAATGCTTTTTTCATCCGGGCTCCAGGAAATATTGGTCAGGTAATGGTCGAGTGGCTCGCCGGTTTGTATGAAAACGGTTTGCTTGCTGGCCAAGTCGTACACGCCTAATTTTACCTGGTGACTGGTCATTCCGGCCATCGGGTATTTAATGTTTACCAGTTCAGCTTCGCGGGTCATGTAATCCACTAATGGATAGTTCCCCACCATAGTTTCGTCCATGCGGTAAAAAGCCAGCTTATTTCCTTTTGGCGACCAGAAAGTTCCTTTATTGATGCTAAATTCGTTGCGGTGAACAGATGTTCCGTTCAAAACATGCTCTTCAGTGTCGTTGGTAATTTGTTGTTTCCCAGAGTTCCCAATAATGAAAAGGTTATTTTTCAGAGTGTAAGCCAAGGTTGTATTCGTTGTGCAGAAGTCGTTATTGGCCGCTTCCTGTGGATAACTCAGCGTTTGAATTATCTGCTTGTTATTCAGGTTATACACGACCACCTGATTTTGAATCTGAAACCAAATTTTCGACGGGTCGATCAATGAAAATCGTGGAATCGAATTGATTGCCCGGAATCCGGCATTTTTCAACGACTTATTCAATTCTGAAACTGAAATCACTTTCGACTCGGTCTTTTTCTTTAGTTCAACCTGGTACAGCGCTGAATCTTTTACTAACATATAATGTTGAGCGTCGCGCCACAAAAGTTGGTTCGGCAAATTAGGCCTTAAATAGGAACCTGCGCCAAGCGTAGCATCTTTTAAACTGAGCGTTTTCTGAGCCTGGATTCCTGAAACCAGGAAAAGGAGAACGATAAGTGAAATAATCTGTTTCATAAGTGATCTGATA
>Ga0209098_1002643_pt1 | contig 15584 bp, 15 predicted proteins | sample AD_JPNHW1_MetaG_FD_184429 | JGI IMG/M metagenome (GOLD analysis project Ga0209098, IMG submission 184429) | Active sludge microbial communities of municipal wastewater-treating anaerobic digesters from Japan - AD_JPNHW1_MetaG (SPAdes) (version 2) | ecosystem: Engineered > Bioreactor > Anaerobic... | reverse complement strand
TCTTTAAACAGGTAAATAAAAATGACCAAAAAACGCCTTTGTATTTGGTATATTATGTTTGTACGTTTCATATAGCTTATTCTTTATTTATAGACTTAAACTACTTTTTTTTGGCACTCCACAGGCACGGATTTGGTACTCTGAGTACATAAATGGTTTTTTAGTTTCTTGATTTTCAATTATTTAAACCTCTCCCTATAAGATAAGAGAAGTAAGAAGTGAATGTTTCTTTTGAATAAAAGAAAGTTTTATTGCCCGTACCATGTGTTTGTATTTTAAGTCTTATTTAGATTGATTCTTAATAAGGCATATTTAACAATTATTAACATCCACCTATTTTATTCTTTTGTAAATTTGTCGGAAAATTGATTTATGAGTAGTAGCCAACCGGAATTAAATACGATATACAATGAAAATTGCTTAGATACAATGTTTAGGATGCCAAGCTGTTTTGTTGATTTGACAGTTACAAGTCCTCCTTATGGCAATTTACGTAAGTATAAAGGGTTTGACTTTGACTTTAAAAGTATTGCAAAAGAATTATTCAGAGTAACAAAGGATGGAGGTATAGTTGTTTGGATTGTTGGGGATGCAACGATAAAGGGAAACGAAACAGGAGAGAGTTTTAGGCAGGCATTATATTTTAAAGAAATTGGATTTAATTTATTTGATACGATTATTTATCAAAAACAACCGCAAGGTGCTGTTGGAAATCAAAACGGATACTGGCAACAGTTTGAGTATATGTTCGTATTGAGCAAAGGCAAACCTAAATGTATAAATTTGATTATAGACAGGGTTAATACTACTACCGGAACTAAATCAAGGGTTACATCTCGATCAAGAACGCAAGAGAGATTAACAACGGTTAAAAGAGATGTTTTTTATGGTGAATACGGCAGGAGGACAAACGTGTGGTATTACGCAACTGGTGGCGCACATTCAACTAATGATAAAATGGCGTTTGGTCATCCAGCTATATTTCCAGAAAAACTTGCATTAGACCACATAATTAGTTGGAGCAATGCGGGTGATTTAGTTTACGATCCATTTATGGGAAGTGGAACTACTGCGAAAATGGCAATGCTAAACAATAGGAATTACATTGGAAGCGAACTATCAAAAGAATACTGCGATATATCCGAACTACGTACAGCGTATTGGGCTAATCAGTTTAAGAAAGATTTGGCTAATAAGGATAATCAAATATCTCTCGAACTCGACTTTTAACAATCTTTAACATTTCCCAGTTCAAAGTTTAATTATCTTTGTGGGGTAAAAAAAAATACTATGAAAAAATAATTTAAAGATATTTGCGTATTACTGCAAAAATGTATTATCTTTGTTGTAGGGAATAAACATTAATTTGGAAATGATATACAACATTGCAGTAAATAGCATAAAGAAATCGGCAGTAATGCTGATCGTTTCCAAAACGTTTAAACCCTACATTACAACCTCGTTAATTCGGGGTTGTCGTGTTTTACTACATAGGGTTTGGACACGTGCGTTTAACCTAATCTGTAAAAGCAAACATCAGATAAAAAACGTTGTATCGGAAGCACAAACAAAATTATCACAGGACATTTGGGCAACGTGTGGAACTTCACGCCCCAGACAACCATTATTTTTTTCTGTGATAACTGTAAAACCAGAAGTTGGAATGGGCATTTGTGTTATTTCGTGTGTTAAGAATATTTGCAAAGGCAATTTATAGTTATTGCTAAAACTTATTCTTAAACACTAACTTTATAAAGAGGTTGGAATAAAAGTTCTATGGAACTAACTAAAAAATTGAGATTTAATTTTTTAACAAATTTTAACATTTTCCATTCAAAATAAGTATTATCTTCGTATCCTTGTTTTCATGTTGTTTTGACACCCGTATAGTTCAGTTGGTTAGAACTTTTACAGTCGCAGGTTCAAGTCCTGCTGCGGGTGCAAATTCACAGTTCTTTTAAATATTGGCGTACAGATCGGGTAATGGCAGGTTATACATTCGTGGATATTTGCCACACAAAATTCTCCATTCCCGACCTTAAACCTATTATTAAATCAAAATTCCTATGGTAGTAGAAGCAGAAATCACGTATGCAACAAGGTCGCAAAGCCCGGTAAAGAGGTTCTTCATAATATGTGGCAATAATTCATCAGGCGATACCTTTGACATAACTCTAATCACAGATGGTATATTTCCGTCAAGAAATGCCATTGCTGATAGGTTTAAAGATCAGACTACGTATATGCTTATTGGTATGGTATCAATCTTTGAGTTCAACAACGAATCTGATTATAACCAATTTATAGGAGAATAGCATGAAAAAACAAGACTTTATTTATTGGCTGCGTGGCTACTTTGCAAGTGTTGACAAAACAAAGCCACTCGAAACAATCATTGAATATGCCATCACCACATAAAAACCCCCGTAAGGTAGTCAAGAATGTTCGTACCGTTGACAAAATGACGGGCGAGGTATTGGGTGATGAATTTGCGACCATAGGGTATGCTGCTGAAGCTAACTACGTGAAGTTTTACGCTGAAGGTATTAAGCAAATGCTCCTGATGGTTTCCCCTAATTGCGTAACTGCGTTTATCCTTGCTTGTACCAAAATGACCTACGATGGAGATGTGTTGCTCCCGGCGCAGATAAGGCGTGAAATGGCGATAGAACTACGAATAAAGCCAGCTACGTTCAATGGGTATATAGATCGTCTGTCATACGCAGGTATATTGATTAAGCGTGGGGTTAATTGCTATATAGTTAATCCGTTCATTGCAGCAAAAGGTGCGTGGGTGGATATTATGCGAAAGCGTGAGGATATAGAGTATAATGCTGCAAAGGGCAGATATTTTCATAAAGGTATTCGGGATTTTTATTAAAAACTAATTATATGAAAAAAGATAAAATAGGCGGTAACGATGCAATATCCCTTGATGCCTATATTCAACTACAAACAGTGGCCAGAATGTGCAACAGATTGAAAATACCCGTGAACCTGTACTTTATTCTCGAAATGGTAAAAAGACTTGAAGCAGCAGGGCAAAACGCATATTTATATGCTATTCACGTTGGGTTAAACCTTAACGAAAAAGTGCATACCGTTGAGTATATTGACAAATTGGTTAAGTCCGGGTACTTATCTGCAAAGCCAGGAGTTACCGATGTTCATAAACGCCCTACCACGTTTTACTATATCACAGTATCAGGATTACAAATAACCGATGCTGTAAATAAAAACGTAGACAGATACCTGAAAATATGTAAGGCAAAAAGAAATCGCCTTGCTCTTGGTGGTAAAATGGCAAGAATGACTAAGGAGGAAATGGATTCGTATGTTAAGACGGAATTTAAGATTAAGTACTAATCTTTTTCGGTACTGTTGTAATATTTCCACAGCCGTTACCATCAATGTTAAGACTGCGCATCGTTCAACCTTTGTAGCGTTATTTCAATTGCTCGTGGATTAATATCGCAGCCAATAAAATTGCGGTTTAAATCTTTGCAAACTTCGGCAGTAGTTCCACTACCTAAATAAAAGTCGGCTACCAAATCACCCTCATTCGTTGAAGCTAAAATAAAACGGCTTATTAGTTCCTTTGGTTTTTGGGTAGCATAGCCAACCTGTTCGTTGCTATTTAATGCGTTTATTTGAATAAGATTATCGCACTTTCTTTCATCAACCATAAAGTATTCAATTTTACCTTGTTCGTTTTTTACCCTTTCCGCCTTTTTTGTTATTGGATTGAATTTGTGTTTTGAGTTTTTGTATGGCTCACATTTTTCAAAAACATCATTCCATATATGCTTGCCTTTTTCTTTTACATAGTATAATATTGTATCAGTATTTTGCCTAAACTTTTTTGATTTTGCTTTTAATGCGGAGTTTTTGTAATGCCATATAATTTCATTTTGAAAATTATCATATCCAAAAACATCATCCAACATACATCTCATCCAATGATTAATTTTACAATCCATTTGCAAATAAATAGAACCGTTTGGTTTTAAAACTCGTTTCATTTCAATAAGTCTTGGTAGGTAGTGGCTTTCAATTTCGCTTCGTATTGGCTTTAAATCTTGGTAATCGCCAAAGTTTCTACCAGTTCCGTAAAGAATATCACAATAAATCAAATCAATTGTATTGCTTTCAATTGTTTTCATTAGTTCCAAATTATCAGAACAAAAACACTGCTGGTAACACGTGCTATAATTAATGGCGGGTGCAATGGTATTTTGAAGTTCGGTATCTCGTATCATCATTTGTTAAGTTTGAAAGTTAATCGCTCGTAATCCGCTACTAATCATAGCACCACCGTTACACCTGTAACTGCTATCATAGATAGTTCCGCTATCGAACCTGTTGTATCGCACCTTATCGCATTTAGAGCAGTGAACTACTCACCCACAGCATCCATTATAAAACATTTCTCAAAAGAGTGATGCGGTCTTCTAAATTCATTTTCAGCTTCATCAATAGGCTGTCCGTCCGATCTCTTGGTTATCTTAAATTCTACCACCCAGGTATCATCGTATGAAACATAGTGATCCGTAACTTCAACCGTATTACCTGAAAAACAGTTTACGTAATTCTTTCCTTTAATTATATCCATTTGATTATTAAATATTTATATTGTGTTACATAAAGCTATTGTTTAATGTTTTTATACCAGAAGTCGTATAGGTCTTCTATGGTCATATGTATTTTAAAACTGTATTTAACCATCCAGCCTGACGGGTGTAATTCGCAATGAGAGAATACCCATTGTGCGAATAAGCAAGCGTTTTGTTTTTGCTGTTGTGCGGTCATTAATATCTTTTTCATATGGCAAAGATACTTTATTTAAAAAACCTCTCGCAAAATTAATTTCATAAAAAATGTTAAAACATACTATTTTGAATTATCTTTGTAATCTTAACAAATTTTTATTAATTAATTAACCAAAATTCTTATTATCATGAACAGACTTATAATTTACAACAGCGGTGGTACTGCCGCACAAATCAAAGCGGCTGCTGACTGCTTTTACAAATACAGCGATGCTACTATCAAAGATGTGAACGGTGTAACAACTGGCGACATCACAACCTACATTGGAACGCTTACCGATGCCTACTACCATGCAATATTCATTTGTTGCACAACTCAGGCTAATGCTGCTTCGAGTTTGCTCTCGTTCAATCAGGTTGCTGCTTTACGTGCTAAAATGGCTGCCGGCTACGAAGGTACGGTTGTTGATTCGGGAACTTGTCAGGCTAATGCTACGGTTACTGAAATCGTGTTGGCTTCTACCGCTTCTGCTTCTGATGACACATACAACGGAATGTTTATCGAAACCACCGGAATAACTGCCGTGCTTCGTTACATTTCTGATTATGTTGGAAATACAAGAGCTTGTACCACGACCACAACCTCGACTGCGATCACTACCACTGAAACATACGAGGTTTACACCAACGATTACATTTACGAACTTGGGAACACCAATGCAACAAGCGGAAAAACTGCTGTTTTACAGGCATGGGATGTATTGTTTCCTGATGTTCAGTATCCTCTTGTAAACCATTACATTGGTGGGTATCTTTTTGCAATCGCTTCCGGTACTGCACAGGCTGTAAACACTCCGGGACAAATAACACTTTCAGCTACCGTTGACGTTGGAAACAGAATGACACAGACCGAATACGATGTTGACGATGCCGTTGCTGATATGTATATTTACATCTACTCCGCTACAACCGGTGCTGCTCAGTATGCAAAGATTACCGCATACAACGCCACATCGAGAGTTGCTACACTTGATGCTAATATGCCGATACTTCCGACAGGAACAGCCGTGTACCGCATCATTGATAATACATCGGAAGCGTTCTACGACAAAGCAACCGAGTTGATGGTCAAAACGTATATGTACGACATTGACAGTGCTGTTTCTATGGCAACCAACAAAAGGCTTATTGACCTGTATGGTAGCTTGGCTATAACCGGAACTGACGAGCCTACTCAGGACTTGACTTACTTATGGAATGACTTCCTGTACAGAGGTAAGGCCATCTTCACTGCTGATGCGTTGGGTGTAGTGTAAGCTGCGTTTGCGTATCAAGGGGGTGGAGGTATTTGCTGAAACCCCCTATTTTATTGCGGGATAGAGCAGCCAGGTAGCTCGTTGGGCTCATGTCCCAAAGGTCGTTGGATCGAAGCCAACTCCCGCAACCAAAGTCTGAAATATGAATACCGAACACATAGAAAAACTCCCGTACAACATTGATAAGTTATCACGCTGCAATACGTATGATGATGTATGCAAGCTATACCAGGAGTTCAAATTGTATTCAGAATTTAGGGCTGACTGTGGTTTTACAACAGGTAAAGCGATAGCCCTTATCGTATTACTCTACTCAAAAGACACATACGTTTCAGCAAAACATAGTTCAGAGAAAATTAACGCAGCCGTGTACCTGGGGTTTGAACAAAATGCTGGTGTCATAACCAATCCGGCAGTACACAATGCCCTATTATGTAATAATAAACCGTTCAACGATATGGTTATTCGCTATTGCCGTATGCAGTATGACAGCGAATTTAGCGAACTTGTAATATTTAACAATGCCTTTTACAATCAGTTGATGGCATTGAACGATGGTAAAAGCGAAAACTCCGACAAGACAAAAGACATTATTCAGAATGTGGGTGTCCTTAAAAAACAGATCAAGGAAATTGAAACAAGAATGCTGAATGAGAATGTTACGCCTGAGAATGTTTCTACCTTATACGAACACGTTGAAATGACAGCATTGGGATTGCGCCCAGAGGATATTGCAGAGAAAATGAGAGCCGGGGAAGTGCCTGTTGACGTTAATCCATACGGAAAAGATTATAGCTTTCAGAAGTACGGAACAAGAGATAAAATGTACCCGACAGATGATAAAGTATAGATACAATGCGGCACAGAAGTTCATTTATATCAATGATGACGACCAAGACCTTATTCCTATACAGATATGGCTGCCTAAACCTCCCAAGGCTGATTTAATTGAAGGTTATGGTTTAGCTCCCGAAAAACAAAAATGGGCTATCCCAAAGATTCCTGATCGCTTAAAACGACTTGAAAAAAACAACGGTCAGCCCCGAAGCATTGACGAGATATGGCAGATACTTGAAAACAATCCTGTCAAGTACGCAGAAGAAATAAAATTCATAAAACTCCAATGGTATCACAGGCTGTACGGTTATTGGTTCTACAATAATGGAACACCTACATATATAACAGGGAAGCACTACTACTACCTATGCTATTATAAACTTGATGTAGGCGCACCACAGTACAGGGATAGGGATAGAAAATATTGGCTTGGCATAGACTTTTTTGAAAACGACACATGGGATTTCTGCAAGAAAGACAAAGATGGTTTTGCCATACCGGAGTTTGATGCGTTTGGCAAAAAGTTCTACTCTATGTTTGACAGAAAGCGGTTATTGTGCATGGGTGATGTTTACCCCAAGTTTAGGCGTGAGGGGGCTACATTTCGGGCGCAATGCCATAATCTCGAAGTAATGTCAAGGACTAAAAATGCCTTATCCGGTATTCAGTCAAGAGATGCTGACGATGCCCGCAAGGTTTTCTTAAAACATCTCGTTCCCGCATTTAAAAAACTACCGTTTTTCTTTAAGCCGCTATATTCAAATAGTACTGATCCCAAGCGTGAAATCGTATTTGACAAATCATCTCAGTCAGTTACGCAGAAAACAGGCAGTATAAGTGCTATTGATAGCGGATTAGAAACAAGTTTAACCTTTGGAACAGGGAAAGAGGATGACTATGACGGTTGGAAATTAAGGTTCTTCCATGATGACGAAATTGGTAAATGCGTTGAGTACGATGTGGTGAAAAGAAATAATATCACCAGAGATTGTATGATGGAATCCGGCAGGATTATCGGTTATACATCGAAAACATCTACCGTAGGCGATATGGAAATTGGTGGGGGTGATGCGTTTCAAACGCTATGCAGCCAGTCAAATTTCTACCAACGAAACGAAAATGGCATGACCGCTTCCGGGCTGTATGTGTTTTTTATTAATAGCAAGGAGGGGTATTCGCTTAATGAATACGGAGAATCAGATACAGAAGAAGCTGAAAAACAAATACTTGCAATACGAAAAGGAAAACTTGACGTTAATGACTTACAGGGATGGAACGAGGAGGTCAGGAAATTTCCGTTAAACTACCGGGAGTGTTTTACATCTACCGCAGCCGGGATGGGTTTCAACATCTATAAAATCGAACAGCGTTTAAATATTCTACGTTTCACCAACCTGACAAGGCGTGGTAATTTTATCCGTACTGGAGATATAAATTCAAGGGTTGTTTTTAATGATGACGTAAATGGGCGTTTTGTTCTCAGCGAAGTATTGTCCGACCAAATGGCTAACAGGAAGTATATGCGTGATGGCGTATGGTTTCCGGCTAACGTGAAGTACATTGCCGGGGGCGATCCGTTTCGCATGGGTGAAACAGAGGGTAAGAAAAGATCGTCCGGTGGCGGGGCTGTATTTAAGTTGCGGGATGAAGCGCATGATACCGGGGATATAAAACAATGGATTACCAATCGCTTTGTTTGTACATACCTGTACCGCACCGGAACAACTGATGAATACTGTAATGATATGCTAATGATGTGTCAGTATTACGGGGCTATGATGTTCGCAGAAAGTAACGTATCCCACATAAATGACACATTTAAGAAGTGGGGTTACGGTGGATACCTGCTGCACGCTATCGGTAGCGATGGCAAAGTACGTACAACTCCGGGGCAGCACTCAGGTGAAAACTCCAAACAGGAACTAATGCTTGCATTGGCAAACTACATCGAACTGCATTGCGAAAGAGAAATGCACATGGACTTATTACTGCAATGCAAAGAGATTCCGAGCATAAAGAAAATGACTGAGTATGACCTTTTAACCGCAGCCGGGTTATGTATTATCGGGGCAGAAAAGGGCTACTGGCAACACCTTGAAAAGAAAGATACAAAATCAATTAATATACGAGACTGGATCAGAGTAAAAATAAACTAATTATGATATACAACAAATCAATTACCGGGTACTCCCTGCCGAATCACGACATTGATCCTGCAAAAAAAGACCATGACTGGTGTTTGGAATTTAGCAGATACATTTACGGACAGTATTGGGGTTCATGGTACGAAAAGCAACAAACACTATTCCGGGAGTTAAAGGGGTATGCTGACGGGTGTCAGGATTATACCCAATACAAGTCATTGTTTCTTGATGAAGGTCAGGACACGGTAACTGATGCCACGTTCAATCTGGAGGTTGACGATGATGGCAAATTCGTTCAGTCAGACGCTCGTATGGCATTTACCCATATTGATTTTACAAGGATATTTTCACCTGCCCCTGCATTAAGGAATACCCTGCTTGGTATGTTCAGAACTCAATCACATGACATTGTGGTTGATAGTATAGACCAAAATTCCAATACCAAGAAAGAGGATATAAAATACTCTTTGATGGTGAAAATGGAGTTCAATGAACTATACAAACAATACGAGCAATTCTCTGGCATAAAGCAAAAAACACCTATTCCAAAAAGCATTGAAGAACTTGCGTTATTTGAAAGCATTGGCGGATTCAGGCTTCCGTATGAAATAGGACTGGAAGAAATTATGAAGTTTACCGAGAGAATGTCTGACATTGACGATATAAAGGACAGGGTAGTTGACGACCTTGTAGTGTACGGGGTTGGTGCTGCTATGGATACAGTTGATACTCATGGTCAGATCGTTGATTTGAAATACGTTGATCCGAGAGATTTGATTATTCCGTTTTCCAACTCCAAAAAGTTTGACGATATTCCTTATTGGGGTGTACAGAAATACTATACCATAGCTGAACTGCGGAAAGAAACCGGGTGGAGCGAAGATTATATCCGAAGTATAGCTGAACAATTTAATGGACTGACAGCACTTGGTAATGCTACCATAGCTGATATGACAGACCTATTGTATTACGAGAAAACAGGAACTTGCAACTACAACGATTTGAGGGTTGCCGTGTTGGAGTGTGAATTTAAAACTGTCAATACCTACTATAAAACCAAGGTAAAGCGTGAAGATGGTAATACGTTTTCCTTTGACGAGCCGTATGTGAAAGGCAGGAAGCCTAAGATGCTCGATAATAAAACACGCAAAACATCAAAGACAGACCACATTTGTTTTTACACTGCTTCATGGGTTATTGGCAGCGACAGGGTGTTTAACTATGGTCAGAAATATGACGAGGCATTTGATTTTAAAAAAAGCAAACCCATGTCGAGTTTACATTTCTATAAAGTATCCGGCAGGTCAATTATTGATATGACACGCACTATGTTCGACCAATGTCAAATGGCGTACCTGCGCTATCAAAACGACATAGCACAAGCACCTCCGGCAAATGGGTTGGCTATTGAAGTTGGCTCATTGTCAGACCTAACCTTTGGCAACAAGAAAATAAAGCCTTTTGATACGATAAGGATTTACAAGCAAAAGGGAATCATGTTGTATCAAATGAAACCTCCGACAATTCCAGGGGAAAAGATTGATTATAATAACGTAAAACCGTTTCAAGAAATCAAAGGAGGTATTGGATTAGCTGTTACCGATTTTGTCATGGCTACCCAAATGATTTACGATCAAATATCTGTTATGACAGGCATAGACCGTGTAACAATGAATACCGCATCTCCGAATAACGATACCCCCGCTACTGCAATCAAGGGTGCTATCTCCGCTACTAAGGACACATTGAAGCCGATATACTCCGGTTGGATAAGCATATACGAGCGTATGGCTATGGCTACGATACTTCGTGGTCAGTCGCTATGTCTTGGCAATGATTGTGGCTACAAGTCCGTTATTGGCACGGCTAAATTTGAGGCTATACGCACAGCCGGAAGCACACCCCCTGCCGAGTATGGCACATCTGTTTTAGCAAGACCTACCGAAGCTGAAAAGGCAGAAATACGTCAGGCTTCAGCAGCAGCAATGATGGGTGGCAAAAACGGTATCCCTGCGATAACGCATAGCGAATACCTATTTATTGTTGACCGATTAAATAATGGCGCTTCATTAAAAGATATTCGTGCTTATATTATGTTCAAAGAGCGTCAGCGTGAAGAAATGGATAATAAAAAGTCCGAACAAATGCAGATGATTAACGCTCAGATAATGGAAGCCACAGAGGATAAGAAAACGCAGCGTGAACTTGCTAAGAATGAAGCGAAAACAACAGGTGAAATAAAAGTGCTGTACTATAAAGCGTTCTTTGATGCTCTGTTGCAGGAACAAAAAGGCACTCAGGCATTAAAAGAAATGGGGTTGCAGATGGGTTTTGAAGCAGGTAAGTCTAACTTTGAAAATACTATGAAGCAGCAACAGGAACAAGGTGCGCCACAAGAACAAGCAATGCCTGTTGAACAATCAGGGCAAGCACCGCCTATGCCTGTGGAGTAATTACTAACGAATTGTTAAAAATATTTTACACCAAAGTATAAACTGTTAATTTTCTAACGTATCTTTGTATTTTATTAACCAACACTTAACAATTATGGCAGACGCAAACGAAACACCGGACACTCAGCAGCAGGAAACAACAAAAGAACCTACACCGCAGGAAAAAGCCCTTATGGGCATGGGGCTAATGGATAAGCCCGTAGTAACAGAAGATGTTATTGACGAAAAGGATAAGCCTGACATTAAGGATATTCCCGAACCAAAAAAAGAACCTGAGAAAAAAGTTGAAACACCACCAACCGATTGGGCTAAAATTACAGGCGGTAAAATAAACAGCGATGCCGAACTTGAAGAAGCGTTGACTGCCCGTGAAAAAATCAAGGAATACGAACCATACAAGGAAAAGTATTCCCAACTCGAAACCGAACACAACAAACTAAAATCAGCAAATCCTTTTGCCGGGAACGAAACCTTATATAAGGTTTCTAAACTTGCAGAAGAACTCAATACGCAAAATTACGGATTCCTATTTAATATCGTACAGTCTGACTTTAAGGGTATGTCAGCCCTCGAAGTCCTTAAAACAAAAGAGTTACTTGACAATTCTGAAATCTATGCCGGAAAAGAACACCTGATCGAACAAGGATTGCTCGAACAGTACAGTATCGAAAAGCCGGAGAATTACGATGATCTTGAACCTGACGAACAAAAACGCATTGATGACAAGGTTGCCATTAATACGATAAAAATGGAAAAAGCAGCGAAGGTCGCCCGTACATACCTTTCTGAATTACAAAGCAAGTACAAGCCGGAAGCGGTGGATACCGAAGCGATACAAAAAGAAAGCAAAGAAAAACTTGAAAACTTTGTAACGCAATGGAAACCAACGTACCAGTCTATTGAAAGGGACTTCACGAAAATATCCGTTGATGTTGATGGTATTGATTTTGAGATTCCTATACGGGAAGAAGATGCCGCTTTGAAAAAACAGGTGTTTGAAGAAGCTGCTGGCTACCTTGTCGCACAAGGACTTGAACTCAACGATAAAAACATTGAACATCTGCGTGATGTTATCATTGACCGCTACATTTCTTTGAATAAAAAATTCGTCTTTAAAAAGATCGGGGAAATTGCCCGTGAAATTACAGACGAACAATGGCGTAAAAAGGTTCATAACCCGTCAGCAATAAAAACTGACATCAAAGTTACTGAAACTGAACTTACGCCGGAAGAAAAGGCTATACGCAAATTACAGGGAACGTAATAAAAAAAACAAATTAACCAATTAACCAAAAAAAACTAACCTTTAAATTTTAAATTATTATGCCCGAAAATACACAAGCAGGGACATACCCAATAGCGGGTGTCCGCACAGAACAGATTTTTACCCTTTATGACGCAGGGCAACCCGTCTATGTAAGGGAACTTGCTAAACGTTTTGGAATGCAATTCGATCCGTTCCACAACTGGTTTCGCCTTATGAATCGTGAAGAGCCTATCCCAGGAAACGGTGAATGGTATGCCTACGAAGAAAACCGCTACCATGAAACAATTAAAACAACCGGAAATGTGGCAAGCCCAGGTGTCGGTAATGACGCAACAATTCAGCTTGATTCAACTTGCTTTGACGTTAATGGAAACTACTACGGAAGAGTTGGTGAAACTATTACCATGCCAGGAACCGGAGTACAGGCACGTATCCATGCGATAACCGGAACGTACCCGACTGTTTATTTCACATTGAAACCCGTATCTGCAACATCAAACATCGGTGCTATCGCAAGCGGAACAACCCTCTCAATCACCAATGCTGGTTACGCAAGCGGCACGGGTCAGCCCATGTCTGCAACAAGCGGAGATACCAAACGTGAGTTCAAACTGCAAATCCTGAAAGAAACCGTTGGTTTTGAGGGAAGTGAAGTTACCAAGCAGTTATGGTACGAAGCCTTTGACCAAAACGGACAGGTTGCCGGATTTACTTCCTCCCTGACAAACAAAGCCCTTTATCGCTTGAATCTGAAAATAAACGGAGCTTTCCTGATGGGGCAAGCCAACACCAATGCAACGTTGACTGAAACTACCCGTCATAACGCTACCAACCCGGTACGTTACACCGAAGGTATTATCCCGACAATCACAAGGCTTGGTGCTTCACAGACCATTCCTGCTGCCACTTTCGCCATTGACGATCTGGATGATTTCGGAATCTACATGAGGACACAGGGTGTTGAATCAGGTGTTGTGTTATTCGCTGCCGGAGCAAAACTGCGTAACGATGTTGAGAACGCTGCCAAAACTTTCATTCAGGGTAACGGAACTGACCTGACAATGGATGTGAAAAAAATCTTATCTGACGGTAAGGATTTTGAAAAAGCACTTTCATTGGGTTTCCAACAGATCAACAAAGGCGGCTTCTCCTACCTGTTGAAAACAATCAACGACTTTTCTGATCCTAAAACTTTCGGTGCAACCGGATACGATTACGACCAGCACGGTATCTTAATCCCGTTAGTTTCTTTCGCTGATCCTGTTACCGGAAAGAAACTAGACAACATCTGCGTGAAGTATGCCGACAACAACGGTTACAACCGCAGAATGGAGATGTGGCGTGAAGCTGGCGCAGGAGGAAACCCTGCCGGATACGTCCACCAGTATGACGATGTGGCTATTTACCTGAGAGCGCATTTAGGACTGCAAGTCTTGAAAGCAAACCAGATGACATACATCAAGTCAACCTAATTGTTCTAAGAATCAACCAAAGGGCAGGGATTAAAACACCTGCCCTTTAATTATAAACCCTAAAAATTAAATAAAATGCTTGCAGTAAACGACAAAATTCTAAACCTAAACGACAAAAGTGATCCCTATGTAAAAAGGGTGCTATCAGCAGTAGCAAAGTTAAAAGAACTTACAAACGGGCACATCCGGTTAATGTACACCGATTTGCACATTACCCCTGGTGTTGACGACAAACGAAAAAAGGAATATGCAACAATGGTTGGTGTTCCTATGACAGAAACCATCTACATCAATGGCATTGATGAAAAGTGGACTTATTTTGAAAACAGAAAAACCATCAACAACGACTACAAATATACGCCAAGAAGATTCCCCTTCAAGGGCGACCTGTCGTTTGACCAACCGAACTTTGATATTGGTCTGTTGTTCTTCCTTGTTTTCATATCCCCGCATTGCGAATATACCGAGCATCTGAACGGTGAATTTGCACAAAACAACAAACCTGTTATGAAACATTTCAGGTTGCCTATGCCGACCTTTGAGGCATTAAAGAAATCTGAAATGAGAAGGAAAGAAGGCGAAGTATCTTCCGCTATTTACAAAAACCTGAAAATTGACACGCTGAAAAAAGTTGCGCTGGCAATGGGTGTAATAAATATTGACCAGTTGACCGATCCGCAATTACGCAACACCCTGTATGATATTTCAACGGTCAATGAAGAATCTATGGATAAGTTCTTTAGCAAACTAAATAACTCGCAGGATGAAGCAACTCCGGCTGCCGAAGAAGAAGGAATAATTCAGTTGGCTATTGACCAAAAAGTTATCGGATTGGCAAAAGCATTTGGTCGTCCTGTATGGAAATTCAAAGACGAAAACGGGAAATTTACGCAGGATATAATTTGCGAAGTTGTACCGGGGGAAAATGAGCGTGAAAAACTCTTGAACTTTCTGAAAGACAACCTTGATATTATGGATGTCATTAAGGCAAAAGTAACTGTCTAAAGTGAATCTTAAATTATACTTAAAGAGCCTTGTAGAAATACATGGCTTTTTTATGGCACTAACGCCACAATCTGATCTCCGGTTATGTCGGGTGTTGAACAATTACGTAATCTCACAGCGACGTCTTCTGGGCTTGTTTTTAACTCGTTTATAATGTCTGTCGTCTTTGCAGCGCCGTAAGCTGTTAGGCTTGAAGACACATCCACAGCATTTTCCACCATCACGGTTTCAAATCCGTCAAAGTACCCCGCAGGAGTGGTGATAACAACATCATACTCTTGAGCAACTGCATAGGTATAATCAAAGTAATAAATACCTGTT
>Ga0209098_1002641_pt1 | contig 15591 bp, 10 predicted proteins | sample AD_JPNHW1_MetaG_FD_184429 | JGI IMG/M metagenome (GOLD analysis project Ga0209098, IMG submission 184429) | Active sludge microbial communities of municipal wastewater-treating anaerobic digesters from Japan - AD_JPNHW1_MetaG (SPAdes) (version 2) | ecosystem: Engineered > Bioreactor > Anaerobic... | reverse complement strand
CAAGATCAAGGTGATCAAGCGGATGGCATATGGTTTCAGGGATGATGCCTACTTCTTCCTAAAGATCCGGGCGGCTTTCTACCACCCGGATACCGGATGAACCTTTTTTCGGGCGGGTAGACGTCGCCGATCACCGCGCTCGCCACGGGCATGAAGCCTCCGGCGGCAAGGCCCTGGAGGCCGCGCGCCGCAATGAGGAAGCCGAAGCCGCCCGATACCGCTACTCCCGCTGATCCCAAGGCGAAGGCCACGATGCTCGCTGTATAGACGGCCTTGCGCCCGAGGATGTCCGAAAGCCTCGCCATGAGGGGTGTACCGACGAGGTTGAACAGGATGTAGATGGTGAAGATCCAGGAGAGGCTGCGGTCATCGACCGCGAACTGCGCCCTGATGAGGGGCATCGCGGGCCCGACGATGGCTATGTCCATCGCGCCCAGGAGCACCCCCGCGAAAAGAATGGCCATGATCCGGCCGTTTTTCTGCTTATCCATGGATTGAATATACTGAAATCCCTATGTGTCGACAAAGGCCCGGCAAGGCGGTCGCCCGCCGGTTGCCAGGCACGGCTGCCCCCTGCCGCTCACGCGATGTGCGCTAGAGGACGGTCTGGGATCCGATCTCGATGACGTTGTTGGGCGGCAGGTGGAAGAAGGCCGTGGCGTCGAGGGCGTTCTCGAACATGAAATCGAAGAGGCGCTTGCGCCAGAAGGCCATGCCACCTCCTTTCTTCCTGAGCGCGAGCGACTCCCGTCCCACGAAGTAGGCCGTCCGCATCGGGTCGAGGCCCGGCACCTTGGCCTTGGCCAAGGCTGCAGGGATGTCCGGCGTCTCGCTGAAGCCGTAGTCGATGACGAGGTGCCAGAGACCCGGCGAGAGCTCGGCCTTGCGCACGCGCGCGGCCTCGTCCATGAAGGGCTGCTCGACATTCTTGATCGACGCGATGACGGTGAGTTCGTGGAGGACGCGGTTGTGCTTGAGGTTGTGGAGGAGGGCCTTCGGTACGCCGTTCGGATCTCCCGTGAGGAAGACCGCGCTTCCCGGGACGCGGAGAGGCGGCTCCAGGGCCAGGCTGTCCGCGAAGATCCTCGGCTCGACGCGGAAGACCTGCATGCGTTTCCGGAAGAGGGCCCTGCCGTCCTGCCAGGTCTTCATGAGAAGGAAGAAGACAAGGGCGAGGGCGACGACTATCCAGCCCCCCGAGACGATCTTCGTGGCATTGGATACGAAGAAGCCCGTGTCGATCACGAGGAAGACGAGGGCAAAGGGCAGGACCGCGAGCGGCTTCACCTTCCAGATGTGCGTGGCGACATAGATCATGAGGCAGGTCGTGATGAGCATCGTGGCCGAGACCGCGATGCCGTAGGCGTTGGCGAGGCGGCCCGATTCCTTGAAGATAAGGACAAGGCCGATGGTACCGACCATGAGGAAGGCGTTGATGAAGGGTACGTAGACCTGGCCGATCCTGTCCTTCGACGTGTGGCGTACCTCGATGCGCGGCCAATAACCGAGCTGTACGCTCTGGCTTGCGAGGGAGAAGGAACCCGAGATGACGGCCTGTGACGCGATGACGGTCGCAGCCGTCGCCAGCACGACGAGGGGGATGGTGGCCCAGGAAGGTGCCAGCCGGTAGAAGAGGTTCTCGACTTCGCCGGGGTGGCCGAGGAGGAAGGCGCCCTGTCCCATGTAGTTCAGGAAGAGGGCAGGGTAAACGAGGGAAAACCAGGCTTCCCGTATCGGTTTTGGCCCGAAGTGGCCGAGGTCGGCGTAGAGGACCTCGGCCCCCGTCATCGCGAGGAAGACCGAGCCGAGGATGCCGAAACTCAGGGGGCCTTCGCGCAGGATGAGCCTCACCGCCCAGACCGGGCTCAGGGCTTGGAGTATGGCGGGCCGGGCTATCACCGAGGACAGGCCGAGAAGGCCGATGACGACGAACCAGAAGGCGAGCAGCGGGCCGAAGAGCCGGGCGACGCCGGCCGTGCCTTTTGACTGCAGGGGGAAGAGGCAGAAGAGGATGACTATCGCGATGGGCGCCACCCATGTCTTGAGGCCGGGCGCCAGGATCTCGAGGCCCTCGACTGCTGACAGCACGGAGATCGATGGCGTGATGATGCCATCGCTGTAGAGGAGGGCCGCGCCCAGGATGGCGAGGGCGGCCATGAGACCGGCCGCCTTGGCCTTGTTGGCTTCACGAATCCTCGTCCCGACGAGGCTGACGAGGGCGAGGATGCCGCCTTCGCCCTTGTTGTCAGCCCTGAGCACGAAGATGAGGTACTTTACGCAGACGACGAGGGAGAGGGTCCAGAAAAGGAGGGAGACGACGCCGAGGACGTTTTCCGCGCTCGTGGTCATGCCCCGCTCGGGAGCGAAGCATTCGCGGAGGGCGTAGAGCGGCGAGGTTCCGATGTCGCCGAAGACTATGCCGAGGGCGCCGAGCACGAGGGCCGCCCGTTTCGTTTTCCCCTGGGCGGGGAGGGCGTCTTCCGGCGCCGGAATCTCTGACATGGCAGGGGAAATCATAACGTCTTCCGAAGGTCCATTTCAATGACAGTGGGATCCGCAGGTGATGAGAACATGTTTCTATTGACAAGTGCGCGTCTGTTTATGTAGACTAAAAAGGTCTACTAAGGGGTAATCATGTCGATCCTCTCGACAAAGGGAAAATACGGCCTCAGGCTCCTCATCCATCTCGCGGAGCGCCTGGACCAGGGGCCCGTCGATCTTCGTTCCATTGCAGAGGCGGAAGGCATTCCGGAGAAGTACCTGTCCAAGCTCGCAGCCCGCCTCGTCGCGGCGGGTTTCCTTCGTTCGGTGAGGGGGGCTCACGGTGGCTACGAACTTGCCCTGTCCCCCGATGATATCGACATCCTTGCGGCGGTGGAGGCCCTCGAGGGACGCCTGTCCCTCGTGGATTGTAGGGACAGTCCCGGGGCATGCCGTACTGGAGTCGGCCGCGTCGCCTCCTGCCCGCGTTCCAGCGGTTGCGAGGCTCGAAAGTTATGGAACGGCCTCGAGGAAACGATGCGCTCCTATCTTTCGACCAGGAAGCTTTCCAGCCTGGCCGCCATCTCGGGCCTGCCCGAGTACTACATCTAGACCATCAAGGAGAAGCACATGAAATATGCCGAATACATGACCGAACTCGTCGGAAATACTCCCCTCGTCCGGATCCACCAGCGCCCAAGGGGGACAGGGCTCGAGTCGGGACTCGAGTCGGGGCTCGAAGCGCCATTGGCGACGATCCTCGCCAAGGTCGAGTCCTTCAATCCCTGGTCGAGCATCAAGGACCGTATCGGTCTGGCTATGATCGAGGACGCCGAGCGCAAGGGCCTCCTCAAGCCCGGCTCGGTCATCGTCGAACCGACGAGCGGCAATACGGGCGTGGCGCTCGCCGCGGTAGCCGCGGCCAAGGGCTATCATGTCATCCTTACGATGCCCGAGACCATGAGCGTCGAGCGCCGGAAACTTCTCGCTGCCTTCGGTGCGGAACTCGTCCTGACGGAAGGCGCCAAGGGCATGAAGGGTGCCATCGCGAAGGCCGAGGAGCTCCTCGCCTCGACTCCGGGGGCCTTCATGCCGATGCAGTTTGCGAATCCCGCCAACCCCGAGGTCCACCGCCGGACAACGGCCGAGGAGATCTGGCAGGATACCGACGGGAAGGTGGACATCATCGTCGCGGGAGTGGGCACCGGCGGCACTATCTCAGGTCTGGCACAGGCCCTCAAGGCGAAGAAGCCAGGCCTCAGCGCCGTCGCAGTCGAGCCTGCTGATTCGCCTGTCCTCTCGGGTGGCCAGCCTGGACCTCACAAGATCCAGGGCATCGGCGCGGGCTTCGTCCCCGAGGTCTACCGGAGCGACCTCGTCGATGAGATCGTCAAAGTGCGGAACGAGGACGCAGGCATCGCCGCGCGCAGGCTCGCCAGGGAGGAGGGGATACTCGTAGGCATCTCCTCCGGGGCCGCACTCCACGCGGCCCTCGAGGTCGCGCAACGGCCCGGGAACGAGGGGAAGCTCATAGTAGTGATCTTCCCCGATACGGGGGAGCGCTACCTCTCGACCTGGCTTTTCGAGGAGGGCTGAGGGCGCTCCCGCGCTTGACCTCCGGCCCCGCCGCGCCTAGGATAAGCCATGCGTAACGTGACTTCGCTAGGCGCCGGCTGGCGCTTCCTTCCCCGCTTCGAGGACGCCTTCGTCGATCCGCGTCATCAGCTCGCAGGCTGGGCTCCCGTGGACATCCCGCACACGAACCTCGAGTTGCCCTACAACGCCTTCGACGAGAAGTCCTACCAGTTCATCTCGACCTATGCGAGGGATGTCGAGATCCCCGCGCTGCCGGGAGGGCGGAGGGCCTTCCTCGATTTCGAGGGCGTCATGACGGCCTGCGATGTCTGGGTGAACGGCAAACCCGCGGGCGGCCACCTCGGCGGCTACACGCCCTTCTCGATCGAAGTCACGTCGCTCGCGTCGGCCGGCATGAACCGCGTCGTCGTACGCGTCGATTCCACCGAGCGCCCCGACATCCCTCCCTTCGGCCACGTAGTCGACTACCTCTGCTACGGCGGGATCTATCGCGGCGTGGGCTTGCGCATCCAGGAAGCCGCCTTCATCAAGGGCGTCTTCGCGAAGCCGATGGACGCCCTCGAGGCGAGGAAGTCCCTCGATATCGAGGTTGCCATCGATGCCGCGGCCGCTGGCGCGGCCCCCGGCGCAGCGCGCGGCCAGCGCGCAACCGACGGCCTCTCGGCGCGCGCGCGCCTCATGGACGGCTCGAGGGTTGCGGCAGAGGCTGTGGCGCCCATCGCGGCATTGGATGCTGCCAGTGCTGCCCGCGGCGACGATGGCGGCCTGGGTGCTTCGATCCGGCTCCGCGGTCTCGACGGCCTCAGGACCTGGGACCTCGACGCCCCGGTCCTCTATTCGCTCGAGGTCGAGCTCCTTTCCTCCGGCACGGCGATCGATGTCGAGCGCCAGCGCATCGGATTCAGGACCGCGGAGTGGAAGCCCGAGGGCTTCTTCCTCAACGGCAGGCGCGTCGTCATCCGGGGCCTCAACCGCCACCAGTCCTTTCCCTGGCAGGGCTACGCGATGCCCGCCCGCGTCCAGAGGCGCGACGCAGAGATCCTGAAGCGCGAGCTCGGCGTCAACCTCGTGCGCACGAGCCACTATCCGCAGGCAAAGGCCTTCCTCGACGCCTGTGACGAGCTCGGTCTCCTCGTTCTCGAGGAATTCCCCGGCTGGCAGCACATCGGCGACGCGGCCTGGAAGGACAACGCCTGCATGGCCCTGCGCGAGATGATCGTGCGCGACAGGAACCGTCCCTCCATCGTCCTTTGGGGCGTACGCATCAATGAGTCGAAGGACGATCACGACTTCTACGTGAGCACGAACGAGATCGCCCATCGCCTCGATCCAACCCGCGCGCGCGGCGGCATCCGCTGCATCGACAAAAGCGAGCTTCTCGAGGATGTCTACACCTTCAACGATTTCGTCTTCGACGGCGGCGAGCGGGTCCTTCGCAAGCCGAGGTCTGTGACGGGCCTCGGGCGCGACGTCCCCTACCTCGTCACCGAGTACAACGGCCACATGTACCCCACGAAGCGCTTCGACAACGAGGAGCGTCTCGCGGAGCACGCGCGCCGGCATGCGGCGGTCGTCAACGCAGCGGCCTCCACGAAGGGCATTGCAGGCGCCATCGGCTGGTGCGCCTTTGACTACAACACCCACAAGGACTTCGGATCGGGCGACCGCATCTGCTACCACGGCGTCTCCGACATGTTCCGCATCCCGAAGTACGCGGCGGCCCTCTATGCGAGCCAGCGCGACCCTGCCGAAGGCGTGGTCCTCGAGGCCGCCTGCATCTTCGCCAAGGGCGAGCGATGCGCCGCCACCCTCCTTCCCATCGACATCTATACCAATTGCGATGAAGTCGTGCTCTGGCGCGGCGGCAAGCGCATCGGCTCCTTCCTTCCCGATCGCCGCTCCTGGCCGCGTCTCCGGCATCCTCCCGTCGTGGTGCGTGACCTCGTGGGCGACCAGCTTGACGGCAGCGACTTCTCCCTCCGCGACCGCGCGGCGATCCGCAGGATAGCCGGCAAGGTCCTCACCGTGGGCTACCAGAACCTCAACCTTGCGGACAAGCTCGGCATGGCCCTCCTCCTCCTCCGGAACCGTTTGAGCCTCCACGAGGCCGAGGCCCTCTTCGGCAAGTTCACCATCGGATGGGGAGCAGAGGATGAATCCTGGGAGCTCGTGGGCCTCATATCTGGCAAGGAGGTGGCGAGGCGGCGCTACGGAGGCGATGCCGTGCCCGCGGCCCTCCAGCTCCGCGCCGACGACCTCCATCTCCTCGCGAAGGGCGCCGCCGAGTCCGCGGTCTGGGGCGACGCCTCGACCTATCTCGAAGGCTGGGACGCCACCCGCGTCGAGGTCCGCCTCGTCGACCAGTACGGCAACATCGAGCCCTTCGCCGCGGAAGCAATCGACATCGAGGTGGAAGGGCCGGGCTCCATCGCGGGGCCTAGGCGCTTCGCCCTGCAGGGAGGCTGTGCAGCCTTCTGGGTGAGGACGACGGGAGAGCCCGGAACCATCCGCGTGCGCGTGAGCTGCGGGCGCTTCGCCGCCGGGGAGCTCGCCATCGTAACGGACTGACGACCGGCTCGCGGTGGCCGGCCTTGCGCCCTCCCTCGGCTTCCGTGTATCCTTGCCTCATCCATGGCCGAACGCGATAACCTCAAGGCCGGCGAGCGCCGGACCGCCACCATCCTCTTCTCAGACATGAAGGGCTTCACGGCCCTCTCCGAACACATGGATCCCGAGGAAATGGATGCCCTCATGACGAGGGTCTTCGGCATCTTCGAGGAGATCATCAGGAGCCATGGGGGCAACGTCGAAAAGTACATCGGTGACGCCCTCGTCGCGGTCTTCGGCGTGCCGGAACTCCATGAGGACGATCCCTCGCGGGCCATCCACGCCGCCCTCGAATTCCTCGGACGCGTGAAGGAGGAGAACCGCAGGCTCGAGTCGAGGAGCCTGGCCCTCTCCTTCAGGACCGGCATCAACACGGGTCTCGTCACGACGGGCCGTCGCGGAGAGTTCGACGTGGTGACGGGACACGCGATGAATGTCGCGCAGCGCCTCGAGGCCGCGGCGGAACCTGACTCCATCCTCGTCTCCGAGTCGACGAAGGAAAAGTGCGAGGACGACTTCGAGTTCGGTCCCCCCGAGGACATCGAGGCCAAGGGCAAGACCGAGCTCGTCCGGGCCTACAAGGTCAAGGCCGAAGTGACCGCCCGCCTTCGCGACAAGGGCCCATTCATCGGTCGAAAGGCGGAGCTCGACGAGCTTCTCAAGGCCTACATGCGCAACAGCTACGCCGAGGTCTCGGGCTTCTACCTCCTCGGCGAGGCGGGCATCGGCAAAAGCCGCCTCGCGCAGGCCCTTGTCGACAAGATCCGGCTCTTTCCCGACTTCCGCACGCCCATCCTTGCGGCACGGGCGCAGAAGTACAGGCCGGGCGGCTTCGCGCTCATCGTCGACATCGTGCTCGGCTACCTCGGCCTCGAGCCCGGCGCGAAGCCAGAAGCGGTGCAGGCGGCCCTGCGGAAGCTGGGCGGCGTGGACGCAAGCGCGGGCGAGCGCTTCGCGCGCCTCCTTGAGGCCTCGGACTCGGACAAGCCCGATCCGGATTTCATCGCCGTCCTCTACGGCATCTTCAACGCAATCCTCGAGCGCCATGCCTCGGATGTATTCCCCATCCTCGTGGTGATCGACAACGCCTCCTTCATGGATCGCCTATCGCGCGAATTTTTCCAATACCTCTTCCGCACCGACTGCGTGAAGCCCTTCTTCATCCTCGCCGGCAGGGAGTTCCCGCCCGAGCTGCGCAAGGCCTTCCAGGGCGTCAAGACCATGAAGCTCGGCGCCCTCGACGAGACGGATGCCGCTGCGCTCGCGCGCGAGCACTGGCCCGATGCAAGCGACGAAGCCCTGCACCGCGTCCTCGAGGCGAGCCAGGGCAATCCCCTCTTCATCAGGGAGTACGCGATCTACGCCGCGCGCCACCGGGATGACTCCTCCCTCCCCGCAACCATCCAGAACATCTTCCTCACGAGCCTCGAACGTTATCCGCCCTCCTGGCGCGACCTTGCGAAGAAGGTTTCCGTCTTCGTGCACTCCTTCCGCGCGGACGATGCGCGATTCATCGAGAAGGCCTCGGGAGGCGATCCTACCATCGTGGAAGAGGCCCTCGAGGGCTTCCTCTCCGACGGCCTCCTTTCGAAGCAGGGCGAGTTCTACTTCTACCGTGTGGATGTCTTCAAGAAGGCCCTTTATGCCTCCATCCTCAACCACAACAAGCGCATCCTCCACGGCTACATCTCCGACATACTCCTCGCGCAGGCGCGTCCCAACCGCCTCAGGCTCATCTACCACCTCACGCGGGCGGAGCGCTACTCCGAGGCCTTCCGGGCCATGGAGAACGATCCGAACAAGAACATGAGTTCGGAGTATCTGCCCTACATCGAGATCCTCTACCGGCGGCTCCGCAAGGACGACAAGGCGGCGGTCCGCCTCCTCATCACGAAATCGGCCATCCTCTTCAACCGCGGCAAGAACGAGGAATCGGAAGCCGTCCTGAAGCGCATAATGCGCATCGCCCTCACCCGCAAGGACGACAACCTCATGGGCTACGCCTACCACCAGATCTGCGCGTACAACGCCATGAGCTTCACCTTCCAGAAGGCAGTGTTCACGGGCCAGAAGGCCCTCTACTACTACCGTCGCTCCGACATCCAGGCACGGAGCGTGCAGAACGTCCTCCGCAACATGGCCGTGGCCCAGGTCCAGCGCGGTGACATCGAGGAGGCGCGGCGCCTCGTCCAGCAGTGCGAAGGCGTCCCGTCGGGCGATCCCTACGAGGCGGCGGGAGCCAAGGCCGAGTGCTACCTCCTCGCCGGGGAGTACGGCAAGGCCCTCGCGGTTATCGAGCGGAGCATCGCCTCGATCCCCGAGGACCGTACCGTCTCCCGCTTCGAGGCCTGGGAACTCAAGGTCCGGATCCTCTGGCAGCTTTCCGACTACAGGCGGGTGATGGAATCCGCGAAGACCCTCCTCGGCCTCGGGCAGCTCTCGGAGGTCTCCCTCTCGCAGGCCAACGCGATGCTCGGACTCGCATCCCTCCTCATGGGCGAGCGCGACACGGTGAAGGACCGCTTCGTCCAGGCCGAGTTCTTCGCCGGTCAGCTCCACAATGACTACTACCGCCTCGACGCGCTCCGGACCCTCGCGGTCTGCCGCTATCTCGCCGGCGATGTGCGCAAGGCGGAGGAGACCGCCCTTGAAGCCCTCACCATCGGCCTCCGCCATTCCTGCTACTGGCCGACCTTCACGGTCCTCATCCTCCTCGTGGAGAGCTCGATGGAGCGCTGCAAGCCCGAACGGGCGCGCTTCTTCCTCAACGAGGCATCCTACTTCTTCACGACTGGCCTCCTCCTTCCCTCCAAGGATCTCGTCCTCTACTACTACTTCGCCTCGAAGCTCCTAGAGCCCGCGGACGCGCCGCGTTATCTGGCCGTAGCCTCGCGCCTCCTCGAGGAGGAGAAGGCAAGGTTGGGCGATCCCGAACTCATCGCGAGCTTCCTCTCGGTTCGCTCCTTCGGCAAGGTCCAGCGCGAGGTCGACGGTCTCCAGACCGAGGCCGCGGGGGGCGGCCAGGGCAAGGCGGCCTGCCTCGACGAGGACGACGAGCCCCTTGACGACGGCGAGGGCGCCATCGGCGAGTCCGAGGACGCGGAAGCCGGAGACGGCGAATCGGGGGAGGGCGGAGCATGAGCCTCGACAGGGAAGGCCTCGAGGGGCTCTGGGACGAGCTCTCCATCGTCGAGGACTGGATGCGGGGCGGCATCCGCCGCGACCGCAGCAAGCCCGATTTCGCCGCGATAGCCGCTTCGCGGGCCGCAGGGGAAGCCGCCGCGGAAACTGCCGCGCGCGCGACCGTAGTCGCGGCCAGCGGCCCGGCCTCCGCCATCTCGGGTTCTCCCGACGGAAACGCCGGCGCCCGGACGGGGCCACGTGCCGACGCGATGCCCGCTTCCATCCCTGCAGCGGACCGCGTCCGCTTCCTCGCCACCCTGTCGCGGGAGGCCGGCATCTGCCTGGCTTGCCGTCTCCAGGCGGGCAGGAAGAAGGTCGTCTTCGGCACCGGCGTCGAATGCCCCCTCGTCCTCGTCGTGGGAGAGGGGCCGGGAGCCGAGGAAGACGCGCAGGGCCTGCCCTTCGTCGGTCCCGCAGGCCAGCTCCTCGACAAGATGCTCGCCGCCATCGGCGTCTCTCGCGAGACGAACGCCTACATCGCCAATGTCGTGAAGTGCCGGCCTCCCGCCAACCGGGATCCCGCTCCCGACGAGGTGAAGGCCTGTTCCGCCTGGCTCGAACGGCAGGTCGAGATCCTCTCGCCCAGGGCCATCCTCTGCCTCGGGCGCACCGCCATCCAGGCCCTCACGGGCCAGTCGGAGGGCATCACGAAGCTCCATGGCCGCTGGTTCGAGTACCGCGGCATCCCCCTCATCGGGACCTTCCATCCGAGCGCCATACTCCGGGACGAGGCCTGGAAGCGCCCCGCCTGGGAGGACCTGAAGCTCCTGAGGGACAAGTTGGGCGATGTCCTCCTTCCTTAAGGTAGCCTTCGACGTACCCCTCCCCGAGGCCTTCACCTACCGAAACAGCGACGAGGCTCCCGCGGCCCTGGGCTGTCGGGTCGCCGCGCCCTTCGGCCGACGCGAGGCCACGGGCTACGTGGTGGGCGAACTCGACGCCTGCGACATCCCCGAGGCCCAGGTAAAGCGCATAACGCGTTCGATCGACAAGGAGCCCCTCTTCGACCCGCGCGGCGTCGAGCTGGCCCGCTGGATGGCTGGCATGTACTTCTGCGGCATCGGCGAGGCCCTCGCGGCCATGCTCCCCTCGGGGCGGCGCGAGTCCGAGGCTCCCGCCCTCGATGCGGAGGACCTCGACATACGCGAGAAGGCTCTTGCGCTGTCGGAGGAGCAGGCGGCCGCCCTCGCGGCCATCACTGCGAAGCACGGCGGCATCCACTACCTCTACGGCCTCACGGGAAGCGGCAAGACGGAGGTCTTCCTCCAGGCGGCCGAGGCGACCCTCGCGGGCGGCCGCGGCGTCATCTACCTCGTGCCCGAGATCGCCCTCACGGGCCAGGTCGTCGAGGCGGCCCAGCGCCGCTTCGGAGCGCGCTGCGCCGTCATCCATTCCCGCCTCACGCCCACGCGCAAGCTCGCCGAGTGGAGGCGCATACTGCGCGGCGAGGCCGACGTGGTCATCGGCGCGCGGAGCGCCATCTTCGCGCCCCTGCCGCGCCTCGGGCTCATCGTGATCGACGAAGAACACGAGTCCTCCTACAAGGCCGGGAACGCGCCCCGCTACCACGCCCGCCAGGTCGCGATGCGGAGGCGGGCCGCCGAGGGCGCCACCCTTGTCATGGGCAGCGCCACGCCCTCGCTCGAGGCGTGGAGCCTCATGGAGGAGAGGCAGGTGAGCCGCCTTTCCCTGACGAAGCGGCTTTCGGGCGGCGCCCCCCCCGCCGTCGAGGTCGTGGACATGCGCGGGGAGGCCTCGGCCATCTCCTCGACCCTCGCCTCCGCGATACGCGACACCGCAGCCGCAGGCGGCCAGTCCATCCTCTTCCTCAACCGCCGCGGCTTCTCCTACTTCTTCCGCTGCCGGAGCTGCGGGGCCGAGATCCGCTGCAAGCACTGCTCAGTCGCGCTTACCTACCACAAGGACCGCAATGCCCTCGTCTGCCACTATTGCGGCTATCGCGTCGCGCCGCCCAGGGCCTGTCCCGAATGCGGGTCGCTCGACGTGGGCTGGGCCGGCTTCGGCACGGAGCGCGTCGAGGAGGAAGCCGCAAGGCTCTTTCCCGGTTTGCGCCTCCTCCGCCTCGACGCGGACACGACCTCGCGCAAGGGCGAGCTCGAGCGCATCCTCGGCGAATTCCGCGAGGGCAAGGCCGACCTCCTCCTCGGCACGCAGATGGTGGCCAAGGGCTTCAACTTCCCCAAGGTGAAGACCGTGGGCGTGGTCCTCGCCGATACCAGCCTCAACATACCCGACTTCCGCGCCGCGGAGCGGACCTTCGCCCTCATCGTGCAGGTCGCGGGCAGGGCGGGGCGCTTCTCGCCCGACGGGCGCGTCTATGTGCAGACCTTCAGGCCCGACAGCGCGGTCATCAGGATGGCCGCGAGCGGCGACCTCCCCGGCTTCTACGGCCTCGAGCTCTCGGCGCGGCGCGAGCTCGGCTTCCCGCCCTACGCCCGCCTTGTACGCGTGGTCTTCCGTTCCAAGGACAGGGCGAAGGCGGCGGAGGCCGCCGCCTTCTTCGCCCGCGAGGCCGCCCTCGTGGTGCCGGCCGATGCCGAGATCCTCGGCCCCGCTGAGTGCCCCCTCGCCCTCGTGGCGGGAACGGCGCGCTGGCAGGTCATCTTCCGCTCGCCGGGCATCAAGGAGCTCCACGCCTCCCTCGGCGGCCTCCTCTCGACGTGGGAGCCGCCCTCGTCGGTTCGCGTGGAAACCGACGTGGATCCCGTGAACCTCATGTGAACCGGCGGATCCGCGGCCTCCCGCCGCGGAACGCGATGTGCGATATCGAATATTCCGGCTGGAGGCAAGGCATGAAGGCGATGATCTACTGGTTCTCGGGCACGGGCAACAGCTGGCTCGTGGCCGCGCGCATGTCCCGTGCCCTCGAGGCCAAGGGCATGTCGACCGTCCTTTCCCCGATCGAGGCCTTCCGAACGCCGAAGCTCAGGCTCTCGGCCTCCCGCGCCCTCGACGCGGATGCCTATGGCTCAGGTCTCCCCGTCGAGGCCGACGGCCTCGATGTCTTCTGCTTTCCCGTGTTCTCCTTCACCGCGCCGGCCATCGTCGACCGCTTCATGGCAAGGCTGCCCGTGGCCCTCGGCCGGAAGGCGGCCGTAGTGGCCACGATGGGCGGAGGGGGCTACGAAGGACGCGCCTTGTCGCGCGCGACGCGCAGGCTCCGGGAATCGGGCCGCAAGACGGTCCTCACCGCGGCCCTCGAGATGCCCGAGGCCTTCGTGCAGTTCTACGGCGCCACCGAGCCCGCCGCCGCCGAGGCACGGACGCAGGCCGCCCTTGTCGAGGCCGACCGCCTCGCTGGCCTCCTCGCCGAGGGCAAGGGGGAACTCCGCCCCGCGAAGGCAGGCGGCCTCGCCGCCACCTGGATAGCCTCGGCGGCCTTCTCCGCCCTCGGCCGCCATATCCTAGGACTCTGCTGGTCGGCATCGCCGACCTGCACGGGCTGCGGCCTCTGCGCGGCCTCCTGCCCCAAGCGCAGCATTGTCATGATCGGCAAGCGGCCTCTCTGGAAGGCTTCCTGCGAGGACTGCCAGCGCTGCGCGAACCTCTGCCCGGTTGGCTCGATCAGGCTCTCCGTACCCGCCCTCGTCGCCTTCGTCGTGCCTGTCTTCCTGCCCTGGGCCTCCTGGTTCGGCTCCCTTCTCGGCGCGGAGGGCGGAGCGGAGCGTTTCCTCGTCTGGCTCGCGGGAGCGGTCCTCGGAAGCATCGCGATGGCCTATGCGGTACGGCTCCTCGAGCTCATCCCGGGCGTACGGAGGCTCATGTCGGCTTCCTGGGCCGCTTCCTTCAGGCGGCGCCTCGCGCCCGGCTTTGCCGAGGAACTCGCCGCCCGCCGCCGGAGGTGACGGGCGCAAAGGACTGCGCCCCGCGGACCGCCCCGAGGCGCACGGGCCGGACGAAACAGAAGCCGCCGGGCCGATGAGGCCGGCGGCTTCTTTCATCGATGGCGGGAAACGACGCGATGCGCGATAGTTACCAGCGGTTCCTCACCTTTTCGCAGAAACCGAGGAGCCCGTCTACCTCGACCTTCTTCCCGTCCTCCAGGACCACGGTGCCGGCCCAATGCCCGAAGACCTGGTGCTGGATCGAGGCAAGGATGAGGAAATCGGACACTGCGGCGCGGTCGAGGGTAGGCGTGAGGACGAGGTCGAAGCGGCCGTCCTCGGACCTGGCATGCCAGGGCTTCATGAAGTCCCTGTCGTCAAGGTCGATGGCGAGCTTCCCGATCTTGTGCGCCTTCCCGTCGACGAAGACCATGTTCTCGCTCGCGGCGCCCGTGTCGCCGAAGCCGTAGCCGATGTTGAAGCCGAAGGAGACCGGCGTCCTGGAACCCTCGAAACGCGCGAGTCCGGAGGCCGAGCCCCAGAGCCAGGTGTTCTTCCAGGTCCAGACTCCCCGTCCCCAGTCGAGGACGGCGAAGGCCTTGCCCTTCTCGAGCGCGAATTCGCGGTTGCCGAAGCGGAAACTGCCCTCGACATCCTGGCAGTTGATCTTCTGGTTGTAGTAGAAGGCATGCGGCGCGCCGGCCCAGGGAGTGGCGATCACCATGGATTCCCTCGCCGGCTTCTCGGTGAGGACGAGCTCGCCCGAGAGCCCGACCATGGACGCGTTGCCCGACTTCGCAGCTGCCGCATCGTCCGGCGGAAGCGGCACGCAGCAGCTCGTATGGGCCTGGCGCGGGGCCTTTTTCGAGCAGAAGGTCGGCCAGGAGAACCTGAGGCGTCGGGTGCCGTCCTTCGCCTCGAAACGGAGGCTGGTGCCGCCCGAGGCCGCCTCGGTGACCCCTTCGGCGGAGCTGCGCGGAAGGCCGAACCTGCCCATGGGCATGAGGGTCATGACGCTCTCCGTGGCGTCGGTGCCCGCCCTGAAGTCGAGGACCGAGGCCGAGAGCAGGCCCATGTAGCCGTTGTCCGCTATCGTGAGCGCGAGGGCGTAGTCGCCCGCAAGAATGCAGTAGTAGTCCCATTCCTTGATCCGGCTCTTCCTGGCCTTGATGGCCGCGCGGTCGTAGTCGAGGATGAGGGTCCTGGCCCAGCCGGGCTCCCGGAGCCTGCCCTGCCCGTCGAGCAGGGGACCCTTCGCCGTTATCTCATGTTCCATCTCTTTCTCCTTCCGCAGCGGAAATCGATCGGGGCGAGTATACACCCGCCGCCAGAACCGATGTCCAGAAATTCCCGCCAATGCCGACCTTCAGGGAATCGGCCGCGCCGCATGCTGCGCCATGCCGGCTTTCCTGGCAAAACGTCCGTTGGATACGGCGACGGCGCGCGGCAATCGCTGGTTGGGCGCTACAGCACGGATGAGCCGTTTCGGAAATTCGGCCCCCTGGCTGGCGGCGCCGTCTGAAAGGACGGCAAGCGAGGGATGAACCCGGGACCGCCATTTTCTGAATTCGTAACGCGGCGGGTGTCATCGGCATCCATGCCGTCGCAGAATGGCCAAGCCATTCTGCACGTTTCGTTACGCGCCTTCCATGGCGCGGCGATGCGCGAAGCGCCATCGCTGTTTCCACCCGCCAGGCCCCGCGCCAGCAAGTCATAAAAAGGTTCGACCCGGTGCAGCCAGCATGTATCGCCCTTTCAGCCCTCGCCGCAGCGCGCGATGGGCGCGACCAGGCTGTCGCCCTCGTAGGCGGTCGCCACGGCATACGATACGCAGCCGTCAAGGGCCGCGTCGACGCCGAGCTTCCGGTGGGTGGCGAGG
>Ga0209098_1002640_pt1 | contig 15591 bp, 16 predicted proteins | sample AD_JPNHW1_MetaG_FD_184429 | JGI IMG/M metagenome (GOLD analysis project Ga0209098, IMG submission 184429) | Active sludge microbial communities of municipal wastewater-treating anaerobic digesters from Japan - AD_JPNHW1_MetaG (SPAdes) (version 2) | ecosystem: Engineered > Bioreactor > Anaerobic... | reverse complement strand
TCGACGCAGTAATAGAGTTGGTTATCAGTCTTTTTTTTGATGAATCGATTGTTAGATCCAGACTGCCTTCAAGAACAATTAATATTAATCCGATGGTTCCCATGAGGGGTAATAAACCAGATAAGTCTGGAATTTTTATATTAAAGTTGCTGGCTAACGAATTGATAAACATTCCGGTTATTATTAAAAGAATAACACCCGGGATCTTGGTGTATTTCGCCGATAATTCGAAAATGTAGGAGAAAATGACTATAACGCAAAGGGCAATAAGTATGTAGTATGTCATAAACTGTCTGTTATTTGATTAGCCTGAATTCATATTCCATGATCAGGAAAATAGAAAGCGAAATCAACAAAAGGTGCTTTTAAAGCAACAGTTGATTATTCAAAACTTACTTCTATCTGGTCAACATTTAACCGGTTTTTCATCCATTCTCTAATTTTTACTTTTTCGGAATTCTTTAGTTTTTGACCTTTCACTTTCACAAATACCATGGCAATATCACTCGATTCTTTTACCCCATTCTGAAAAAGTATGGATTCGGAGTAAGCACAAGAATAGATGTTTGGATACAAGGCATTTAGTTCAGCTAAAAGTTGGTCCCCAATAAGTTTTTGTTTTTGTGCGGCATTCAGGAGTTCATCTTTGTTTTTTATTTCCTGATTGAGGCGGTTGATCTCCATCTTAAGATTTTCAAGTTCATCTTTCTTTTTGCTTTTTTCTGTGATAGAAAATCCTTCCTTAATTGTAAGTTTCGATTTATCGATCGAAAATATATCGGCTTTTTCATTAATTGTTTCTATTTGCTTTTCAGTTAAATCATTACCAACATAAACCAGATTAACTGATTTGGTTGAAGGAGAAATCTCGTGGTCAAGCAAATAATTACCATCAATAACGGTAACACTGCTTACAAATTTCGAAGCTCGTTCGTTAAACTTTTCATTTTGAACTAACCCATAACCAAAGTAAATACTCGGAATAACAGTTACTAGAATGATTGCCGAAATCCATCGGTTTATTTTTTTCTTTTGTTCAGGGGCAACTGAGGTTGTGATTGGGAATTTTAGTATTTGAGCAATGGCAACCGACGATAATGCTATGAAAACAGTGTTGATAGTAAATAGATAAAACGCCCCGAAAAAATAACTAAACTGAGCAGTAGCCAACCCGTATCCTGCGGTACAAAGTGGTGGCATCAATGCAGTTGCAATGGCAACTCCCGGAATAACATTTCCCTTGTGTCTACTGGTAATGGCGACAATCCCAGCCATTCCTCCAAAAAATGCTATTAAGACATCGTAAATCGTTGGACTCGTGCGGGCCAACAATTCGGAGTGCGCCACCGAAACCGGACTGATGGCAAAATAGGTTGTTGAAGCGATCAGGCTTGCCAACACAGCAAATGTGAAATTCTTAATTGCCTTTTGGAAAAGTGGAAAGTTAAATGTAGCAATACTGTAACCCATTCCGTTTATTGGTCCCATCAACGGTGAAATAAGCATGGCACCAATGATTACGGCGGTTGAGTTCATGTTAAGTCCAACCGAAGCGATGATGATTGCAAATACCAAAATCCAAAGGTTGGTTCCCTTAAAAATTACATCTTTCTCGATATTGGCATGAATTGTGTCAAATTCATCAAGTTCATGTTCCAGATTTAGATAATGAAATAAGGCAATTCTCGGCTTCATTGCGATAGTTTGAGCTATTGTAAATTAATAAACAAGATAACCTTGATTAAAGTTACCAAATTTGTATGAGGTGAATGTTTATTTTGCCAGTGCAAGCAATTCTGTAAACGTTGGATTTGAAATAACAACATCCGCATGGTGATTTACCAGTTCGTCATTTGAGCAAAAAGCGATGCCGAGTCCAGCTTCCTTAATCATACAGAGGTCATTTAGGCTGTCACCAATCACGATACTATTTGCTTTTTTTATTTGATACTTCTCTAATACATTGAGAAGAGCATTTGTTTTGCAAATGGAATGTTTACATAAACTTTTATTGTTGCTGAAGAAGAATGACGGAATTTTTACTTCTCCAGTGCAAACGCTCTTCGAAAACTCAAGTTCGTTTGAAAGCGAGAAATCCATTCCGAGTTTGATTCTAATATGGTTGGTTATACAATCGTAGCTATCAGAAATTATCCCAACAATATACCCTCTGTTTTTTAATTCCAGAACAATTTCTTTTGTACCATAAATAATGGGAATTTCATCAGCAACTTCAATTAATTCATTAATGGTTTTTCCTTTTAACAACGTTGCAATCCTTTTATTTCTGATAATTGTATCCGTTTCAGTCGATCGAATATCCATTAATTCGGATTTGAATCCTAAAGTATTCGCACATGAATCGATAAATCTTCCGGAAAGTATCGTGTTATCCATGTCAAATATGATGAGCTTATTAAGCTCTGTGAGTTGATTTTCAAGGGCAAAATCCATTTGGGAGCGAATTTCAGCCAGTACTCCAAGTTCTTCAAAATTGTAATTTGGATTTTTAGACGACGAAGCCTTAATTATTATCGATTGGGCCACTTCCTTGCTCATTTTTCCTAGCGCTTGCCAGGGTTTACTTTTATTTTCGAGATACCCGATTTCAACTTCTTTAATTTTAACATTCATCAGGTTCATATCTATTAATATGCCAATATCAACGCCATAATCGTCTCTGAATTCAAGTTTCTCAAATAAAGATTTTTTACCAGCAATCATTCCACTTAAGGGTTGACTAAAACGTAACAATTCGGGAAAGAAAATACTAAGCAAGGGTTTTGCTACGAGTTCGGTAACCCGCCCTGCGTTTCGGCTGAAGGAGGATTTGACAAAGTCGGCTTTCCCTTTTATAATGGGATCGGTGAGCAATTTAATTGTATAATGTGGATAGGGATCAATATCACCATCGAGAAAGGCAATTATTTCGTTTTTTGAACAAAGGATGCCATCTTTCATCGATGCTCCTTTCCCTAATTTTGTGCTTGTAATCACTTTAGCTCCATTATCTAAAGCAATATTGACAGTACTGTCAAGCGATTTATCATCAACTACAATGACTTCGCTAACATTGGGTTGTTCTTTTGCAAATTTTATAACACTTGCAATGTGTTCTTCTTCGTTGAGCGTAGGAATTATTACAGTAATCATGGCTTAAGTATTAAAATCCAAAACACTGTAATATACGTAATCCCTTACCAAACAAATGAATGTTACGATTAAAATGAGATTAAAATTGGCTGATGATCAGGAAATAAACGGAATGTCAACGGTTACTTTAGTCCCTTTACCCGGTTGCGACTGAATTGAAGTTTTCCCCTGATGTATGCTGATTATTTTGCTGCTCAGAGCGAGGCCAAGTCCATTTCCTGTTATGTTTTTGGCAGTAATGGCACGATAGAAAGGGTGGAATATTTTATCGAGATCGGCTGAATCGATACCGATTCCATTGTCAACGAATTCGATTTCAATGAAGCTGTTTTTTACAGAAAGAAAGACTTCCACACTTTTGGATTCGGAAAACTTACAGCCGTTATCCATGAGGTTTGCGATGGCAATTTTCAACAGGTGAAGATTTCCGTTGATGATCAGTTCATTCTCGTCATCTATTGGATGGCTGAATTCGATTGAAATTTTGTAATCGTTCTTTCGGTTAATCAATTCAGATCTTGTTTCCCATAAGATTTCATCAATCCGGAGTGGCTGCAAGGCTATTGCCGAAATATCGGAATTGGCTTTGGCAAGGTCGAGCAGTCCATTCGACAGGGCATTCAGGTTTTTTATATCCTCCAAAACTGATTCTAAGATTGATTGATATTCTTCCTGCGACCTTGGTTTTAACAACGAAACTTCTATCTGTCCGGTTATTGAGGTAAGCGGCGTGCGCAATTCGTGCGAGGCATTCGATACAAAACTCCGCTGCATCTCGAAAGCCGATTCCAGTCGTGCCAGCATCTTGTTGAAAGTGATGGCCAGTTGTGCAATTTCATCGGTTCCGTTTCCTTCGTTCACCCGCATATTTAAACTCGAGATTGTAATCTTGTCAGCTTGCGTTACTACATCTGACATGGGTTTCAATGCTTTTGTCGCGTAAATCCGGCTAAATACTATTGTCGATCCAATACTGATAATAAAACCGGCCAGGATAATCCAGATCAAGTTGTAAAGTTTTATTCGTCCATAGTTATCGTAGGCTGATGCGATTACAACGTAATGATCGTTTTTTAACGTGAAAATAAGTCCAACCGCTTCGTTTTTACCTTCATGGTAACGAATGTTTTTTACTTGCCTGATTTTATCCAGAAAGGGTTTTGAAATTTGGATGGAATCATTGTCAAGGCTGTTATAAATCTGTAGATCCTTATTGTTATATATAATAACTCTTTCATTATGAAGTGCATTTAGCGAATTCTGGTCTATGATTTTCATCAGATTGTAATCCACTTCTTTAACTTCAATCAACAATTTCGCTGTTGTTAAGGCTTTTTTCTCTAGTCTGGAGTAAAACTCAGCCTCGCGATAATCGGCTGAAAAATAATAGATTATGCAGGAAAACAGAATCAGAATAAGTGAAACGATGTAGGTAAATTGGAAAGAAAGGCGGGTTCGGATGTTAAGTTTCATTCTAAGTCCTCCTTCATAATATAACCGAAGCCGGTTTGCGTATGTATGAGCTTGTGCTCAAAATCCTTGTCAATTTTTTTTCGGAGGAAGTTCACGTAAACGTCGATAATGTTGGTGCCGGTATCAAAATGAATATCCCAAACATGCTGGGCAATTTCAGCTCGGGAGACAACCCGTCCTTTGTTCTGCAGCAAGTAAATCAGTAAGGCATATTCCTTTTGGGTCAGGCTAATTTTGCTGTCTCTCCGAAAAACTTCAAAGGTATTGAGGTCTACCTTTAGGTCGAGAATGGTGAGTATATTTTCTTCACTTTCAATAATGGAAATTCGTTTGAGTAGCGATTTAATTCTTGCAAGCAATTCCCTGAATTCGAATGGTTTGACCAGGTAATCATCCGCACCCGAATCAAAACCAATTATTTTATCTTCGGTTGTTCCCAACGCTGTTAGCATGATGATTGGTATTTTCTGGTTGATTTTTCTGATCTCCCGGCACAATTCAATACCATCCAGGTAAGGCAGGTTAAGGTCCAGAATTATCAATGAAAAATCTTCAGCAGCGAACATACGCTTGCCCATCAGCCCGTCTGCCGCGATTTTGCACTCGAAGCCATTTTCTTCAAGTCCGCGTTGAATAAACGAAGCAACTTTGGGTTCGTCTTCCACGATTAATATTTTAGTTTGCTGCTGATTCATTTTAAAAAGTTTTTATTCCACTTCAGGAAACCTTTTCTTAACTAAGATAGCAATTCAAAGCATACAATTTTGGCCGGCTTTCAATTTTAATCTGTCTTTAATGTGTCACGATGTTTATCTAGATATTTTTAACGAATAAAACCAACAACGATTTGAGATGGAAGAGAATAAATTCATGAACAAGTATGGCTTTCTGGTTGTAATAGTTGTGATAATAGTCATTTTTGTAATTTTAAAAGCGATTGGATTTCCTGAAATCTTATACAAATAGGGGGATCTTTTGCCGAGTAAATAATGGATGGTTGAGATGAGATTAACCAAGTACTTCAATGAGTTTTTTGAAAACGAAAAGACAGGAGGACTGATTTTGGTTTTCGCGACCCTAATTTCCCTGTTAATCGCTAATTCTTCTATGCAATCGGATTATAATTCGATTTGGCAAACTGATATTGCCGGACATAGTTTAGTTCATTGGATTAATGATGGCTTGATGGCCATTTTCTTTTTATTAATCGGACTGGAACTCGAACGGGAAATTTATCAGGGAGAACTTGCTAATATCAAGAATGCTTCCTTACCAATAATAGGGGCGTTAGGAGGCATGGCTGTTCCAGCCGCTATTTTTCTTTCAATGAATTGGGGTGGCCCCAGACAGGCTGGCGCAGGGATTCCGATGGCTACCGATATAGCTTTCGCTATCGGCATTTTATCGTTGCTCGGGAAAAGAGTTCCTGCCTCGTTAAAAGTCTTTCTTACGGCTTTAGCCGTGATTGACGATTTGGGGGCAATAATCGTAATTGCTGTTTTTTATACACAATCATTGAGTCTTCTCAATCTGTTTATGGCGCTGGGAATTTGGGGCGTTCTGATTGTACTGAACCGTTTAAAAATAAATAACCTGATTCCTTATTTGGTTGGTGGTTTTGCAATGTGGTATTTCATGCTGAACTCCGGTGTTCATGCCACCATAACCGGTGTTTTGCTGGCATTTGCAATCCCCTTTGGTGATGGAACAGCAAATACTCCTTCACATAAAGTGTTGCATTTCTTACATAAGCCAGTTGCTTTTTTAATACTACCATTATTTGCTCTTGCTAATACCAGCATTGTCTTAGCCGACAATTGGTCCTCCGGACTCTTAGAATCCGGCAGTTTGGGAATCCTGGTAGGATTGATTGTGGGAAAACCGCTGGGCATAACATTATTTGCTTTTCTTGGGGTTTTGTTGGGAATTTGTGCACTGCCTTCAGACATAAAATGGAGTCATATTGTCGGAGCAGGAATGCTGGGCGGGATAGGGTTTACCATGTCAATATTTATAACTTTACTTGCATTCGACGACACTACAATTATCGACAGCTCAAAAATTGCGATTCTGATAGCATCAACTATTTCAGGTGTCCTTGGATTCGTATGGCTTAAACTGACTCTAAAAGAGAAGAGACTTAAATTTAAGCGATAAATGAATCGATGGTTCGGCTAGACTGTATCTATGTTGGAATCGTGCTTGGGAAAAATAAGTAAAAATTGAGTTCCCTTATTTAGTTCACTGTTTACCATAATATGAATAGAATGCAATTGCATTACTTTCGCGACAATCGACAGTCCAATGCCAAATCCTCCGATGTATTTTACGTTGTCAGATCGGTTAAACGCGTTAAAAATACTTCCGATTTGATCCTCTGGAATACCAACTCCCTGATCTGAAATTGAAACCTGAATTGATCCGTCAACCATCGAAATGCCAACTTCCACATCGCTCGACGAAAATTTACAGGCATTTTCGAACAGGTTTTTGAATGCAATATCAAGAAGCCCTTGATTCCCATAAACGTTTAGGTCGTTTTCGTTATCAGGATACTCAATTTTAGGGAGAATTTTTCGGCCTGGGTATTTTGTTTTTGTTGACTGTATGTTGTTGAAAATCAATTCGTCAATCCGAACAGAGGTCATCTGTATATTTTTGTTGCCATTGAGGTGCGCCAGTTCGAGCAAGCTGTTGATCAGTGCGTTCATTTTACGTAAATCTTCTACCAGTCCGGCCAAATGATTCTGGTATTCTTCAGAATCCCTTGATTTGCTTAAAATATAGTCTGATTCGGCAATCATAATAGCAAGTGGTGTCCGGAGTTCGTGAGATGCATGCGAAACAAATTCGTCCTGGCTTTTAAACGCTTTTTCAAGGTCGGAAAGCATATTGTTGAACGTAATTGACAATTGTTCGATCTCGTCCTGGCGTTTGCCTTCGTCGAGTCGGTTGCTCAATTTTGACGAGTTTATTTCTTTGACTTTTGAAATGATATTTGAAATGGGTTTAATAGCCGATTTAGAGAAAAAATATGCGGCAGTAACCGAAAGAATTACACTGATCAGGATGCTCCACACTAGAATATTTTTCAGCTCGATTAAATTTTCTTCCCGATAGCCGTCGTGAGCCAGCACAAAAATGTGATAATATTCTTTATCGCCAAGGTGAACGTAGCTAACACCGTCTTTATTTCCAATCGAAAAATAGGCAACTCTCGAGTTATAGGTATGGCTGATAATTTCTTCTGGCGTGAGTAAATGTGTTTTATTGCTGTACAAAAGTTTGTTCGACTCGTTGGTGATCGCAATTTCTTCTGATTCGAAAGAACGGGTCGTCTGATGAATTTTTTTCAGAAGAGTGGAGTCAATTTCCTGAATATTGATTGACAGGATAGCCGTATTTTGCGCTTTTTCGAGAAGGCTATCCCGGAATTTTGATCGCTGGCTGGTAAAAGAGAAGTAATAAACTAAGCCCGAAAAGAAAACAAGTATTCCCAAAACAATACTTGTAAACTGAAGTGATAATCGGGTTTTTATATTCATACTATAATTCTTTTTCGCTGCAGTAGAAGCCGAAGCCAAATTTAGTATGGATTATTTTGGGCTCAAAGTTTTTATCTATTTTCTTACGCAGGTAGTTGATATAAACATCAATAATATTGGTTCCGGTTTCAAAATCGAGGTCCCAAACTTTCTCAATGATAAACTCGCGCGACAGAATTTTGTCTTTGTTTCGAAGCAAGGTTTCCATCAAGGCAAATTCTTTCGAGGTGAGGTCAATTTTTTGTCCGGCTCGTGTTGCAGTTTTGCGGTCCAGATCCATCTCAAAATCGGCAATCCCCAGCTTTTTTGTTTCATGAACGACTATATCTTTTCGTTTCAGGAAGACGTTAATACGGGCGAGCAGTTCTCTGTAATCGAAAGGTTTCAAAACGTAGTCGTCAGCTCCGGCTTCAAATCCAATCAGTTTATTTTCAGGAGTACCCAAAGCCGTAAGCATGATGATGGGAATTTTGCTGTTCTTTTTCCTGATTTCTTTGCAAAGCTCGTAGCCATTCATCAGGGGGAGGTTGATATCAAGGACAACCAGGTCGTATTCTTTACTTTCAACCATTCTTTTGCCAACGTACCCGTCGCTGGCAATGTCAGCCATAAATCCTGACTCTTGTAACTGCTTCTGTATGATTTCGGCTAACCGAAGCTCATCTTCAACAATCAGTATGTGTGTTTCCAAAATTACCGAGGTTTAATTCAAGGGCAAAACTATAACACAATATGCAATTAATCTTGTTTTTAATGAATTTCTAATAACTTTCTAACTTTCCTCTAAATGTGCAGTTTAGAATCTGGTATTAGCTTTGTGATATAAAATTCGAAGTAGATTAATCGAATCAAGTTTGGTTAGCTTTATAACGGGTTTTATCGTTTTTTGGTATTTGTTTTCTCTATATAACTCAGTTTTTTTTCGATTATTTGGATTTTCTCAAGATGCATCTGTAAGAGAATTGTTACAGAAAGGTAGTTTTAAAACTTAAGAATGCCGTGAACATTAAATCATGGCATTTTTTGTTTGTATTATTTTGTAGCTGGTATCTGCTGCAGGTCTATAATCAGAAAAAATAAAGCCAATGCTGCAAGAACTACTACTAGTAAAGCAGCTCTATAGAATTTATTCTTAAAGACTCCCAATATTATTGAGATAATATTTATTGCAGCAAGCCAGGCTGCTAGTTTCACAATGCCCAAAACTTTTACTTCTTTAGGAATGTTTGTGCCCTGAATTTCAGGGATATTGATCGTGTTAGTCGAAAGAATCCAGAGTGCAAAAATCCCCGAAAGTAAAAAGATGGCCTGACCGGCAAACATCAATTTCTCTTTCTTCTCAAACCATCCGAACAAAATCATGGCTATTCCTCCGAAAAGAGTGTATTGTATAATGGTTGTGATACTTAGCAGCGACATTGTCCCCATAAATTTCAATTTTGGTTTAACACAAATGTGTTAATTTTTAGCAAAACAAAAAACAATAATCATTCTCAATACTATCAAATGGCTATTTTTGGCAAAAAGATTAGTGAAGGATGATAAAAACAGATTTAGAAATTAACCCCAGGGCAAAAGGTTTGATATTTGATTTGGACGGAACCTTGGCCGACACGATGCCCATTCATTTTATCGCATGGAAAAATGCAGCGGCGAAATATGGCATTGATTTTACTCCGGAATTATTTGAGAAACTTGCAGGCATTCCGCTCTATCCAACAGTTGAAAAGATAAATGAGATTTTTGGGAAGAATATCGATCCGAAAGAAATGGGTGACATAAAAGAAACGGAGTTTGAAGCAAATATGCATCTCACTCCCGAAATAAAAGCAGTTACCGACATTGTAAGGAAATATCACGGCAAATTGCCTATGTCAGTTGGTACGGGCGGTTCTCGAAGACTTGCTTTGAAAACGCTTGATATTATTGGCCTTTCAGGATATTTTGAGGTTTTGGTGACAAGTGAAGATGTTAGCCACTATAAGCCAAATCCTGAAACTTTTCTGAAATGTGCAGAGCAAATGGGCGTCGCTCCGGCTGACTGCGAAGTTTTTGAAGATGGGATACTGGGAATTCAGGCTGCGCATACTGCAGGAATGATGGTGGTTGATGTAACGAAATATTATGAAGTAACAATAGGAAAATGAAACTGAAATTTGGGCTAATCCTTTTTGCCGCTATTTGGTTCACGGCGTGTTCATCGGTCAAAAAAACTGCGCGTCACGAGTATACGGTGGTGTCGTACAACGTTGAAAATTTGTTTGATACTGTTGATGACCCAAAAATTCCGGATGAAGAGTTTCTTCCGGAAAGTGAGAAAAAGTGGAATGCCGAAAAGTATCAAAAAAAATTAGCAGATATCAGTAAAGTTATTTCCGAAATAAATTCGTTGGAATTACCCGAAATTGTCGGGCTTGTTGAAGTCGAAAATCAGCAGGTATTGGTTGATTTGGTCAATACGGAGGTATTAAAAGGGAAATATGGTATTGTTCATGAGGAGAGTCCAGACTACCGGGGAATTGATGTTGCTTTAATTTACCGAAAAGACGCGTTTGCTGAAATAACTCACGAGGTTTTACCGGTTAACTTTCCGGATGATCCGGAATTTAAAACGAGGGATATTTTGCATGTAACCGGAAAAATTGGAAAGAAAGTGGTTCATGTGTTTGTCAATCATTGGCCATCTCGCATTGGCGGAGATGAAAAAACAGAACCAAAGCGAATTTTGGCTGCTTCCGTATTAAAAAAGAAAGTCGACGAAGTTCTTGCGTCAGACAACAAAGCCCAGGTAATAATAATGGGCGATATGAACGACGAACCTGCAAATAAGAGCCTGAGTGAAACGCTTGGGGCAAAAGAACCAGGAACAGGAGCCATTCTGATTAACCTGATGTATCCTGACGATGCCGCAGGAAAGGGGACTTATTTTTATTCAGGAAACTGGAATATGCTCGATAATTTGGTAGTCTCAGAATCAGTTTTAAACGGGAAGGGCGTAAAGGTTGAAGGTGGAAAAGGAAATATTTTTAGCTCCGACTGGATGATTTTCAAAAATAAAAACGGAGACAAAACACCAAATCGGTCGTACGTTGGAAATAAGTATGTTGGAGGTGTTAGCGATCATTTTCCCGTTTATCTTAAAATTTTTGTCAGATAGCAAATAATAAAAAAGCGACTTTCGGGAGAGAGTCGCTTTTTATCTAACCACACACAAAAAACTATTTTTTTATCCAACTAACTATTTTCTCGTCATCAGGCTTTGTTTTTGGGTCAACCACATCAACGAGGTGTCCACTTTCATCAATCATGTATTTCTGAAAATTCCATTTAACCTCCGAGTCCATAACTCCATTTTTACCTTTGTTTGTCAACCACTGATATAGCGGAGCCATGTCGTCGCCTTTTACAGATATTTTTGACATCATTTTAAAAGTAACCCCATAATTCTTCTCACAGAATTCGGCGATTTCTTTATCTGTGCCAGGCTCCTGCTGCGCAAAATTATTGGCAGGAAAACCTATAATTGTAAATTTGTCACCACCGTATGTTTTAAATAGCTCTTCCAATTGCTTGTACTGAGGTGTGAGACCACATTTCGACGCCGTGTTAACTACAAGAACTTTCTTCCCTTTCAGGCTTGATAATGAAAAATCTTTCCCGTCGATGTCCTTCACTTTAAAATCATAAAACGATTGTTGACCCCAAACAACTACTGAAATTAAAACCAAACTAAAAATTGCAGCAAGTCTTTTCATATTCTTGTTTTATTGATGTTTGACTGTTAAAACAAAAAAGAAATATAAAGGTTTTACCCAGTCATGTTAATAAGTTTAAATTTGCTGTTAGACCAGAATTAGTATATTTGGTCGATCAATTTCGCACGGTTTATGGAAAATTTTATCGTTTCGGCTCGAAAATACAGACCAGACACATTTCAAACGGTTGTGGGGCAGGCTTCCATCACTTCAACTTTGAAGAATGCAATAAAGAACAGCCAGCTTGCACATGCCTATTTGTTTTGCGGGCCGCGTGGTGTGGGGAAAACAACCTGTGCACGTATTTTTGCCAAAACCATAAATTGTCAGAATTTAACTCCGGATATTGAGCCATGTAACGAATGCGAATCGTGCAGGGCGTTCAATGGCAGCCGGTCGTACAATATTCACGAACTTGATGCGGCTTCAAATAACTCGGTTGATGATATCCGAAACTTAACCGATCAGGTTCGGATTCCGCCGCAAATTGGGCATTACAGCGTGTATATTATTGACGAAGTCCACATGTTATCGCAGGCAGCTTTCAACGCTTTTCTCAAGACCTTGGAAGAGCCTCCACGTCATGCTATTTTCATTTTGGCTACCACGGAAAAGCACAAAATACTTCCAACCATTTTGTCGCGTTGTCAGATTTTCGATTTTAACCGCATCAAAATCAGCGACATTTCGGGTCATCTGGCAAATGTTGCAGGAAAAGAATCTGTGGCAATTGAATCGGAAGCCCTAAATGTTATTGCACAGAAGGCTGATGGCGCGATGCGCGATGCCCTGTCGATTTTTGATCAGATCGTAAGCTTCTCAGGTAAGAACATTACTTATAAAGATGTTATTTCAAACCTGAATGTTTTGGATTACGATTATTACTTCAGGGTTGTAGATTTATTCCTTGTAAATGACATTCCGAATAGCTTATTACTTTTTAATGAAATACTTGATCATGGGTTTGATGGCCATCATTTTATAACCGGACTCAGTTCTCATTTCCGCGATTTAATGGTTTCTAAAGATCCGATAACGATTCAATTGCTTGAAGTTGGCGGCGAGATAAAAGAAAAGTACAAAGTACAAGCCAGCCGATGCGACCGGGATTTTCTTATTGGGGCGTTGCAAATTGCCAACGAATGCGATTTGCAATACAAAATCAGTCAAAACAAACGATTGCTTGTTGAACTCGCCCTCATCAAAATTGCCCAGCTTACCTTAAAAAAAAAATAGCTGACGAGAACGACGAGCAAGTCCTCTTACCTTTTTTTGACGGCAATGGATCGATAGTTCCGCAGCCCATGCCTCAAAATGATGTGCGGGAAATGCACTCCCATCAGCCCGTTAATGCACCTGAGCCGATTGAGAAATCAAGTACGGTTCGTGTAATTCGTAAGCCGGGAGGTTCATTTACTCCTTCCATAAAACAGGCATTGGCCGGAACGGAGGTCGAAAAAAGCATTGTTGACGTAATAGCCCAAACTGCATACAGCGAATACGATAATTACAACGATCCGTTTACCAAAGAGCAGCTTGACATTAAGTGGCGTGCATTTTTGGAAACGATTTCCGATCGGCCAAACCTGATTTCGACACTTTCAACAATTCCCGAAATCATAGATGGAAATAGGCTTTTGCTCAAAATTGGCAATTCGGTTCAGGAAGAAGAAATTCGGCTTATTAAGCCCGACCTGCTTGGATTTTTAAAACGCGAATTGCGCAATTCAGGAATTGAACTGAACGTTTCTATAGAGAAGATAGAATCCGAACGCACTCATTTCAGCGATTCTGAGAAAATGCAAATACTGATGCAAAAGAATCCGGAATTGTATGAGCTAAAGCAAAAATTTAATCTCGATTTTAACGGCTGATTATTAATAATTTTTAAAATCTATTGTAAAGTAGGTTCTTTAAATTTTGTTAACGCGGTGGGGTTTGGTCAAAATTTTGTAATTTTATTGAAAATTGAAAAACCAACTAGTATGATCAAGAAAGAAGTTTTAGATGCAATAAACGAGCAAATAAATGCCGAATCGTATTCTGCTTTTATGTACCTTTCAATGGCAGCCTATCTTGAGGGGATCGGATTGTCGGGATTTGCTCATTGGATGAAAATACAATATCAGGAAGAAGCCGCACATGCCATTAAATTCTTTAATTACTTAACCGAACGTGGTGGAAAAGTAGTTTTGAAAGCAATACCTCAGGTTCCGGTTGAGTTCGAGAGTATTGTTGATGTGTTTGAAAAAACCTTGGTGCACGAAAATCATGTAACTGATCTGATTAATAATTTGATGAATGTTGCCGTAGCAGCAAGCGATCACGCTTCACAGAGCTTTTTGAAGTGGTTTGTTGACGAACAGGTAGAAGAAGAAGCCAATGTTGAAAAAATATTGGCAACGCTGAAACTGATAAACGGACAAGGTAATGGCATTTTTATGATGGACCGTGAATTGTCGCAACGCGTTTTTGTTGATCCCAATGCAGCCGCTTAAATAGTTACACAATATTTTTATGAAAAGGCTGCCATTTGGTAGCCTTTTCGTTTTTATGCCAATTAGTAAAATTTAAAATTAAACAACATGAAATAGCCATAATGGCATAAGCCCATACCAGCCGAAAATGAATAAATGGCTATTCCATTTCGTTGAGATCATCAAAAAAATGAAAATGCTAATATGCAGATTATAAAACGACAAACAAAAATTCATACAACATGAAACGAATTATTTTAAATAAGCTGGATTACATGCGAATCCGAAAACACCTTCGTGAAGCTCAAATGAGAAAGGCCATTGATGCAGTCAATGCGGGCAAGTTGGCTCAAGAACTTGAGTCTGGCGTTTTGATGGAACCACAAGACATACCATCAGATGTGGTGACAATGAATTCTGTCGTTAAAATCTCTTTTGTTGGTGAAGAACAACAACAGGAGTTTCGCATCGTTTATCCCGATGAGGCTGACTTCCGGATGAAAAAGGTTTCGATCTTTGCACCGATAGCAACGGCTTTGATCGGATTCAGGGTGGGAGATTTGATCGAATGGATGGTTCCGGGAGGATTAAAAAAGATTAAAATTGATGGAATAAGCTATCAACCCGAGGCTGCGGGTGAGTACAGTCTGTAATTATATTCTAATTTTGACGAACGGCGAGCTGGTAATCTTTTAGCTTATTTTGCCGTAAAAACGAATGATATGACAGATACAGAAACTATATTTTCCGATTTTTTTGAGTTGTGCAGGAATTGTCTTCCAGAGAAGGATTTACCTAAAATAAAAGAGGCTTCCGGATTGCTGGTTGAGGTATTTGGCGATCGCAGGAAGAAATCGGGCGAGTTTGTAATTACACACTCCATATCGGTTGCGCGTATTGTTGTTGAAGAAATCGGGTTGGGTGTTGACACTGTAGTCGCCGCTATTTTGCACAATATTTTTTACCATGATCATTCTGCCCTCGACATTGAAGGACGATTTGGTAAAGCGGTAACGTCGATCCTTGAAGGAATGGCCAAAATCAACAGCATGGGGACCGACACTGTCGAACTTCATTCAGAAAATTATCGTGGGTTAATGTTGGCATTGGCCGGCGATGTTCGTGTTATCCTTCTTAAAATTGCTGACCGATTGGAGGTTATGCGCAAGCTCGATTACAACGACGTGG
>Ga0209098_1002639_pt1 | contig 15594 bp, 14 predicted proteins | sample AD_JPNHW1_MetaG_FD_184429 | JGI IMG/M metagenome (GOLD analysis project Ga0209098, IMG submission 184429) | Active sludge microbial communities of municipal wastewater-treating anaerobic digesters from Japan - AD_JPNHW1_MetaG (SPAdes) (version 2) | ecosystem: Engineered > Bioreactor > Anaerobic... | reverse complement strand
GACGGGCTTCGGGGCGCGGCGGCCCAGGCCGGGGAGGGCGAAGAACCAGGCGCCCGCGGCAAGGAGGCCGGCGAGGAGCCAGGCGAGGGGCCAGAGCTGGGCGAGGAAGAGGGGACGGACGGAGGAAGCAGCCAGGGAGACAAGGACGACGGCGCCTGCCGGCAGGATCCTGCGGGCCCCGTACTCGCCCGTGAACATGAGGATGAAGCGGGGCAGGGCCAGCACGATGGCGGCCAGGAGGAGGGGGATGATGAAGACGGAATAGGCGTCGGGATTGCCCCAGACCCTCGTCATCTCGCCGAGTCCGAAGGGCGCTATGGCTCCCGCATAGAAGGCGGTCAGCCGTCTTTCCTCCTCTCCGGGGGAAAGGCGCTTGTTGTAATGGTAGAAGACCGCATAGGCGAGGCCCGGGAGGACGGAATAGGGGAGGTAGCGGTCGGCCCATTCATGGAGGGCGAGGAGGGGTGAGCCCCAGAGGCTGGGGACCAGGGCTCCGAGGAGCCTCGCGATGAGCCAGATCGGTATGGCCGAGAGGAGGCCGCGCAGGACCGCATGCTTGGCGGCGCCGATCTCCTCCATGGGGCAGAGGAGGTAGGCGAGGAGGAGGAAGGCGAGGGGCAGGGAGAAGACCAGGAATGCGTACATGGCTTCAAGGCTATCACGGAAAAAAAGGCAGGCGCAAGGAGCGGCTAGGCCAGGGAGATGAGGTCGAGGTGGCCGCCGGCTATCGAGGAACGCTTGCGCGCCTCTTCAGAGAAGGCCGCGAACCTGGCCGACTGGTCCCCGTCGAGGCCCTGGATGCCCGCCATGGCCGAAAAAAGCTCCCTGTCCCCGTTTTCCACGTCCCTGAAGTACCTGAGAAGGAAGGCCGGGTCGTTGGAGGCCGCGGCTTCCCCAGGGGCAATTTCCGGCCCAGGGGCGGGAAGGTCCCTGCTTGCCGCGAGCAGGCCCGGATCGAGGGTGTCCGCCAGCTCGGCGAGGGCCTCCCCGAGCTCCTTCCGTTGGTCGGAGGCGGAAGCGGCGAAGGTCGTGATGGACCTGGTCAACGTACGCCGCGAGACGCTGCGATACGCCATCGCCAGGGCTTCGTTCCGGCCGCGGAGCTCGTCGAGCGCGGCGGCCAGTGTGCGGTTTGCCATATGGCAATTGTAGATGGGGCATGAAGGACTGTCAATTTGCCTTTCATCGAGCTATGGACGCGGCTTGGAGGCCTGTGCTAGAATAGGCGTTGATATTCCGCCCAAGGCGGAACAGGCCAGATAGGAGGTCAGTTGGCAGACAAAGACCTGCGGATCAACGAACAGATCCGCGTCCGCGAAGTGCGGCTCATCGACGAGAAGGGGGAACAGCGCGGTATCGTAGCCACGCTGGAGGCGATCCGGACGGCTCGCGAGCTCGGTCTCGACCTCGTGGAAGTGGCTCCCCAGTCGGTGCCGCCCGTATGCAAGCTGCTCAACTATGGCAAGTTCAAGTTCGAGCAGGAAAAGAAGATCAAGGACTCGCGGAAGAAGGCCAAGGGCGGCGAACTGAAGGAAATCAGGATGCAGCCCAAGATTGCCGAGCATGACCTCGACTTCAAGGCCAAGCACGTACGGACCTTCCTCGAGGCGGGGAACAAGGTCAAGGTTACGATCCGCTTCCGCGGACGCGAGCTCGCCCACACCGAACGCGGTGAGGTTGTCCTCAAGTCCGTGCTCGAGAGGCTCGAAGGCTACTACATCATGGAGAAGACCCCTGCCATGGAGGGTCGCTTCATGTCCATGGTGCTGAGCCCCAAGGCATCCATCATCAAGAAGAACGTGGATACCGCCGAAGCCACGGCCGCCCTGGCCGCCGCCGAGGCCGATGCCGCGTCCGAAGATGGGGACTCCGGGGAAGCGTGAAAAGATATCCGGTATAGGGAAGGACGGGAACCATGCCCAAGATGAAGACCAAGAAGGCTGCGGCGAAGCGTTATTCCTTCACCGCCAGCGGCAAGGTGAAGTACAAGAAGATGAATCTTCGACATATCCTCACCAAGAAGACGACCAAGAGGAAGAGAGGCCTCCGCCAGAGCGGCACCCTCGACCCCGTGGCCACCTACGCCATCAAGAAGACCCTTCTCCCCTACGGTTGAGGGATCTGATCCGCGGAATGTAGCGGGCCCCGTCGGGGCAGCAGCACCGCGGGCGGCTGGCGCGATCCTCTCAGGGTCGCCGACCTGCAAGCCGCACGAGACGAGCCCGGGAATCCTGTCCGGACCCGTTTCCGACAAGGCGCCGCCGTTGAGCGCGACGCCAAGACAAACGAGGAGACAACATGCCGAGATCAGTTGACGGCTCCAAGCGAAAAGACCACCGCAAGAAAATCCTTGCGGTCACCAAGGGAATGAGGGGCCGCAGGCACTCCAACTACAAGGTCGCGAAGGACGCGGCCGCCAAGGCCCTCTCCACCGCCTACCGCGATCGCCGCGACAAGAAGGGCAGCTTCCGCCGCCTCTGGATCGCCCGCATCAACGCCGCCTGCCGCATGGAAGGCCTTACCTACAGCCGCTTCATCGAGGGCTGCGCCAAGGCCCAGGTCCAGGTGGATCGCAAGATGCTCGCCGACATGGCCGTCCGCGACCCCGAGGGCTTCAAGGCCGTCGTCGCCAAGGCCCAGGCCGCCCTCAAGGCCTGAGGAAGTCCGCATGATCAGCGTCGAACAGGTCCACGCTCTCGAGGAACGGGTTGAGCAGGCTGTCGCCTACATCTCGGAACTCAGGCAGGAGAACGCGGGGCTGAAGCGGGAGCTCGAAGGCGCCCGTCTCGAGGCGGAGAAATCCGCCGCGAGGGCGGCCGAGCTCGAGGCCGCAGCCGAAACCTTCCGACGCGATCAGGCGAGCATCGAGGAAGGCATCATGCATGCCCTGCGCAAGCTTGATGCCTTCGAGGACCTCGTGCTCAAGGCGGGCGAGCGTGCGCCAAGGCCAGAGGCCAGGGCGCAGGCGTCCGAAGAAGCAGCCCAGCCTGTCCGCGGAACCATGGAATCCCGGACGGGCTCCGCGCCGCCCAAGTCGATGCCAGAGGCTATGCCCGAGGCGATGCCCAAGGCTAGGCCCGAGCCGGGCAAGGACATCGATGAGCTCAGCCTCGAGGAGCTCGAGGCCGCAACCGCCCCCGATCCATCCCGCGAGGCCGGTCCTGTCCAGGCCGCCCCTGCAGTTCCGGGCCAGGCCAAGCCGGCCCCTGCCGACTCAAGCCAGCTCGACATCTTCTGAGAGGGGAGGCCATGCCCGTCCAACTCGTGACCATCAAGGTCCTGGGCGCCTCCTTTTCCATCCAGACCGACGAGTCCCGTGAATATATGGAGGCCCTTCTCTCCGAGCTCGAGCGCAGGCTCGAATCCCTCAGCTCCGCCACCAGGGTCTCGGATCCCCTGAAGCTCTCCATCCTCGCCAACATCACCTTCCTCGACGAGCTCACGGCCATGAGGAAGCAGGGCGGGAATGTGGGAGGCGAGGATCTCGGCAGGCTGGCCGACCGTCTCATCGGCATGCTCGAGGAAGGGCTTGCCGAAGGCGGACCTCCAGGAGAGTGAAAGGTCCCCCTCCGGGGGGGCCTTGATCGCCCCGGGAAGCCGGGACTATAATCTTCCGCGATTCATTTGAATGAGGAGCCCGCATGATAATGCCTCTCGAGCAGCTCATTGAGTATGACGGCAATGCCTATGAGCTCACCGTGGCCGTGACCCACCGCGCCTACCAGCTCGCGGTGATCCGCGGGCCCGAGGTCGACAAGAACAACGGGAAGGTCGTCTCCCTTTCAACCCGCCAGGTTTTCGGGAAGCAGGTCGAGTACCGCCTCCTGGACTAGCCTCGCCCCAAGCCTCCTCGCCCCGGGTGGACCGGCCTCATGCCTGGCTTCCTCCCCGGGGACGGGAGCGCAGCATTCCGGGCCCATGGACCATGGTCAGCAATGGATCATCGACGATTCCCGTCCTCGTCCTCGTCGGGCCCACAGCTTCAGGCAAGACCGATCTCCTCCTCGAGCTTTCGACGGAAGGCCGGGCTTCCGGCATGCCTGCCCTTGAAGTCGTAAGCGCGGATTCCATGCAGGCCTACCGCGGCATGGACATAGGGACCGCCAAGCCCGGGCCCGACGAGCTGGGCAGGCTGCCGCACCGCCTCATCGACATCAGGGATCCCGACGAACAGTACACCGCAGGCGACTTCGTGCACCTCGCCGACGAGGCCTGCAGCGCGATCTCGTCGGCGGGCCGGCTTCCCGTCGTCGCGGGGGGGACGGGCTTCTACGTCCGCAACTTCATCTTCGGCCTGCCGTCGTCACCGGCGGCTTCTCCGGCGCTGCGCGAGGCCGTGGCCCGCGACCTCGAGGCCCTGGGCTCCGAGGCCCTCCGCGCCGAGCTCGAGGCCGGCGATCCCGGGTCCGCGGCCCGCATCCACGCCAACGACCTCTACCGGCTGACGCGCGCCGTCGAGATCCTGCGCGCGACCGGGCGGCCCATGGCGGACTTCGCCGCTTCCTCCTCGCCGCGCGGCCTCTACCGCTTCCTCCCCGTCGAGCTCTCGCGTCCCCGCGAGGAGCTCTCGCGGCGCATCGACGCGAGGGTGGACGCGATGTTCGCCCGCGGCCTTGCCGCCGAGGTTGCCGCCCTCGCGGCGCGCGGTTACGGACCTGACGCCCCGGGCATGAAGGCCATCGGCTACCGCGAATTCTTCGTCGAGGGAATCCGCTCCGCGGATTCCCTTGAAGGCGCCGGATACGCCGGAAGCGTATCCGGCGACAGCCCCCGCGGCTGCGAAAGCAGACCGGCAGGCATGGCGGCGGGCCTCAGGGAGCTCTCTCCCGAGGGGCTCGCAGCCATCTCCGACGCGATCAAGCTTGACACGAGGCACTACGCCAAGAGGCAGGAGACCTTCTTCCGGGGCCTTCCGGGCCTCGTCAGGCTCGAGGTTGAGGGGAGGGGGGGGATGTCGGCGGCAGCCGCCCGGCTCAGGGAGCTCCTCGCCGCCTTCCTGGCGTGAAGCCTCACCTGGCCTGAGCCGCAGCGCAGGGCCGCCCTGGCCCTCCGGGGCGGCCCGCCACTCCCGTGGTCCGGCCGGAGGAAGGGCCTTTCCTGCCCGGCCGGCATTGTGCAGGTCGGCCCCCGAAGGCTATACTCCCCCGGAAACCATGCCCATAGACTACAAGAGCGAACTCAATCCCGAACAGTACGAAGCCGTAACCAACATCGACGGGCCCCTCCTCATCATAGCGGGCGCTGGCTCTGGCAAGACCAGGGTCATCACCTACCGCATGGCCTACATGCTCGACCACGGCGTACCGCAGCACTCGATCCTCGCCCTCACCTTCACGAACAAGGCGGCCCGGGAGATGTCCGGCCGCGTGCGCGAGATCACGAAGAAGCGCCTCCGCGACCTCACCGTCTCCACCTTCCACGCCTTCGGCGTCAAGATCCTCAGGAAGGACATAGGCGTCCTCGGCTACCGGGACAATTTCTCCATCTACGACGAGGCCGACCGCACCCAGCTCATCAAGGACTGCGCCCGCGAGATGGGCTTCAGGATGGAGTCCTTCGACCCCTGGGCCGTGGGCCAGCTCTTCTCCGAGATCAGGACGGGCCAGCGCCCCTGGTCCAAGGCCGATGACGCCTACCGCGCCCTCTACGACGAGTACCGGCGCTCGCTCCGCATCTACAACGCCGTGGACTTCGAGGACCTCATCGTCATGCCCATCGAGATCTTCGAGCTCGCGCCCGACGTGCGCGCGCGCTACCGCGAGCGCTACCGCTACGTCATGATCGACGAGTTCCAGGACACCTCCCTCGTCCAGTACAACATGATGCGGCACATCGCGGACGACAACATCTGCGTCGTGGGCGACGACGACCAGTCCATCTACTCCTGGCGCGGCGCGAACTACGAGAACCTCATGCAGTTCGAGAAGGACTTCCCGACGCTCCGCGAGATAAAGCTCGAGCGCAACTACCGCTCCACCTCGACCATCCTCGCGGCGGCCAACGCCGTCATCAAGAACAACACGAACCGCAAGGAGAAGGCCCTCTGGTCTCCCGAGGGCCTCGGCGGCACCCCCATCGAGCTCTACTCGCCCGAGGACGAGATGGCCGAAGCCGAGTTCATCGCGCGCAACATCAAGCGTCTCCGCTTCGAGGAGCACGTGCCCTGGGACGAGTTCGGCATCCTCATCAGGACCAACAACCTCACCCGCTGGATCGAGGAGTCCCTCCTCGCCGAGAACGTGCCCTACCGCGTCTCGGGCGGCACCTCCTTCTTCGGCCGCAAGGAGATCAAGGACGTCATCTCCTACCTCCGCGTGGTCGCCAACCCCGACGACGACGTCAACCTCATCCGCATAGTCAACACGCCCCGGCGCGGCATCGGCAAGACCACCCTCGAGAAGCTCGGCAACATTGCGCGGGCCCGGGACTGCTCGCTCAGGACCGTCATGGAGCTCGCGCGGAACGGCGAGCGGCTCGAGTCCGTGTCCGTCCAGGAGGACGGAACGGAGGCGGCCGGCGCCGAGGGCGGCCTCGCCTTCGGGGGCCTTTCCGAGAAGACGATAGCGGACATCTCGGCCTTCCTCGACCTCGTGGAGTCCTACCGCGAGGAGATGCTCGGCAAGAAGCGCATCGCGGAGAAGGTGCGCAAGCTCGTGGACCAGGTGGACTACTGGGGCTACCTCGTGGAGGAGAACCGCCAGAACGAGAAGGCCGCCAAGTGGAAGTTCCACAACGTCGAGAGCTTCATCCAGATGATCGACCGCTGGGAGAAGGATCCCGACAACCTTTCGCCCGGCCTCTTCGAGTGGCTCAACCGCATATCGCTCATCACCCGAGACGACGAGGACGAGGAGGAGGGCGGCAAGGTCAACCTCATGACCATCCACGCGGCCAAGGGCCTCGAGTTCGAGATCGTCCACATCGCGGGCTGCGAGGACGGCATCATCCCCCACGCGAAGAGCCTCGAGGAGGGCGAGGGCAACCTCGAGGAGGAGCGCCGCCTCTTCTACGTGGCCGTGACCCGGGCGCGGAAGAAGCTCTACATCACGAGCGCGCTGAGGCGCCGCAAGCAGAACCAGGTCTCGGACCAGCGGCCGAGCCCCTTCCTCGAGGAGATACCCCAGGACCTCCTCGAGCACCACGGCGAGGAGGAGCTCCCCACCGAGGAGCAGGGCGAGGCCTTCTTCGGCAAGATGGCCGCCATGTTCGGCCCGGCAGACGAAGGCGAGGAGGAGGGCAAGGGCGCATGATGCGGAATCATGACGCCTTTGTCACCGAAGGGCGCAACCCTTCCCCTTCCTCCGGGTCTATCCTTCCGATATACTAAGGCCTTCGGGAATCTCGCGCCCTGTGCGGGCGCAAGCCCCACCCGCGGGTGAACAGCAGAGAGGTATGTGGTGTCTGATCTTCCAGCAGTAGGCGTTCCGCGCTTCCATCTGGGACTTGATCTCCTGATGGACGATTTCCGGGTACCGTGCATGTCCAGGCTCGACAACGCCGCCATCATCATGCCGCCGGTCACCAATGACGACGCGACTTCGCTTTTCCGCCTCTCCGTCGACATGGACGAAGAGGTCGACCGTGAAAGGCTCCAGGCCGCCCTCGACCGCGTGGTCAGCCGCTTCCCCTATCTAGCCGTGGAGCTCAGGCGGGGCTTCTTCTGGTACAAATTCGCCCCCGCCTCGCAGCCCATCCTCGTCGAGGACGACCCCCAGAGCCCCTGCCTCGGCTTCGACCCGAACAGGCCCGGAACCTGCATGTTCCGCGTGCGGCACAAGGGCCGCAGGATAGCCTGCGAGATGTCCCACCTCGCGGCCGACGGCAAGGGCGGCATGCGTTTCATGAAGACCCTCGTCGCCGAGTACTGCCGCCTCTCGGGCCATCCCGCCGAGGAGCGCCACCCCGATGTCTATGACCTCGACCGCAAGCCCGTCCCCGAGGAATACGAGGACGCCTACGTGCGCCACTACAAGCCCGGCCTGCCGCACCCCGTCATGGGCAGGCCCGCCTTCCGGGTTCCCGGCGCCTTCCTTCCCCGCGGCGACTACCGCGTCACGACAGGCCGGCTCAGGCTGGCAGACGCCCTCGCCGCGGCCCGGGCGCGCAACGCGACCCTCATGGAGCTCCTCGGCGCAGTCTATGTCGAGGGCCTGCAGCAGATCTGGCTCGAGTCCGCCCCCGAGGACAGGCGCTGCACCGAGATAGCCGTCGAGATCCCGATCGACATGCGCCGCTACTACAAGACGGAGACCAACCGCAACTTCACCCTCTTCTCGATCGTCGGCGAGGACATGCGCCTCGGCGCGAGGAGCTACGACTCCATCCTCGAGCGGCTCAAGTACCGCTTCCGCCTCGAGAACGACGAGGCCACGATGGCGCGCCACATCACGCGCAACGCCCACGGCATGCTCCATCCCCTCGTCAGGGCCATCCCCCTCCCGCTCAAGGATATCGGCGCCAGGATCCTCTTCTCCGTCCTCGGCGAGAAGTACGTGTCGGGCATAGTCACCAACCTCGGGGCGGTGGACCTGCCCCGAGGCGTCGCCGAGCACGTTGTGCGCTTCGAGCTGGTCCAGCCGCCCTCGACGGCGACGAAGGTCAACCTCGCCATCCACAGCTACGGCGACGAGTTCATCGTGACCGTCTGCAGCCTCCTCGAGGACAGGCGGATGGAGGACCTCGTCTTCGGACGGCTATCCTCCCTCGGCCTCGAGGCCTCTACGGAGTGCAACCTGTAGCGGCTTTCCCGGCAAGCCTTATGAAGAAGCCCGCGGGACCGGCATGCCGGACCGCGGGCTTCTTCCTTGACGCGGCTGCAGCCAGGGGCCCCGGCATCGGGGCGGCGCGGGACGCGCGCGTCACGCGCTTTCGGTATGCGGCGATCGCTGCCCTCCGCTCCCCGGCGTCCGTTGCGGCCCTTGCCGCGGTCGCCGCCGGAGGTCAGGGCGCCGGCGACCCGAGGCCTCGGTCGCCCTCGACCTTGATCCAGGTGAGCTCGTGGCGGTTGTGCCAGAGGTGGACGACCCGCGAGCCCGGGATGGACTCGAAGCGCTCGGTGGTCGCCCGGTCGAAGCCCTCTCCCTGCATCTTGATCGTGCAGACGAAGTTCCGCGCGAGGCCCGACTCGAGCCATTTCTCCACCCAGTCGAGGAGCATGGGCGGATAGCAGATGACGTCAGAGAAGAGCCAGTCCACGGACCCGAGGTCCTCGGGCCTGAGGGTGAAGGCGTCGTGCTTCAAGGTCCTGACGTTGGGCAGGGCAGCGATGCGCGGTTCGAGGTCGGCGCGGTCGATGGCCGTCACCTCGGCACCGAGGCCGGCTATGGCCCAGGTCCAGCCGCCCGGCGAGGCTCCTGCGTCAATGCACCTCTCTCCCGGCTTCGGCGTCCGGCCGGCGAGGACGAGGGCTTCCCAGAGCTTGCGGTAGGCCCTGCTCGGCGGTCCCTCGCGGTCCTCCTCGAAGTCGAATTCCCCGTTCGGGAAGGGGCTCGAGCAGCGTGGCGAGGCGATCATCCGCCCTTCGTCGAGGAGGGTGAAGGCGCCCATGGGCACGTCCGGCATCTCGAAGGGGAAGCGCTTGGGTTTCTGCGGCAGGGGAGGGAGCTTCTCTGCGATGAGGGCCGTGCGGCGATGGAGGCGGGCGGGGCAGGGCGCCCAGTTCCTCTGGATGCCGCGCAGCAGCCGCGCCGCCTCGCCTACCGAGCCGAAATCGATGACGAGGGGATCGAGCCAGACGTTGCGGACCCACCTCGCCTTGCGCCTCGGCCCGAGGACCGTCACGAGCTCGTCGTCGAGCCGGTCCCGGTCGGGCAGCTCCTCGAGGAGGAGGGGCAGCCAGCCCCGGGCCGCATGGTAGATGGTTCCGCCAAGTTCGCGCATCGATGGCGAGTATGGACGGCAAGCCGCGGAGGGTCAAGGAGCGAGGGCAGGGCCGCGGGAGCACTTGCTTGATTTGTGGCGGCGCGCTGCGCGGCCTGGCAGCCGCGAGCGCGCGTGCTAGATTAATTTGTGGCGTCGCGCTGCGCGGCCTTACGGCCGCGAGAGCGCGTGCTAGATTAATTTGTGGCGTCGCGCTTCAGCCAGGATCTCGCGGTTCCAGCGGTTTTTCTCAAGGTACTCGTCCTTGAGGGTGGCTTCCTCCATGTGGGCCGTGCGGGTCTGGAGGGCCTTGAAGGACTTGCTGAGGACGGTGCCGGGATCGAGGGGGCCGCCGCCGGCCGCCGCCAGGTCGAGGTAGCAATAATAGTGGTAGAGGTGGGCCTGGGGGTGGAGGGTCGCGAGGCGCTCCTCGCGGGTCCTGAGGGCGATGTCGAGGACGGTCTCCGGCCTGAGCTCGACGAGGCCCGAAGTGAAGGCGGCGAAAGCCCCGATCTGGTCGGCAAGGTAGCTCCTCGCCCCCGTGAAGCCCAGGGACCTGCTTTCCAGCATCTCGAAGCCCGAGGACCAGTTGACCGCGTCCGCCGAGCGATATGCGGGAGCCCTGAGGGTGCTGACGGCCCTGGCCGCTATCTTCGCGGCGGCCTCCCTGTCGCCCTCGAAGTAGGCCAGCTCCGAGAGGAACCAGAGGGATTCGGCGTCGTCGGGATGGCGTCCGAAGAGCTCCCGGGCGCGGCCAGGGTTGCCCTCGTAGGCCGCCGCGCGGGCGGACCAGATCTCGGCCCGCTCCGCCGCCTCCGGCTCGCCATAGACCCGCGCGGCCGAGCGCACGCGGCCAAAGCAGTCCGCGGCCTCGCCATAGCGGCCGATCTCGAAGGCCACCCTGCCCGACAGGAAGTCGCAGGCCGTCTCCCAGTCTGCCCGGAAGGCGAGACGGGCCCACTCGGCGACCTTCCCGCACCTCCGCGTTGCGCGGCGGAAGTCGCCGAGGACGATGAGGGCCCCCGCCTCCGAGAAGGCCGAGAGCATGCACTCGAGGGGGTCATGCGCCTCCTCGGCAAGCTCACAGGCGTTGGAAAGGTATTCGGCGCCTTCCTGGACCTGGCTCTGCGCGAGGGCGCAGAGGCCGAGGAGGCGGTGCGCCCTCGCCTCGGCCCTGAGGGCCCCGAGGCCATGGAAGCCCATCAGGGCCGGCTTGGTCTTCGAAGCCGCGCCGAGGGGATCTCCGCGCGCGTAATCGTCCATGGCCTTGGCGAGGGAATAGACGGCCGTCGTCAGCGGATCGGCCATCGCGTTGCCCGGCGGTGACGAGGCGGATTCGAGCATCGCGAGGGCCTGGGCCGCCTTCCTCTCGTCGGCCGCGCCGTAGGCCTGGAGGAAGGGGGCGAAGGACTCGAAGGCCAGGGCCTCGGGCCTGGCCGCGCCGCGGGGTCTCATCGTCGCGGACTGGGCCTCGGCCCCCGAGGGGCCGTAGAGGGCGTCGGCCGCCGCGCAGTCGAGGAAGAAGAGACCGCGGCGCGCCTTCACCGATGCGGCGCCCTCTATGCGGCGGAAGAAGGCCTCGGAAGGCTGGAGGAGGCGCTGTTCCTGCCTGCTGAAGAGACGATCGCAGAAGGCGGCGGCGAGGGTGGCCGCGCTCTCGCTGGCCCTCCGTTCGGCGGCCTGCTCGACCTCGACCCGCTCGAGGCGCGGCGTCTGGCCGGGCTCGTCCACGAGGAAGCCGAGCCGTTCGAGCTGACCGTAGAGGAGCGGCCGGAGGCCTTCCACGAAGCCGGTCGCCAGGAGGAAGTCGTCGAGGCCGTCGGCGTCGAGGACATCGGTCGCGAGGGAGAGGGCGATGAGGAGCTCCGGGAATTCCCGCGGCAGGGTCGCGAGGGCGGCAGAGGCCAGGGCGGAGGTGTCGAGGCGTCTCCCCGGCAGGCAGTCACGGAGGCCCAGCCTGAGGGCCAGTCCCAGACGGAAGGCGTCGCCCTCGGCGATCGCCGCCAGGTCGGGCGCCAGGTCCCGCTTGCCCGCGAGTTCAGCCCCCGCTAGGGCCGCTTCCGCCATGGCCGACGGCGAGGGCGGCGGCGCGGCCACGAGGCGGATGGCGGTGTCGTCGCTCAGCCCATGGAGGGGCCCTTCGGCGGTGCCGAAAAAGACGAGGCCTTCGGAACCGAGGCCCTCGGCAAGGAGGTCCCGGGCGAGTTCGAGGCTTGCTTCCGGGAAGCGGTCCAGCCCCGCGAGGACGACGATGGGAGGAAGTCCGGCGAGGCGCCTGGCCTGCGCGTAGAGGCGCATGCGCCCGGCGACATAGAGCCTGAAGCGCGTCCGTATCGATTGCGTGTAGCTCGAGCGATAGGGCGAGGCCCTCAGGAAATCGGCCACCGGAGCGAGGGCCGCGAGGGCCTCGCGGTCGGGGGCCGCCAGTATCGAAGCATCCGCCTGGGCCGCAGGGCTGGCGAGGGCCCTTAGGATGGGCCCATAGGGGGAGGCCTCCTTCGGCCCCGCATGGATCCACAGGAAGGAGGCCGCCTTGTCGTGGTAGAGGGAGGAAAAGGCGGCGTTGACGAAGGTTTCCGGCGCCGTCCCGGGCCCGACCGCGAGGAGGAGGAGGGCCTGCGATTCGCCGATGATGTGGCTTCCCGCCTCGTCCACGAAGCGGCCGAGGCTCGGGTCGGAGGGGCCGGGAGGGCTGTAGCCTTCGGGCAGGGCAGGCTCCGCGTAGGGGAAGCCGACGACACGGGCAGGCTTCTTCCCCTTCTCGAGCTCGAGGTAGGCTGAGACCGAGCCCGCGATCCCCTCCTCCACGAAGAGCCCGTCTTCCTCGATCTCGTACCAGCGGTACTTGAAATCGTGGAAGATGGCCTCGGGCGAGGCTTCCGCCGAGGCTTCGGGCGAGATCCTGTCGAGGAGGATGGTCCAGCCATGGAGCCTCGGGGAAAGGGCGGACAGGGCCTCTCCCATCCCCCGGGTCGCCTCCGCCGCGCGCAGCATCGCGCAACCGCTCCCCTCGTCGAAGAGGAGGAGGAAGGACTCCTCGGTCTGGGGCATCCTTGCCATGTACCGTTCAGCGATGCGGGTCACCGCCCCCAGGAGCTCGGCCGCCAGGGCCTTGTCGGCCCTCCGGATCTGCGTGTGGAATGGTATCTTTATATAGAGGCCGATCATGGCTGTTCCCACCCTTGAATTGCCCTAGGCATCGGTCTAGTATTATGTCTACATTCCGATGACATCGTATATAATGTATCGAGCACAAAAGCTTACCTCATTACTCCTCACCTTCAGCCCGCAGGAAGAGTTCAGGGATATCGTGGACAATTTCGCCGAAATAGGCTATCCCTCCCTGCCCGTCAACCCGGAGCTCGTCTCCTTCGCCATCCTCGAGCTCGTCTCCAATTCCATCCGGGCCCACCGGGAGAAGGGCGTGACCGAGCCGGTCAGGGTCGGCCTGAGGACGGAATCCGGGCGCTTCCTTGCCACGGTGCAGGATGCGGGTCGGGGCTTCGACCCCTCCCTCCTGCCCTATGACCTCGATTCGAGGCCCGAGGAGGTCGACGTCATGAGCGACCAGTTCTCCTCCTACAGGCAGCGGCATGCGGGAAGCCGCTTCGGCATGGGCATCTACGTCGCCAAGAAGACCTTCCGCGACTTCCACCTGGGTTTCGTCGACGCGTCGAGCCAGCCCTGCCCCTGGTTCTCGGGCAAGGTTAGGGGCACCGTCATCGAGCTCGGCCTTCCCCTCGTGCCGCGCCTGGCGGACGGGGAGGCCGTGGCGGAGCTCGAGATGGTCGGCAACCTCGAGGAGGTCCAGCCATGATGCAGGAGCGCCGCGATTCGTCGAGGGACCGCAGCTTCGCCCGCATCCTGATCAGCGTGAAGGGCCGGGTGGGCTACGTCGCCGATGTGAGCGACAACGGCTTCAAGGGCCTTTTCCCCGAACCCTTCGCCATGGAGCCGGGAAAGACCTTCTCCGTGGGCGTTTCCTTCTCGGAGCTCGGCCTCTCGGCCTTCAACCTCGAGGCCACCGTCCGCTGGGTGCGGCTCTCGGGCGGGGCCCAGGAAGTGGGCTTCGAGCTCCGGGAGATGGAGGCGGCCGTCTACGACGAAGGCAAGTTCGCCATCATCCGGGACTATTACTCGAACGGCCGCGCTCGTTCAACTTGACTCCTCCAATAGCGGATGCTAGACTGGCCGCGATCATGGCAGGCTAGCCGGAACCGTTTTTGCCTTGTCCTGGCGCTCCGGACGCCGCCGTCGCGAGAGGAGAGCGCATGTTCCTGGACAGCATAATGACGGCGCTGAACGGTCCTTCGCTCGCAAAATTCGCCGTTGCCACCCTCGCGCTCGTCCTTTTCCTGTCGCTCCGCGGCAAGGATGCGGAAGGCCTGCTGTCCCGCCTGGCCTTCTTTTTCGCCGCCCTCCTGGCCCGCGACCTCGCCTTCGTCCTCCTCCCTTCCCCCGACCTGTACCGGCTCTCCGACCTGGTGGTCTTCTGCCTCCTCGCCTGGCTCGTCACGGCGCCGCGGGGCGGCTGGGCCCTCTGGGCCTCGATAGCCGCGAACGCGGCGGTCATGGCCCTCATGCTGGTCAAGCTCGCCTTCGGCATAGCCCCCGGGCTGCCGACCGAGCTGGCGCGCTATTTCGCCGTCGCGCCGATCATCGTGGTCATCGTTCGCTATGCCTCCGGCGAGGGAGAGGTCGAGCCCGCGCGGAGGGCCGTCTCCGGCATGGTCCTCCCCATCGCCATCGTGTCCTTCTGCTACCTCGTGGGTGGCTCCATCCTCGGCGCGGGCTCGTTCTGGTTCCATGCCTTCATCGTGCCGCTCCTCTACGGCTTCATCCTCTGGATAGCCGTGCGCTTCATGGGCATAGCGGAGGGCCGGCTGGTCTCCGCCGTCTCGTATTACGAGGAGTCGGTCGACAGCCTCTACGAGCTCCTCCTCCCCTCGGGCCAGGGCAGCACGGGCGGCGTGGCCATGCAGGAATCCCTCGACAACATGGCCAGGGTCATCTCCGAGAGGACGGGTGCCGAGAGCGCGGCCATCCTCCTCGTCGAGGAATTCGACGAAGCCATCACCGTCCGCTCCATCCATGGCCGCTTTGCCCCTCCCTTCAAGCTGCCGGACACCATCCCTCGCACCGAGGAGCGCGTGAACTCCTTCCTCCGCCATGCGCGCTTCAGGCTAGGCGAGGGCCTCCTGGGGGAGGCCGCCAAGGCGGGCAACCCCTTCCTCATCGCCGAGGCCGCCCTCGACAGCCGCGTGGCCCGCAACGGCGACGAGGACTGGCTGCAGATCTCCTCCCTCATGGCCGTGCCCCTCGTCGTCCGCGACCGCATCATCGGCGTCATCGCCCTCGAGCGCTCCTCGGGCGAGTCCTTCTCCGAGAGCGACTTCGACCGCGCCAAGCTCCTCTCGAACTTCGGCTCGATCGCCATCGCGAATTCCTTCTCCTTCCTGGAGGCGGCGGAGCGGAGCGATATCGAGCGCGAGGCGGCCATCGCCGAGGGCATCCAGAAGACCATCGTGCCCGCGAAGATCCAGCCCCTCGGGGCCTATTCCATCGGAGCCCTCACGGTGCCCGCCCGGGGCGTCTGCTCGGACTACTATGACGTCATCCGCCTCAGGCAGGACAAGGCCGTCCTCGCGGTCGGCGACGTGGCGGGCAAGGGCGTGGCCGCCGGCCTCGTCATGGTGATGGTGAGCTCCATCCTCAGGCTCATCACCAACTCCACGA
>Ga0209098_1002637_pt1 | contig 15594 bp, 9 predicted proteins | sample AD_JPNHW1_MetaG_FD_184429 | JGI IMG/M metagenome (GOLD analysis project Ga0209098, IMG submission 184429) | Active sludge microbial communities of municipal wastewater-treating anaerobic digesters from Japan - AD_JPNHW1_MetaG (SPAdes) (version 2) | ecosystem: Engineered > Bioreactor > Anaerobic >... | reverse complement strand
GAAGCCGGCGGCGACCGACGATATCTATTCCCTCGGCGCGACGCTGTATGAGCTGCTGACCGGTAAGCCGCCGTTCTACACGGGCAACGTCCTGCTTCAGGTGCAGAACAAGGTGCCGCCGAGTGTGGCCGAGCGGCGGGCGGAGCTGGGAATTACTGTAGCCGGGGCCGGTGATCCCGGAATCCCCGCCGCATGGGAAGAAACCATCGCCGCGTGTCTGGCGAAGCAGCCGCAGGATCGGCCGCAGAGTGCGAGCGAAGTCTGGGCGCGGCTGAGCGGCGGCGCAGTAGTGGGTAGCGAGGAGCGGGGAGCGAGTAGGTCGGCGTCCGTTCCGTCTACTCAGTCCATCCCGTCCACTGCGTCCGCTTCCGCCCCATCGCCAATCGGCACTTGGAAATCGAAGCTGCCGCTGGTAATCGGCCTTGCTGCCCTGCTGGCAGTGTCCAGCGGCATGGGCTGGTACTACGGGATCGAGCAGCCGGCGCAGCGTCGGGCGGAGATCCTGCGGCAGGAGCAGGAGCGGGAAGCCGAGCAGAAACGCCAGGCGGAGCTGGCACGTTTGGAGGCGGCGCGGCAGGAGGCGGACCGAGCGCGCAAAGCGGCCGAGGAGCTTGCGACGCAGGCGGCGCGGGAACGTGATGAACAAGCGCGGCTGGCCGCAGAAGCTGCAGCCAAAGCGGAGCGGGAGCGGCAGTCCGCGGTAGCGGCCAGAGCCGAGCAGGAGCGGTTGGCCGCAGCGCAGGCAGCGGCGGAACTGGCGCGGCGTGCGGCGGAAGCTGAACGTGAACGTCAGGCTGAGGTCGCGGCCAGAGCCGAGCATGCTCGATTGGTTGCTGTAGAGGCCGCAGCGCAGGCAGCGGCAGAGCAGGCGCGGCGAGATGCTGCCGAGCGAGAACAGCAGCAACAGGAGGACGCGGAGCGAGCTGCTTTGGACTCTACGCCGCTCGGAGTGGGGCAGACACTGACGATTCCCGACCTAAAATTGGAGCTGATGCCGATCCCGACTGGAAGCTTTATGATGGGATCGTCGAATGGTGATTCCGACGAGACGCCAGTCACGCATGTGCAGATCACTCGTCCGTTCTGGTTGGGGAAAACGGAGGTGACACAGGTGCAGTGGGAAGCGGTGATGGGGCGCAATCCATCAAAGTTTAGTGGTTCAGAACGTCCGGTGGAGAATGTGAGCTACGACGATGCGATGGAGTTCTGTCGGAAGCTGACGGCGCGGGAGCGTGCTGCAGGACGGCTGACGAGCGGATACGAGTACACACTGCCGACGGAGGCGCAGTGGGAGTACGCGTGCCGTGCAGGGACAACGAGCGACTATGTTGGTAGTTTGGATGCGATGGGTTGGTGCCAAGAGAATAGTGGCAATCGAACGCATCCTGTGGGACAACAACCGGCGAACGCATGGGGGTTGTACGATATGCGCGGCAACGTGTGGGAATGGTGCCGTGACTGGTACGCGGACAGATTGCCCGGCGTTACGGTGCGAGATCCGGTTGGGCCCAGTTCGGGCGTGTGCCGCATCGGCCGCGGCGGCTGCTGGTTCAATTCTGCTACGCTCTGCCGCTCTGCCTACCGCTACAGGTTCGGGCCGGGCGAACGCGACAACAGCCTCGGCTTCCGGCTCGCCCTCAGTTCAGTCCGGTAGAGGCGTGAGCTTGGACGGGGCATGGCGCAGCGAGGTGGGCAGGCCGCAGACGTGGGTGACAGGCGATGACTGCCGGCGGACGTCCACAGGGTACAGCCGTGTTGGCCCCTGCTTGCTCGGCTATCCGAATCGTGAGTATTGCCAGCAGGTCACGCTCGTGTACGGGCTGTGAGGGATTCCGGAACGCTTCTGATGAGGCTAGGAACTATCTCGGGCACCCTGTTAATATCGTGGCTGGAGTTGCGTTCTGGCATGGGAATTGCCGTACTGTCGCCGCCGGCGTTTTGCGGCTCCGGCCTATCCTCACAGCACACCCCCACACCATGGACGATCTCGATCTCGGGCGGACACTGCGCGGCTTTGCGGCCGGGCAGAAGGTATTCGGCCGCTACACGCTTGCGCGGCTGCTTGGGCGCGGAGGCATGGGCGTGGTGTGGCTGGCGCGGGACGAGGAGCTGGAGCAGGAGGTGGCACTGAAGTTCCTGCCGGAGGTCGTTATGGGCGACAACGGGGCTGTCGACGACATGCGTCGCGAGACGCGGCGAGCGCGGGAGCTCACGCACCCGAACATCGTGCGCATCCACGATTTTCTGCGCGACAGCCGGATGGCGGCGATCTCGATGGAATACGTGGCCGGCGATTCCCTGGCGAACCGGCGCTTGGCACTCCCTGCTCGGGTGTTCGAGCCGGCGGAGTTGGCCAAGTGGGTGGAGCAGCTTTGCGCGGCGCTGGAGTATGCGCACACGATGGCGAAGATCGTGCACCGCGATCTCAAGCCGGCCAACCTGATGGTCGATGCCCGCGGCGACCTGAAGATCGCCGACTTCGGGATCTCGGCGACGTTGTCGGACACGACCACGCGGGTGAGCAAGCAGGCCGGCAGCTCGGGCACGCCGGTGTACATGAGCCCGCAGCAGATGATGGGCGAGAAGCCGGCGGCGACCGACGATATCTATTCCCTCGGCGCGACGCTGTATGAGCTGCTGACCGGTAAGCCGCCGTTCTACACGGGCAACGTCCTGCTTCAGGTGCAGAACAAGGTGCCGCCGAGCATCACTGAGCGGCGGGGGGAGCTGGGAGTGGGGGAAAGGAGTGCGGAGGCAGGAGACCGGAGTCAGGAACCGATTCCGCAGGCGTGGGAAGAGACGATAGCCGCATGTCTGGCGAAAGATCCCGCGCAGCGCCCGCAGCGCGCGAGCGAGGTGTGGCAGCGGCTCAGCGGAAAATTGTTTACACGCGAAGCGCATGTCGTCCCATCGGTGATTTCGCCGGTGCGCGAAGAGCCTATCTCTGTCGCTGTTGCAGAGCCGGACAAACCTCGCTTGCGTTTGCCGCTATGGAGCATAGCCGCGGGTTTGGTGATGGTCTTCGCTGGTGGCTGGTACTTTGGCATCCGGATGCCGGAACAGAAACGGCAGGTTGAGATCGCGCGAGTGGAAGCCCAGCGTCTAGCGGCTGCTCGTGGCAATGTTGTTATACGAACGGACCCAGCGGGGGCTGAGGTACAAGTCGGAGCCATAGCTCTCGAAAGATCTCCCCTGTCGGCGATAGGGCTCAAGCTTGGCAAATATCCGGTACGCATACGCTTGGCGGGTTATGATGAGTGGGTCGGGGAAGTGGAGGTACGAGAAGGTGTGTCGACTGAGCTGCCGGTGCGATTGGTCCGCAGCGTAGGTACGCTCGAAGTGGGGACTGCTCGTGCAAAGACTCCGTGGTCATTGGTCTCGGTACCGGATGGGGTCCAGCTTCCGAAAAAAAGTGGCGAAGGTTTTGTCTCTTTTGGGCCTGTTCCGACCGGTGTCTATGTGTTCGAATTCCATGATGAAGCAGGCGTGTACACCACCGAATCTATCGAGGTGAAAGCTGGGACGAAGGCCGCTCTTGAGCACGCTATCCGAAGTGGAGTACTCTCGCTCTCGAGCAATCTGGAGTCTGTGACATGGCAGATCGCAGAAACCCCGGCGAATGCGAGGATGGTAACGAAAGAGGGGACGTTGCCCTTCGTGTTGGAGACTGTTCCGGTCGGGAACTATGCCGTTCGCTTCACCCGGGCCGGGTGGCCTGATCTACGGGAGGTTGTCCATGTCGATGAGGGAAAGGAGACGAAGCTGACAGGCACTTTTCCTGCCGGCACTGTGCAGATCGATTCTACTCCCAGTGGTGCAGAGGTATGGAGCACCGAGGGGAAACTTCTTGGCCTGACTCCGCTGACACTGGCGGACGAGCATGCTGGAGCGGAATCATGGGTGCTGAAGAAGGACGGCTTCGCAGCTTACCCGCTGGCCGGAGTAGTAAAGATCGGAGAGGTGCTGAAGCTGAAGGTTACCATGCAAGAGCATCCCGCGATCGCGCTCTATGCGAAGATCAAAGCGCTCTGTGACAACGAGGAGTTCGATAAGACTTTGGCGCCGTGCAACGAACTGCTGAGCATGCCGGATGCTCCGCTCAAGGAGAAGGCTGCGGCGTATGTTATGCGGGGATTAGGCAAGCGGATAAAGGCTGAGCATGATGCCGCGATACGTGACTTCTCCGAAGTCATAGACGATGAAAAGTTTCCTCTTGCCTGGAGGGCTGAGTCATACAACCAGCGGGGGATAGCGAAGTTGGCGATGAAGGACAATGACGGAGCGGTGAAAGACTACTCTGCTGCGGTGGCCTTATCGACCAAACTTCTCGACGATTCTTTCATGGCTCCGGAGGTGAAAGTGTTAGCGCTGAAAACCCGTGGCAGCGCGAATATTGGGTTAGGTAATAATGCGGACTGTATTGCGGACTATTCCTCGATTATTGAGATGCCGGGAGCTCGTCCGGTGGATGTGGCTAGTGCTTTGGTCAATCGTGGAGTAATGGAAGGACGAGAGGGCGATTTTGTTGGCGAAATCGCCGACTGTACTCGGGTTTTGGGCATGTCGGATATCCCTCTGAATCTGAGGTTGCTGGCTTTGGGTAATCGGGCCTTTGCTAAGAGCAAGATGGACGACGTGCGGGGTGCGATAGCCGACTACACAGAGATTATCGGTCTCGGCTCCAGCATGGATAAGGAGAAATTGGCTGCGGCCTACATCGAGCGTGGGGTAAAGCGTGAGATATTAGGTGAGTATGCAGGCGAAATAGCCGATTTCTCCGAGGCACTGATGTTATCGGTTGTGTCGGAGCGCAGGGCGCTCGCTTTGAGCAATCGGGCTATCGCGAGATGGAAGAGCAAAGACATTCCGGGATCGATTACGGATTGGACAGAGATAATTACTATGCGTGGAAGTATCACGAATGATAAATTGGCAAGTGCTTTCATAAATCGCGGTGTTAGACGGCAGGATTTGGGTGATAATTCCGGCCAGATTGCCGATGACACCGCTGCGTTATCACTTTCCGGGGTAACTATTAATATCCGGGCACTCGCGTTGCAGAATCGCGCGAGATCAAGATTTAGCCTTAAGAATAATAGTGGTGCAATTGCAGACTATACTGAGCTCATCGCTTTGGGAGGGGAGGTCGCTTCAAAAATGATGGCGCAGGCCTATTCCGAAAGAGCGAGTCTCAAGCTGTCGATGCAGGATTACCTTGGAACTATTGCAGACTGTGATGCGGCTGTTCGTATTGGTGCGGCAGGTGGAGCAAATGTGCTGTCAGCGGCATATTGCAGGCGAGGCGTGGCTAGGGAACAAACCGGCGACAAGGCTGGTGCCCAATCAGATTACTTGTCCTCCGTAAACGTCGAGGGGGCGGATGAATCCGTGAAGCAGTATGCCCGCGGAAACTTGAAGCGTAGATAGACGAGCAGGGCGCTCGAGGCAGGCGAAAGTGGCAGGCCGGTCTGATACGGCCGCCCTACGCCTGCCCGAAGTGCTTGTACGCGGCGAGCACGATGGGTTTAGCCCAGGCGGGGGTGGCGGCCAGTTGATCGAGTGGAGGAAACGTCAGTGTTTTCTCGGCAATTTCCAGGACCAGGCGCGGCGCGGGTGCGTTGCCCTGCACCGGGTCGGCTTCGGCTGAGTTGTCGTACACGCGTAGCGTCGTCACGTGGGGGATGAGGCGGATCAGGTTCAGGTGACTCTGGTCCCAGCGGCGGCGGATGTCCGCTTCCGGAATATCGTGCCCGCCTTTGGCCACGCGGTCGTGCACCCGTTTCAGGTGCAGCGCGACGCTTTCGAGCCCGGCATACCAGATGTGCACCCGTGCGCCGGCCTGTGCGGCGCGGAGCAAGAGTGAGGTGATGGTCTTTCCGCCGAGAGTGGTCTCGAAAGCGAACGTGCCGCCCTTTCGGATGACGCGTTCGAGCCCGCGCTTCCCTAGCTCCCATGCCACAGCATTGGCCGCTTTCTGGTCGGCGCCAGGGTTGGCTTTTCGATACTGGCGTGCGGCTTCGTCGGGGTTGAAGTAGACCGCGGCTTTGGCGCGCAGATGGGCGCCGGCGATGCTGCTTTTCCCGGCTCCGTTCACTCCAGCGAGGACGATGATCTCCGTGGGCGCCGGAGACGTTGCTGCACCGGTCGCTTGGTCAGCGGGCATGGGCTTTTGCCGCCGCTACGGCGGATTTGCCGAGGTCTTTCGGACTTGCGGTGAACAAGGCGGCGAAGCCGGCCGCCGCTGCCGGGGTGTTCATCCGCGTCACCAACGCGTCGAACTCCTCGGCCATTTGCGCGAGGGTGCCGGACGATTGGGAGACGAGTGCGTCGTAGGTTTCGGCGGGCAGGATCACGAACTCCGCGCGGTTGTGACGTGTGATTGCAATCGCGCCCTTGCCGGCGCGGCGAAGCACTTCACCGGTGTTGCTCTTCAATTCCGTCGAACTCAGTTGAGGCAGAAGGCCGGCGTCGCTCGTTGGCTCCGTTTGCGAATAGGTGAGGATCTTTGGCATGTGGGATAAAATGTACAAAACGCCTAATTTGTCGAGGATCGGTTCGCGCAAGCGCTATGTCTTGGTGGTCGGCGACTTGAGGAAGCCCGGACGTCGGTCTGCCGAGAGCTGGGCTGTGCCTGTGCTTCCGGGCCGTGTGCTTCGCACACGAAATAGTTCGGATTCGGAAGCGCTGCGCTTCTCCGGTCTGCCCGGCACACCAGCCAGGGCGTGATGTGATGGCAGTTTGGTGCGTCCGGCGTTTGCACGGCGGCAAGCGAGCTTGCCGCTGGCATGGGATTTGCCGAACGATGTCACGAATCCCATGACTCATACGCCCCACGCCGAAACCGTAGACGATGTTCCCTGTCTGCTGTCCGCCTCCGGACATACCGACGTGGGCCGTAAGCGGAAGAACAACGAGGACTGTTTCGCGCTCCTGGCGCTGGGACAGGGTGAAGGGAAGACGCTGCCGCAGGGCGCCGTGGTCGAACCGCTGCCGCCGGCCGGCGTGCTGCTGGTCGTGGCCGACGGCATGGGCGGAGCCGAAGCGGGCGAGGTGGCGAGCCGTCTCGCCGTCGAGACGGTCGTTGCCCAGATGCGTTCGCTCGCCCGGCCCGAAGCGGAAATGGGAGCGACGTTGCGCGCCGCTGTGGCCGCGGCTCACTCGGCGGTTTTCAGCTCCGGGGAAGCGGATACGAAGCGGCGGGGCATGGGTTGCACGCTTTCCGTGCTCTGGCTACGGCCGGGGCGGATGGCGTTGGCCCAGGTGGGAGATAGCCGCATCTACCGCTGGAGATGCTGTGAGCTGAAACAGATGACCCGCGATCAGACCGTCGCCCAGGGCATGGTCGATCGTGGCGAGATCACGGCCGAGCAGGCTAAGCAGGCTCGGTTTCGCGGGGTGCTGGAGCAGGTGATCGGCGGGGCCGGCGACGTGCCGGTGCCGCAGGTCGAGGAGTGTACGCTGGAGTGCGGCGACCGCTTCCTGCTGTGCAGCGACGGCTGCCACGACTGCCTCGCCGCGACCGACTTCTCGGCCTTGCTCGGCGCAGAGGATTTCGAGCCGGCAAAGTGCGCGCGACAGTCGGTGGACGAAGCGTGCCGACGGAGCGGTCACGATAACATCACGGTCGTTGCGGCCGGCTACGAACCCGCGCGGCCGAGCTGGCGGCGGAAGATCACGCGGTGGTTCGGTGCGGAGTGATCGCGGCGGGCTCGCGGCATGGGTGCCGGCGAGCGGCAGGCACCTGCTCTGCGTAGAGGGTCAAAGCGCTCACGCGTTTCGCCACGAGGAAGGCGCGTGCCGCAATGCGGATGCGCCACCGTAGGCCATCTCATGCCATGATGGCCACCAAGGGTTTCGACAGAACGTTGCTGCCATAATTCCGACGAACTCCGCTGGAACGGTCCGCTATGTATCGCGCTCGGAGTATCAGGCGGTACGGGGCAGGGCGCCGCCACGTTCTATTTCTCGATGGCGACGCGGTATTCCGTCGCGCCCAGCGTGACGATCTGGCCGGTCACCAGCGGGACGATGTCGCCGAGCTGCAGGCGTTGGCCGTTGACGGCCACGGTGCCTTCGGCGCAGCTGTTCTCGATCCAGAAGCAGCCGCGGAAATGGTGGAAACGTCCCTGGAGTTCGGCGACACCGGCGCCCGGCACGACGAGCGCGCCGGCGCGGCTGGAACCGAAGGAGACATCGGTGAAGACCCAGGCGCATTCGTGGACCATGGCCTCGCAGTTCCCCGGGTAGAACTGTACGCCGCCGCTGCGACTCTTGGGCTGCGCGGCCGGACCGGGCCAGAGGCGGAGCCCGGCGATATCTGGACCTTGGGGAAACCCGCTGGCATGCGTGACCAGCTCGAGCTCGTACTCGTTGCCGAGAAACAGCCCGGTACGATCGCCCAGCGGGGCGCCGGGCTCGGCAGGGCCGACATCGCTGCCGTTGGCGCAGGTGCCGTTGGCGCTGCCCGTGTCGCGGATATGGATGCCATCGGCGGTGGCGGTGATGGTCGCCTGCACCTTGCTCACATGGCGGGTGCGCTCGTCGTTCGCCTCCGAGCGCGGTAACAGCCAAGTGACGATATCGCAATCGGCTCGCGAGCGGCCGAGTCTCAGCTCGTCGCGAGCGGTGAGCCGCACCGGCACGGCGGTGTCGGGGGCAGTTGGCGTGAGGATGGCCAGCGTGCCGGTCTGCACGGCACCGACAAACTGGCGCGGAAGCGTGAGCTGGGCGCCGTGGCGGGCGGCGAAAACCGTCTGGGCGGCGACGCTGACCGAGTAGTCGAGCTCAAGTGGCAGTCGCTGGAACTCCTCCGGCAGCTCGGCCGACAGCAGGTCGTTGAGTGTCTTCGGCGCGTGTTCGCCGAAGAGGTTGCCGATCTGGATGGCGCCGAATTCCGAGCCGAGCCCGGCGTTGGAGGCGCCGTTGATCTTCTGGAGCTCCGAGATGTTGACGACGAAGTTGGAGGCACTCGGCACTTCCATCACCCGCCAGGAGCGGCTGCCGAGGAAGGCGAGCTGCTGCCCGGCTTGCACGAGGCGGATTTCGAACCGGATCTCGTGTTGTCCGGCTCGTCCCGCCTCGATCTCCAGTGGCATGCGAGCGGTCGCTCCAGGCGCGATGCGCGAGATCTGTCGCTCGGCGACGGCGGCCAGACCGCGCGACTCGGCGCGTACGAGGATATGCTCCAGCGGCAGGGCCGAGACGTTCTCGACGGCGAGCTGGAGCAGCGAGCCGTGCCCGGCCACGGGGACATGGGGAAAATGGACGAAGACCTTCAGGGTATCGCTGGCGTCGTCTTCAGCACTGCTGCCGCTGAAAGGCACGGCAACCGGCTCGCGCAAAGCGTCCGCCCCAGTGCGCCCATGCGAAGCGGTATCCATGGCTGTGATCGGGGCGTCGTTTCCCGCGAGCTGCGGCAGTGGCGCCGGCGTTGCGGCGTCGACCGGTTCGGAGGTGGAGCAGGGGGCCACAGCCGTTGTTGGTGCAACGGTCTCCGCGGCGACAGCGGCAGTCTCGGTTTCCGTCTGCGCGGGGATCGGGGCGCCGCAAGCCACGCAGAAGCGCATCTTGGGGGAGACGGGGGTGCGGCAGATCGGACACGACGGCATTTGCATGTGGGGGCTATGGCAAACTCCATGCCAGCGTGTTGAACGATGCAATTCGCATTCGTGCTGCGCCCCGAAACCGGCTTGCCGGCACTCCGAGCCGCCGGATACAACAGACGTTGCCCCCACATGGAATCGCGCCGTTTTTGGCGCTTGGCACGAAGTTTGCCATGGAGTGTGGCGAACCATCACCCACCCAAATCCCAACGCCTTTTCATCATGCACACACTCTCTCGTCTTCGCTTCCTCCTTCCGCTGGCCGCCGCCATGCTCTTTGCCGCCTGCACGACCGTTCAGGAAGGCCCTGTTGGCTCCCGTACCGTCAAGCAGCCGCCGAAGCCGGATCTACCCGAGGAGATGCTGACACCGGTGCCGAAGGCCAAGTCGCCCGAGTACAAGGGCAAGGAAGCCTTCTCGGCGGTGGAGGTCGTCGAGGAGCGTTCGCGGACGGTTCCGGTTCCTCCGGGCGCGCAGTCCGTCACCCTGCGCATGGGCGAGACGCGCGAAGTGTACCGCCAGACCTGGAGCCTGATGGAAACCCAGTACGCCTTCTTCCTGCCGCAGGAGGCGACCAACGTGGTGAAACTGATCGTCGAGACCCACAACCTCACCACGACCTACTTCATCAAGGCCGTCGGCTACGGCGATTCGGTAGGCGGTGTCGTCGAGCGCAAGTGGCTCGCCGCCGATGGATTCCACTCCGACAACGCCGCCGACTTCGCCCGCATCCAGGACGCGGTGCGCGCGCAGCCCGTCTTCATCTCAGTGAAGGAATAACCGAGGACATCGCCATGGGACTCTTCAGCACCTCCTGCCCCCAGTGCGGCCGCCCGGTCGCCAAACAAGCCAGCCACTGCAGCCACTGCGGTTGCCCGTCCTCGACCGCCTGGAGCGACTGCCCGAAGTGCGGCTCTGCCGTGGGCGCCGACTCCAAGTTTTGCTGGAAATGCGGCACGCCGCAGGCCCCCGCCTCCCGCAGCGCCTTCTATGGCGACCGCTGGCAGCGCACGCCCGGCGAGTTCGCCGCGCGCGTCGATCTCAACACCCCCGACAAGGCCCTCCGCCACGCCCTGCGCATCGACGAGGGCACGCTCGCCCTCCTTTTCGAGGACGGCCGGATGGTCGGCACTTTGGAAGCCGGGCTGCATCCGCTCGACAACGTCCTCCAGCGGCTGCTCGGGCTCGACAAGGGCCGCAAGGCGCACGCCGTGTTGATCGACATGCTCGGCGCCGAGGTCGACTTTTCGGTCGAGGATCTGCGCGCCGCCGAGGCGATTCCGTTCGACGCCCGGGTGCGTCTCCTGATCCAGGTGACCGATCCGAAGGCGTTTGTCCTGCGCCTCGTCGGCGATGCGCCGACGTTCGAGACGCGCCAGCTCACCGAGCGTTTCCAGGGCGAGGTGCGCGCGGCCCTGCAGGCCGGGCTGGCCACGATGCCGCTCGACACCTTCGTGCTCGATGCCCGGCCGCGCGAGCTGGCCGAGACGGCCCTGCTCACCCAGCTCAACCCCGTGCTCGCCGAGCATGGGTTGACGTGCGTGGGCGTGCGGCTGGCGGACTTCGGCGGCCCGGCGGTCGTCGCACTGCGCGAGAAACTCGCCGATCTCGCCCGGCTCAACCGCGAGTACGAGCTCAACCGCCAGTTGGCCGACGCCAGCCGTCGCGACAAAGTGGGTGCCTGCCGCGAGGAGGCGCTGCTGCAGGACCAGTTTGCCAAGGTGGCGCACGACTTCGCCCTCGAAGGGGATCGCCGCGAGCAGGAGCGGAAACGTTTCCTCCAAGCGGCCGACCACACGTTGAATCTCGACGGCCTGCAGCAGGACTACGCGCTGCGCCGCGCTGAGATCGGCAACCGGCTCGACGAGCAGAAGCTCCGGCACGAGTCCGAGATGCTCGACATCCGCCACGAGCTTGCCGGTGCCCGCTTGCGGTTCGAGGAGGAGCTGCGCCAGCAGCACGAGCGTTTCCGCGCCGGGCTGGAGCAGCAGGTCGCCCAGGCCGACACCGATCTCGAGGTTGCCCGCCGCGGTGTCGATGCGCTGAAGCTCGTCAAGGACGCCAAGCTGGTGGCCCGTACCCAGGAAGAGGATCTCGCCACCAAGGTCGAGGCCGAACGGCTCGCCGTGCGCGGGCAGGCCTCCATCGCCGCGCTGCTGGCGACTGTCGGCGGCGAGCAGGGCGACCGCCTGCTCAAGTTCGCAGAGCTGGAGATGCGCAAGGGTCTCAGCGCCGAGCAGGCGCTTGCACTCGTGGCTGAGAAATCGCCCGAGATCGCACCCGCCATCGCGGAGATTCTCCGCGGTCGTGGCGCGCAGCCTTCGGCTGCCAACGACTGACGTCGTTTCTCCCCGCTATCCATGGACGATCTCGATCTCGGGCAGACGCTACGCGGCTTCGCGGCTGGGCAGAAGGTGTTTGGGCGCTACACGTTGGAGCGGCTCCTCGGCCGTGGGGGCATGGGCGTGGTGTGGCTGGCCCGCGACGGGGAGCTGGAGCAGGATGTCGCGCTGAAATTCCTGCCCGAGGTAGTGATGGGAGACAACGGGGCGATCGACGATATGCGACGAGAGACGCGCCGGGCTCGTGAACTGACGCATCCGAATGTTGTTCGCATCCACGATCTTCTGCGCGACAGCCGGATGGCTGCGATCTCGATGGAATACGTGGCCGGCGACTCGTTGGCGAACCGGCGGCTGGAGCAGCCATCGCGGGTGTTCGAGCCGGAGGGTCTGGTCCGGTGGGTTGGGCAGTTCTGCGAAGCTTTGGAGTATGCGCACACAAAGGCGAAGATTGTTCACTGCGACCTGAAGCCGGCGAACTTGATGGTCGGGGCTCGCGGGGAGCTGAAGGTCGCCGACTTCGGCATATCGGCGACGTTGTTGGAGACGACGACGCGGGTTAGCAGGCAGGCGAACAACGGTGGCACGACAGTGTACATGAGCCCGCAGCAGATGATCGGGGAGAGGCCCACAGCCGCAGACGACATCTACTCGCTCGGCGCGACGCTGTACGAGCTGCTCACCGGCAAGCCTCCGTTCTACACGGGCGACATCCTCCTGCAGGTGCAGAACAAAGTGTCGCCGAGCGTGGCGGCACGTCGGGTTGAACTCGGGGTAACTGTAGCCGGGGACGATGACCGCGGCATTCCGGCTGTATGGGAGGAGACGATTGCCGCGTGTCTGGCGAAGCAGCCGGAGGACCGCCCGCAGAGTGCGGCGGAGGTATGGGCGCGGCTGAGCGGAACGGTTTCAACCGCAAAGAACACAAGGAGCACAAAGACCGGAAAAGCCGGAGTGGCCGGATTGGCCACAGAGGGCACGGAGGGGGAGGAGAGCACAGAGGACGGAAGAAGGAAGGAGTTTACCGCAAGGAGCGCAGAGATCGGAGTGAGCAGGCCGGAGCGGCCGGCGTCCATCCCGTCCACGCCGTCCATGGCGTTAGCGTCTGCTCAATCGCAAACCGACAATCGCAAATCGAGACTGCCGTTGGCCATTGCGCTGGCGGTTGCGGTGGTTGCGGCCAGTGGTGCCGGGTGGTTCTTTGGTGTTCACCAGTCGGCGCCGCAACGGCAGCCTCGGCCTGTGCCGGATGCCGAGGTCGTGCGGCAGGAGAAGCAGCACCAAGCGGAGCTGGCGCGGGTGGAAGCGGCGCGGCAGGAGGCGGAGACCGCGAGGAAAGCGGCCGAAGAGCGAGCCGCGGCGGCGGTGCGTGAACGCGACGAACAGGTGCGGCGTGCGGCGGAAGCGGTAGCAAAGGCGGAGCGTGATCAGCAAGGACAGGCACAACAAGCCGAACAACAACGCCAGGCGGAGCAGGCGCGAATGGAAGCGGAGCGGTTGGCAGAGCGTAAGGAGGTCGAAGATCGGGCAGACGCGGCGGAACAGAAGCGTGGGGCGGCGGGAGACTCTCGGTTGAGACAGAATCGGGTGGGGCAAGAGGCCACGGGACGTGTGTTGCTGCAAGGAGGGATCGAAGGCGGCAAGGAATCGGCGTTGGCCGCGAACCTTGAGCGGGCTGATGCTCCGATTTTTGGGGAGGATTGGGTAGTGCGGCCGGAGGGACTTGTGCTAGTCTGGATCGCTCCGGGCTCTTTCCGAATGGGGTCCCCGGAGGACGAAAAGTGGCGGAGTCGGGACGAGGGGCCGGTTCATCGCGTTACGATTTCTCAGGGATTCTGGCTCGGGCGTTTCGAGGTGACTCAAGCGCAGTGGATCGCCGTGATGGGATACAACGCGAGCCATCATGACAGATGGGGCAAGAGCCGCCCGCAGAATCCAGTTGAGGATGTGACGTGGTTCGAAGCCATCAAGTTCTGTAGACGACTTACGGAGCGCGAAGCGAAGTTGGGGCGCTTGCCTGATGGCTATGAGTATACGCTGCCTACTGAAGCGGAGTGGGAGTATTGCTGCCGGGCGGACGGAGACGATGGCTTTGCGGCAATCGCGACAGGTAAATCCTTCGAGCGATCAGCATTTGTTACCTCTGAAGTTGGTTCGTTCCCACCGAACGCGTGGGGACTGTACGATATGCAGGGGAATGTTGCCGAATGGTGCGCTGATTGGTATGGCCCATACTCGTCTGAGTCGCAGGCCGATCCATGTGGGCCAACGGCTGGCAAATGTCGTGTATATCGAGGCGGACACGGTGGGGATTTCGCGCCACAGCGAAGAGCGGCTGATCGCCGCTACAAAGATCCTGAACGGGATATGCTAGATATTGGCTTTCGTGTCGCATTGGCCAGGCGAAAGCCCCCGAAGGGCTGAAATGGGCCGGATCCCCCCGGCCGCTGCAACGTACTGCGAAACGTTCAAACGTTCTTTTCGGTGGACTCTCGGTTCCCATGGTACGTTCTGGCATGACATTTGCCGTACAGTCGCTGGTCGGCCGATGCGTCGGTTTCGGACATTCCCACAACTTGCTTTTCGACATGGACGATCTCGATCTAGGACAAACGCTGCGCGGCTTCGCGGCCGGGCAGAAGGTATTTGGACGCTACACGCTCGCGCGCCTGCTCGGCCGCGGCGGCATGGGCGTGGTGTGGCTGGCGCGCGATGAGAAACTGGAACAGGAGGTGGCGCTGAAGTTTCTCCCCGAGACGCTCGCCCGCGACGAGGAGGCGATCGCCGACCTGAAACGCGAGACCCGCAAGGCCCTGCGGCTCACGCATCCGCGCATCGTGCGCATCTACGACTTCGTCGAGGACTCCCGCTGTGCCGGCATCTCGATGGAGTTCGTCGACGGACGCACACTCACCTCGCTCAAGTTGGAACAGCCCGACGGCTGTTTCTCCGTGGAGACGCTGCTTCCCTGGGTGCAGCAGCTCTGCGCGGCGCTGGAGTATGCGCACGCGGAGGCGAAGGTGGCGCACCGCGACCTCAAGCCCGCCAACCTGATGGTCGACGGCCGCGGCGGCCTCAAGATCGCCGACTTCGGGATCTCGGCGACGCTGACGGATACGGCGACGCGGGCCAGCCGGCAGGCGAGCAGCTCGGGCACGCCGGTGTACATGAGCCCGCAGCAGATGATGGGTGAGAAGCCCGCGGCGACCGACGACATCTATTCCCTCGGTGCGACGCTGTACGAGCTACTGACCGGCAAACCGCCGTTCTATTCCGGAAACATTCTCCTGCAGGTGCAGAACAAGGTGCCGCCGAGTATCGCCGCGCGGCGCGAGGAACTCGGGGTAACTGTAGCCGGGGCCGGTGGCCCCGGAGTGCCTGCGGCTTGGGAAGCGACCATCTGGTCAATGCGGATTAAAACGCCGCATCAGTGCAGACTATTTCTCCCCATGGTTTGAGTGGGGAAGGAGGTGTGGAGGAAGGGGCCAGCGCCACACTTTGTGAGGCGCGGAGAAGGCCCCTCCCTCCACCTCTGGACTCAAGCTTTGGCCTTGGCCTTCGCGGACTGGGCTCGATGGCTCTCGCCGGTGAACTCGAGGATGACGGCATGATGCACGAGCCGGTCGATGGCGGCCATGGTGGTCATGGGG
>Ga0209098_1002636_pt1 | contig 15598 bp, 11 predicted proteins | sample AD_JPNHW1_MetaG_FD_184429 | JGI IMG/M metagenome (GOLD analysis project Ga0209098, IMG submission 184429) | Active sludge microbial communities of municipal wastewater-treating anaerobic digesters from Japan - AD_JPNHW1_MetaG (SPAdes) (version 2) | ecosystem: Engineered > Bioreactor > Anaerobic... | reverse complement strand
GGTGTCCGACACAAAATTTGTCCGGCAGGGAAACCCCAGCGATTGGAAATGAAGGGTCAGCCGGCGGGTGCAGTATTTTTTCAGAAACCCGAGAGACCAGCAGGTTTCATTTTCACGGCAAAATTCAGGACTTACCGCTTTGGTGACCGAAAGCTGACCGGGCGTTTCGGGAACCAAACGGGCATATACATCTTCCCATTCATCGGTCAGTTTATAAACCCGCTTCAGTTCTGCGGCCTCATTTTGCGAAAACTTCACAGCATCGGCTGTGGATTTGTTGCTTGGGTAAACAGTAATTTTTTCTTCTTTAAATCTGATTTTCAGTGCATTTAACGTAAGTTCTACCGGCTTTTTACTCATTTATCAGGGGTTTTGGTTTTTAATTCTGCTTTGTAACGGTTTAGTTCGCTCTCTTCAACTTTCCATATATTTCCAGTTTTAAATCCTTTTAATTTTCCTGCGTCTAACCATCTGCGCAATGTTCGCCCGCTGCCGTATCCCAGTTGTTCAATTTCTCTCAAGGTGAGTAGTTTCTCTGATATTCCCCCGGATTTTTCCTCAGACACAACCCGGGATTTCTTTTCCACCGGTTTCGGCTTGTGTGGGATACTTTCAAGCTCGTCGATTTTCTTTTTTCTTAACCAGGTTGTTACCGGAGGTGCTTCACCTGCAAATGCCGTGTAAAGATAGTTTTCATTCAACTGTTTTACGCCCGAAGGCACCAGAACGTGCTGAACCTCCAGGTATGCTTTGGCCAGACAAACTTTCAGTAACTGAAATATATAGCAGTTGGACAATTTTTCAGTATCGCTTTCGGTATCGGTTGACGGTGACATCAGACCGGAAGTGGTAAAATGGTTTTCGCGCAGCACTTCTCCGGTTTTTATAAGTGCGGTTTTCAGATGTTGGTCGAGTAAGGTCAGCCGCCGGTAAGCCCTGATATCGGGATCGGTGAGTGTGCTCAATTCCGCCCTCAGATCATTGCAGTACAATACCGTTTCGCGCATCAACCGCTGGTGATAGAACGAACACTTCTGATTAAACGGCTTCAGGAAGGAAAGGACGAAAACGCCCCGGTCGTCTTCTCTCTCCACCGCCAGGTGAGGTTTTTCGTCCAGCATAAATGCCTCGCTGCTGTTCGACGTTGAAAAAGGATTCATCGGACCATACAGGATGCTATCAAAAAGAGGAAAACGGAATTCGGAATTCAGCATGTATATTCGTTTTTTTTGAAGTCCAACCTGCTAACTATCAGATTGTAACTATAATCATACCACAAATATACAGATTTATTTTTAACTCAAAATGAATAAAAATAAAAAGTTATTGACATTTTGATAGAATTGGTCAATGTGGTTGTTTCTTACTATTAAATGATTTGGAAAACTGTAAAATACCTGATTACAATGTCCCGGTTATTGAATAACGTGCATTGAAACGAGAATCAATCTTCTGACAAATATCCTCCAATTCAGTATATTCACTAACCGGCGCAATCAAACAGATAATGGTCTACCTGTTTTTTGGATATATTTTTAAGCAGGAGAATAGCTGTATTATTTGGATCAGGTATATCAATTGTCACAATTCGGGTATGGGATTATATATAATTGACAACTGCTTTTTCGGAAGGATTGATATTTTGTTTAGTTTTGTATCCACATTAATATAAAAGAAAAGAGAAAGGCTTAATAGTCTTTCTCTTTTCTTTTATATTTTTCTAAAAATAGACATTTATAAATACTCTATTCAAATGACCGTTTTTCTCGATGCTTTTAACCCTGATTTTCAGGTTTTTTCCACCAGGCTTATGAAAAACATTACAATGAATTAGTTTTACATTTCCCAATCGGAAGTCTCCCTTATAAACTTCAACAGACTTGTTGTCAAACGGATTTAGTTTGTTAAACTTCCATTTAAGTTCATCACCTTCTGATATTAAATCAATAGGTGGATTGGTATGTGAGAGACCGCAAATCTCACTTATAAAGCTTAAACCTTTCACAGGATTATAGTCAGCAATGAACTCAAAGTTATCGTTTGCAAGTAAACCCTGTGTATGTGCCAGCAAATAATACTTATTATCTTTATATTTTGGATCAATAGACCAGAAATCAAGGTATTTCTGCGAATCGGGTCGTTCTGTTTTAATTAAACGTTGACCAAAAATATCCAACACATTTTCAGTATATGTTTTTGCAATATCCGGAAAATCCACATAGGGAGTAAATCCCTCTTTTTCAGCTTCAAGGACTCCCCTCTCAATATACGAAAAAGTCACAGCAGTATTCGAATTTCGTTTGATAACACCAACACATTTCCGACTACTTCCCTTACCTTTTCTCCACGTTAAGTATATGTTTCCTATTGCTTTCACCGAAGTATTTCCTTTAATTTTTCAAAGCGTAAAGATATTATTTTTATAATGAATTCTTTTCTTTCTTGCGAAAGTTTATTCATTGTTATATTTTGAGGTACATTATCATCAATTTTCAAAACAATTTGTCGAATGTGTTCGAAGTTATATTTATCCTCGACCTGTTTTATTATTTTGTTAACAATTTTAGGATATTGATTGTTTATTTTTTTTATCAGCTCAAAATGATTTAATTTTTCCCCTTCCCAATGGATCTCGGATTCTCCCCGTCTTATAAATGCTTCCATCATAATATTGTCTTTCAGAATCTGTGTTATTTTTTCATCTTCTTTTTCTCTTCCCAGACTACTTCCGCTATCGTAAATTGGAGCAAAAACTCCACTACTATTCGTCAATTCAATTTCTTTAAGCACTTGGTTAATATCCTTTTTCTTCAGTTTTGAAGTCATTGTTAAAAGTGAATAAACTAACTGTTCTGCCCCTGATCTCTTTTTATTTTTTGGTAACTCTTCAAGTAATTTGATTACTTCATTATATTCAGTTAAAATTCCCCAGTTTTCCTGATGTCGGTCACTATTGCCAATCAAACTATCAAATACAATAAGTTCAATTATGTTTTCAACAAAACGTTCTAATTTAAAACTTTTAAGAGCGTCTACAATAAACTGAAATGTATACTGAGTTTTCGAGTTTTTTTTATCTGCAGGCTGATAGGTTGTGTCGTATCCTGTTAAATAGCTAATGCCTTCTGTCAGTTTGTTTTCTCCCGGTTTAACCATCGATTTTGAAATACACCCCAGCTCTTTACCATTATAAGCGATGTCATATTTCAATACATTAAATCCTAATGATTGTCCAACTTCTGATGCTATAATCTCCGACCAGAATTCATATTTATAGTCTTTGTTAATTTTCTTAAGTGAGGTTTTAAAATAATAATCAGCATGATCAACCGGATTCTCTACAATCATCTTACTTCTCGTACCACCGGTTTGAAACCATGGTTTTTCAACCCATTTTGTTATATCAAAATAATCTGCCATAACATCAATTTAGAAGTTTGGTTCGTATCAGTATGTTTACCAGTAAAGCCTTTTGTGGTTCCGGCACTGAATACTGAAAACGATCTCCCCTGAAGATATCATATTTAGCCTGTCCCTGTAATAGCAATTCGTTTATTTCGGAAAAGCATTGTTTTAATGATCCTATGACCGGTTCTACGTCTTCGTTTCCGATTTTGCGAGACTTTACCAGATCGCCTGTAATAATACCTACTATCTTCATAAACTTGTTTTTAGTGGTAATTGATACCGTATATTCTCCATAAGCAATAATCTGTATGGGTTATTTTGTTTGATTATATCTTATAGAGGTTATTATTTCACTTTATAACCTCAAGAGGTTATGAATTGTAAATATAATGTATGTTTGGAAAGAATGGTGTTTTTATACAGGAAAATTCATATTGTGCCTAGAATTCAATACTGCTGTTCAACAATTAGTGTACATCCTCTTCCACCACATTCAGGTTGAAGATCTAATAAATTTGTCGACATTGCAATACTACCCTTAATTGTTTCCCTAACATCGCACCAACCCTTATTCATGTATGCTGTTTTTGCTGGTTCATGTGGATGTTTATGCGAGTTAATGCTCCCATCGGGATGAAGACCATATGAATAAACTAACATTCCCGGAAAATTTGCGACAGGTAATCCTTTTATTTCACCATAGGCACCATGGTGACTGGCAACTAATCCTGTAAATTGCTCAATTGAACAGTCGGGAATCTTCTCAAACTTGGCGTCTCCGGGTAGTAAAATGTGGTTGTTGTCTTGCTGATTTACAAATAAAGCGAGTCCAGAACTATTTTTATTCTTTGAATTCCCAGTACATTTTACTATAGTGAAATTAGTGAAATCTAATCTTTGTGGTAAAGACTCGTTCCAGCATATTAAGTTCTGACGCCGCTCCAATGCAAAAGCAATATGTCTTGCAGTTGGTCCAATCTTTTGGATAGGAGCAAGCCATTTTGAATTGAATATTTTTTCTTCTTGATCCAATACTGCTGTTTGGTAATGATCCTGATCCCAGTGTGATAATATAACCGGAGGATTATTTGTATTACAAAGTTTAAAATTAGGGGGATAAGTATCTGCATTAGCATTAAACCCTCCACCTACATCATAATATAATAATGGTCGATTTGCTGAATTCACAAGACCAATGCAATTACCTTGACCAACTTTATATACATTTACATGTGAAAACTGATTTTGTAAACGATCATCAACACTTTGTAAGAATGAAATAACCTCTTTTTCATTAGATTTTTCTAATGTTGTTGCTTTTTCAAGTTCCCGAATCTTCGATCGTTCAACTGAATTTAAATCGCTAAATAGTCGAATTGACTCCAAATTATATATAAGAGAACTTTCAACCCTTACCTCCTGAAAGTTAAAATACAAACTTTGAGTTATATAGGATTCAGACTTATTAAATTGAGTCTTAATTATCATCCATTTACTCTCTTGCTGATATAGATTTCGATTATCAAAAAGATCTCTTATTCGATCAACAGCACCTTTAGTTTTGATGATAATCGAAGGTAGTTCCACAAGTGATTCTGTAGAAATTTGTATATCATCAACGACATTTTTCACAACACAGTCAAACTGAATGTGAAATTCATGATCTATTTGTTCAACCGAATCCAAATAAGCATAATAAGTCTCTGGTTTTAATTCTGTTGGTCTTTCACCCTTAAATAAAACGGGGTTTGGTTGATTAGTATTTAAATCTAATAATATCATGATATTAATTCTATTTATTTTTTATTCAAACTCCATCTCCGGTTCACCCACAACTTCTGCATCCATTTTTATTTCATAGTTAGCCTTTGCCTTCGCCTCCGCCTTAGTCTTCGCCTTCTTCTTCTCCCACAGCCCCGCTTCCACTTCTTCGGCATGGATTTTATGGTTGAGTTCCAGCAGGCGTTTTAGTATTTCCTTGCGGGCTTCGGGGTGGATGGTATAGCGCACGCGGTCGTTTTCGGGCAGGTAATCCACTTCGTAGAAATCGTGACGCAGCTCAACCGGTTTCAGTGAGGGCTTCACTTGGAGTGAAACCCTCACTATGATTAACATAATACTCCCGCATTTCGGGTTTCAGACTATCGGACACAAACACCGGTGATGTAAAGATAAAGCGTAGTTCATCCAACTCCTTCAACTCCTTTTTCAAGGCTTCAAAGGCATAAATGGAGAAAGTGGAAGCGGCTATTGAAAGCTTGTTTCCACGTTCCATATCCCTTTTTAGCTCATCGCCAAGGCGGGTGTTTATGTTGTCGATCAGGTTCACTCTATCTGCTATTTGTTATTCAGGTTTTTGATCTCTTTATCAAAATCGCTTTCATAGTTTTTGTCCTGAATAACACGAAACTTATCATATTCCTGTTCCGCTTTCAGTTTAGCCTCCAACATACTAACCTTACCTTTGTCTTTTAAAATTGGATAATTGGATAATTCCAAAAAACCATCCATAAACTTCACCCATTGCTGCATATTGAATGCTATGCCGCGCTGGGCATTGTTTTCGGCTAAATCCAGATAGGCCGAAACAATTCGGTTAAGCTCTGCTACATGTTGATGTGACAAGTAATTTTTGGCCACCGCCACATCGCTTTTCAAAATTTTACCATCAGGGGCAGCTTTCCAGGTTTTAAGACCCATATACAGTTTGGTTGCATCAGCCTCGGTATAGATTATTTCTGCAGCAGTCTGTCCTGTAATTGCCCAATGCAACTTATTCTGCACAGCAGCAAAAAAACCGTTCGTTTGCGGGCTGTTTTTATCGTAATCGGTGCTGAGCGCATATATATCGGTAATTTTCTGATAGAAACGGCGTTCGCTGGCACGTATCTCGCGGATTCGTTCCAACAGTTCATCGAAATAATCCTGCCCAAAACTTTTACCCTGCTTCAATCGCTCATCGTCCATTACAAATCCTTTGATAATAAACTCATTCAGTGTTTGTGTTGCCCATTTTCTGAATTCAGTAGCCTGCGATGAATTGACACGATAACCAACAGCAAGTATAGCTTCAAGGCGATAAAATTCTTTCGACCGTGAAACCTCCCGTTTTCCTTCCTTTTGAACTGTTTCCATAATGGAAACAGTTGAAGTCATTTCGAGCTCTCCCGTTTCGAAAATATTCTTCAAATGCTTACTTACCGCAGGCACATTGACTCCAAATAGCTCAGCCATGGCTTTTTGTGTTAACCAAAACGTACCATCCTGAAAAAACACGCTTACTTTCGCATTTTTCCCAATGGGATTAAAGAGGAGTATATTTTTTGTTTGCATACTATTTCGTTTGTAATTGCTTTAAAACCCATATCATTCATCATATTACGGGGCGTTCCCCCTTTGCGCTGCGTGTGGGGTGTCATTTGCTACAAATATCATCGGGGCTCAACCCCTCAAACCCCTGAAACCCCTCAACAACCTGTTGCAACTCTTTCTCTTCTCCCCCTTTAGGGGGCTGGGGGGCCGTCTTTTTTTTATCTCACTCCCACCAAATCAAGCATTCCCTCATAGCTCTTTACCACATGGTATTTTACCTCGTCGTTGCTTATTTGGTTGAAATGCACTTCGGCACAATGCTTTTTGAGTTTTTCCATACCCTTTAACTGCAAATCCGATTCATCTCCTTTTGTTTCGGCTATAAAATATACATTCCGCACTTTATTCTGATCAAACACGATCGCCCAGTCGGGGGAGTATTTGCCTACCGGTGTGGTGATAAAGAATGATTTGGGTAGTTTGGCGTACACCAGTACTTCTTCGGCAGTATCGAGTTGTTTGGCAAACTCCATTTCTATGTTCGAATCAGTAATCAGATAATCGTAAATGTGATTTTTCAGCATATTGCTTTGCAATACGGCGCGGGTATCATTTCCAAATACGGTAGCGGCATCAAAGCGTTCGTCGGTTTTGTGGTAACTGATATGGCTCACAATGAGTTCCGATTTTACTTCGTTGATAATGGTGCTGCTTTTAGCAATAAACTCTTCGGGGTTTTTGCCTATCAACAAAAACTTCGACTCGTTGATACGGCTCAATATGGTAGCCACAGTCCGGCGGGTGAGGTTGGTAAGATTCACAATTTCGCCCACCACATCGTAGCGCGTATCGCTGTAGAGTTCGGTATTTAGTTTCTTCACCGAACGTCCGGTTTGCTTGATGGCTTCGTTGTGTTCCAGTTCTGCTTTGGTGGTATCGGTCAGTTCACCGCTTTTCACTTCGTAGTAACGCTCCGAGATTGTAAGGTCGGCATTGATATGAATCACTGCCTGTTCTATCAGCTTTTCACTGTCGAAATGTACTTCGTACACCGTTTTAAGGTTGATTTTACTCCAAAGGTTCTGAAACTCTGTTTTAAAGAAATTCCTGTTCGGCGTAAGGGTTTGTATATCCCTGTCATTATCAACTTTGGGTATTTCACCGCTGGTGATACCGCTCAATAAGCCACACACCGCCGCGGAGTATTGTTTCAGTTCATCGGGCAGCGCTATGGTTCCCTGTTTTATCGCCTCACGTCCGGCATCGGTCAGTTTATATTCTTCGTTGATAACGCCGCCTATAGCCAGTTTCATAATCAACTTATCGGCTTGCGGCTTGGTCAGGCGCAGGCTTTCGCCCTGCTCGTTGGTGAGCAGTTTGCCCACAAAGAATTCCACATCTGCTTTTTGCGGACGCTCTTTCAGGTTTTCGGCTATTTCGTGTTGCAAGCCTTTGGCAAAAGCTTCGTAACTTTCGCTGGCTATTACTGTAAGGGCATTTATTTCCTGTACTTCGTCGCCAATGGTATCAGAATCCTGACGCGCACCGTCGGCATTCACACACAAGCGCATACCCCGCCCCACTTCCTGACGGCGGCGAATGGTGGCATCCGAATGTTTCAACGCACAAATCTGAAACACATTGGGGTTATCCCAACCTTCTTTCAGTGCCGAATGCGAAAAGATAAACCGTACCGGCTCGTCGAAACTCAACAGCCGTTCCTTGTCTTTCATAATCAACTCATACGCACTCTGATCGTCGCTATCCTCACTTCCACGCTTTACGGTGGAATCAATCACCCGCTTGCTTTTTTTGTCGATTGAGAAATAACCGCTGTGTACCCGCTCCGCATCATCGCGTTTCAGGTAATCGAAATAGTTTGGCGGCTCATAACCCCTGTGACTTTCGCGCACACTATGTTTGTGGAGGTAGTCGTTATATTCCTGCTGAAAAAGATCCAACTGATTGCTTCGCAGTGCCGCGTATTCCTGTTCAAAGATACGGGCATATTCGCCCGCCACTTCAGCGCCTGTTTCGTCGTACTGGCGGTATTTCTCCACATGGTCGATAAAGAAGAGCGTCAACACCTTAATGCCTTTGGCATAGAGTTGTTTCTCTTTTTCGAGGTGCGAGAGGATGGTTTCACGTATCTGTAAGCGGCGGAAATCAGTTTCGTTCATGTCGCCCACCACTTCGCCCGGGTAGAGCACCTGACTGCCAATTTCCACTTTGCCCAGGTAGGCATCAATATTCAGAATCTTATAGCCCTGATAGGCCGGCATACCGCCCGAAAGCTCGTGCAGGCTATCGCCTTTTGTCAGTTTCTCACGAACACGTTTAATGCTATCACCTTTGCGTACTTCGTATTCAAGCACAGCCACCGGCGGTTTGCCGCTGCTTATTTCAATGCGCTCCAAATACAAATATCCGGTAGTTCCCGTTGAGCCTTTCAGGTTAATGCCTTTTACCTTGATCCGTTTTACTAATTTCTGATTATAAGCATCCAGCGCATCCAGGCGATACACCTGATTGTACATTTCCTTATGAGTAGCTGAATAACGAACGGTAAACAGTGCGTTAAATTTCTGCATCGACTCCAGCGTTTGTTTGCCATCTACACTTTGCGGCTCATCAATAATCAATATCGGGTTGGTTTGGGCAATAATCTCTATCGGCTTGCGCGACCCGAACTGATCCAGCTCCATATCAATACGCCGGGCGTTTTCTCCTTTGGCATTAAACGCCTGTGTGTTGATAATCATCACACTGATGCGACTGTCCGAAGCAAAGCTCTCAATGTCCTGCGGACGGGCAGAGTTATAAATAAAGGGTTTTATTTTATGCCCGTATATTTCCTGAAAATGTTCCTGCGTAACTTCAAACGATTTGAAAACCCCCTCGCGAATAGCAATGGACGGCACAATGATAATGTATTTGCTCCAACCGTAATGCTTGTGCAGTTCGTACATAGTGCGGATATAGGTATAGGTTTTACCCGTACCCGTTTCCATTTCAATGGTCAGGTTGTACCCGCTTTTTTCGCCCTTTGGGCGTTCAATGGTCGTACTTTCAATCAACTCATTGCCCCGCTGCACAGTTTGGATATTCTGCAACACCTGCGTTTCGGTTATGCTGATGGCACGGTTACGATAACCAATACTTTCGTTTATCGCTTCCTCAAAACCCAGACTTTGCGCTCCCGTTTCGGCATTCTTCGATTTCCGTAATATATCTTTGGTCCTTTCGAGCGTAAACTTCCCCGTTTGCAGCGTCTGACCCGCAAAAACATCCACCACCGCTTTTACGGCACGTAACTGAAAGGCTTGTTCTTTAAATTGGAGTTTCATTCAGTTAGTTTTGCTCAATCCTCGGTATTCTTACAATAAATTGCTCTCCATCTACATCATTGATTAATTCGATTGAGGGCAGTTCGGCAATTGCTCTTTTGATACCTGAACCTAAGCCACTATAGGGCATTGTATGTGTAGCAAACATAGCTATCTGATTATTACGAATAACTGTATTGCCATATTTAATTTCATCAATCGTTAAACTATTGGGCAGCTTCCCCGGACTAACAATTTCTACTCTATTGTCAAATATCATGATTTTTATCGGAGCATTTTTAAAATAATCGCGGTGTATCATGGCATTTTGCAACAACTCAATCAAAACAACTTCCGATATTTCTAAAATCCCTATTGAATTAAAACCCTGCCCTTGTTGTGTGTGCAGTAAATTGCTTCGCAGGAAGTCCATACTTTGTTTGAATAGTTCCGGAATAGTTCCCTTTAAATCTTCAGGTTTATTACGATAAGAACTACCGGCAATATCATTCCCAAAAAAAGAAACTGTTTTTATTGTAAATGCCGGTTTAATGTTTTGAGGGTACTTCCCAAAGAATAAAAGCCCGGCAAGTGAAACTTTATCATTTCGCAAAACACGTTTTGCTCTTAACGCCCCTTCATAAGTCAATCCTTTTTCCTGATAACTAACTTTAAATTCCTTTTTGAAATAATCAGCAAATAATCTTTCATCTATATCATCAATAGACGTATCATACACCTCCATTTCATCGGCCAACAAATTACTGCTTTGTTGAAAAAGGCGCATAATTTCGTTATTGTCAATAAGTTTTCTCTTATCAGCTCCTTGCTTCAACCAAATAGTCCCAATTTTATCTTTATAAGGCTTATTTGAGCCTTCATTGACATATACCACTAAAATTTTATTTTCACCAGTTTCTGTTGTAATTGGAACGACTTCTGTTGATATGAAAATCTGTGGTTTTATCTTATCGTTGGCAATATTAGCCAAACGATTGTTATAGGATTGTAGTTGTTCATAAGACAAGCCTATAATTTCCCCTGTTTTGTCTTTTACGCCCACAAGAATAACACCACCCTTAGAATTGGACATTGCAATCATTTCTGCTGCAAATTTGTCATCGTCCATTTCTTGCTTAAATTGTACCTTACTGGTTTCTCCGGCACTGATAATATCTAATAGTTCAATTGCATTCATAAGTTTGCTACCTCCCAAATTTTATATATGTTTCTTCTAATATTAAAAGCATCTTTTCCACCTTCCATAATATTAATAATTTTTTGCTGAATGACCTGACGATCTATACTTCCTTTCTCTAAATTTATCTCCTTGCCTGCGATATATTCACATGCAACCAACATTTCACTATCTCCTAATACGGGAATATTTGCATTGTGTGTAGCAAATATAAATTGCATCTCTCCTTTGAGTTTTTTAATTTCATGTATTACATCCTGATAAATGGTTTGATTATCCAAATCATCTTCTGGCTGATCAATGATTAGTATATCATTATCTTTTTGTGTAAGTAAAAATAAAATTAAAGCAGAGGCTCTTTGACCCAACGAATGTTCTTTTAACGGTTTCCCCTGATAGTTAATGATAAATTTATTTTCTACTTTAAAAGTCAATAAATCATGAATATTGTCTATGAATCTTTTCTTGAAATCCATTAATTGATTTTCATTCAGAATATCATTCAGCTTCAAATAATTATCCTTCCAAATATCAATAAAGTCAGCATATACATCCCTTATTGACTCTAATGTTGTAGTTCTCACACCTGATCCTTTACAAAGATCCTGAAGTTTGGTGAAAAATTTATCTTTACGTGCTTTGTAAAGTATTTCTATCTTTAACTTAGTTTCGCTGTTATTGATTTTTTCAACTTCTTGCTGTAAAGTGCTGAATTCATTATGCCATAAAGAGTCTAACTTAACACATGCATGTGATAAATTAGTTACCAACTCTTTACGCTTTGCTTCTGATTTGTCAATTTCAAAAAGTTTCATTTTGGAAGTTTCCAACTCCCTGTTTATTTTAATAAAATCGTCCGGATTTAATTCTGGTATATTAATCTCACGTTTTATTTGGGCAAATTCATCTTTTAAAGCCTCCCTTTTTTCTTTTAAATTATTTAATTTGTTTATGAATGCATCTTTCAATTTCAGTGTATTTCCATATACTGATTTTAGCATTTCAACTTCCTTTTTTAATTCTTCTTGTTGGTTTACAATATCTGCTTCAATATCTTTGTTTATGTCCGACAAAACTATTGGTTTCAAAATATAGTCATGGCTTTCGATAGTTGATTTCAAATCGGAGATATAACTATTCAAGCCTGAAATATAATCACTTATTTTAGTTATGTCTGATTCAAAATTTGTTTGCTTTTGTAGTTTTTCTGAAACACCTTTTTCTGCAAATAACTTCAGTTTATGCTCTGCATTATTCTTTTGAATTTCAGTTTCTTTCCTTAACTCCTTAAGATTTTTGAATTCCTTCAAATTATTTACAACTCGTTGAATCTCCAACTTTTGGGTTTCTATGTCTTTATCAATATTCTTTAATTGACCACCAACTAATTTTTTGATTAAATCATTTTCGAAATCGGCGTTTTTATTTGACAAGTCTTTTTGCCCAAAATATACGGGGCGCTGTAGTATAGCATCAAGTGTTATACCCTGCTGAAGTTCATTATCCTTGTAAATATCTTCTTTTTGACCATAAATTCGCTCAACCCGATAGGTTTCCCCATCTCGGTTAACTAATTCAACCGACACTTTACCACCGCTTTTAAGAACATGAGTAATCAAATCATTTTTATAGTCACTGTCAATGGCCTGGGAACCTAATGGTATATTTAGTGCATATCTTAATATTTCAAGAATGGACGACTTGCCACTTCCTCTTATCCCAATCAGGCTATTCAATTCGGGCGATAACGAAATAGTTTTTCCATTAAGCATTCCTCCCTGGAACGAAATGGATTTTATCCAAGAATTTTCAGTTAATGGTTTTTCAATTTTCCGTACTCTGTTTTTATGGTCAATGAGCGCGTATTGTAATGCTTCCAGATTGAAATCTCCTATTTTAAGATAGGTAATTTTGCCCTCGCCAAGACCATCGATTCCTTTCTGTGCATTATCCGAACCTTCAATGCAGGCGACTTCTCTATCGGCCAATTGACACAATGATATATAGCGTTCCAAATTACCGCTTTTCTGAATTGCAAGTACTTTATTGAAAGATTCGTGCTTAATAAATGCTTCACGGGTACGGCCAGATAGAACATCATTCAATCCATTATTCGTATCAACATGTGCCAATACTATAAAATAGTTGTGACCAATTTTATCTAATTTTTCTACTGTTTCCGCTAAATCGTAATTTGAATTTGGATAATCAGGAGTATCGAAATTTGGTATTCCATAAAACGCCGCTCTCAGAAATTCATTAATAGTATCATTATCTCCTTTATACCAAGCATCATCAAATACCAAAAGCACATGAATTCCTTCTTTTAATGAAAATTCCACCCCCGGAAATAATCCAATCTCACGTTCGATGGCTTTCTTTTTAAGAACTACAAATTCAGCTTTGTCAAATTTATTGTGATTAGTGATTATGCCAACACCAATATTTTTCTCCGCTAACTTAGCTACATATTCATTCACAAAATCATTTCCAATGTATGGTGGGAATTCTTTGTCAGCTTTTGTATGCAAATGAAAGTCAGCACGCAACCACGTACTGCCATTTTGAAAAATTGAACTTGCTTCCATATTCTATTGTATTATTTTCTTAATCACAAAATTACACATTCTTTTCCATATTACGGGTCTCCGACCCTCTCGTGGTGGGTGGGGTCTCCTTTTCTACAAATATCGTCGGGGCGCTGCCCCTAAAACACTTATAATCTATCTTTTTTCTACAAATAGCATCGGAACTTCCGCCTTGCGGAATGAATCATCCGACCCTAAAACCACTATCAACCAACCGAACCTCTTTCTTGTTCCCCTTTAGGGGTTAGGGGCTCTCTTTCTTCTCCCCCTTTAGGGGCTAGGGCAGTCTTTACACCACCCTCATTTCCGTTTCCGCACTCAGCTGTTTCAGCAGTTGCCGTACATTTTCTTTGGCGGTATCGTTGGCAAAGGCATAATCGTGGAATACAATGCGCAGGGGTAACGCGGTATTGGGAGTGCCACTTAAAGTGGCGCCCCCAATAGCAGCACTCTCACTCACAAGCGCCCGCACAAACTCCTCATCTATTCCCTCATCAAAGCAGCAATACAGCGCGTTGCCTGCCACTTTGTACACCGTTTTGCCGGCTATGCTGGTTTGCTCTATGGGGAGCGACAGCGGCAAGCCCCAGTCGAGCATTACCTGTGCCACCAGGTCATCGGGCGTGCGGTCGGGTTTTATGTGATTGGCAAAGAGCTCGGTCATCATCGCCTGTTTGTAGTCCTGCGGACGGTAATACACATCCTGCATATTGCTGGTATCGAGGCGATAAACCCGGAAACCAATATCAACACCTTTTTGAGTGGGAGTTTGAGTGGGAGTGCCACTTAGAGTGGCGCCCCCACTACCAGCACTATCAGCGCTGAACAAATTCAAGTTCGCACGCTCCGCTCCCCCTTTAGGGGGTTGGGGGGCAGGTGTAGTTTGAGCAGCTATCAGTTTTCCCGCTCTCCTTATCCTCTCCTTCCCTATCTCACAAATATTCATGTACCCCGCCTTATACGCCTCACTTTTTTCATCCGTTTTTTCGGGCAACTGTACCATGATAAACTTACGATTACCGCCATCTTCGGCATTAAGCTGCATCACTGCATGTGCGGTGGTAGCGGAACCGGAGAAAAAGTCGAGGATAATAGAATCATTGTTCGTAAATGACTGAATATGTTCATAGACAATATCAATTACTTTTGGTGTATCAAAAGGGATATCTAACTTTTTTATCAAATCAACATCACTACCTCCATAATACAATAATGAAGGTATATTTTCAAACATATTTTCTTTTAGTAAGTATTTTCTTCTTGGCTGAGTACTTTCATCTTTACCAAAAAGTATTAAGTCTTTTGCTAGTAACTCTTTCATTGTTGCAGTAGGGTTTCTCCAACCTCTTTCAGGAATAACACAAGGTTTTTGCGTCATTGGATGTATCAACGGAACAAAATACTCATCTGGTGCTTGCTTTTTGTTGGGCCAAGCCATTGAAACAGATTGATAAACCTCACCATTTTCATCTATCTTATTATAAGCAGTTTCACCCCCACTTAAATCAGTCTGTGAGTTAATCCAAATAGAAAATTCTTTGTTTATTTCTGCTAATTTTGATTTTTCATATTTATTAAATATCTGACTTGCTTTTTTTAATATTTTCTCAGCATTCTTTTTTGGTCTAAGTACTTTGTTTTTCAAAAGAAAGACTTCAACGTTTTTGGCAAAAACAACAATATACTCGTGCTGATACGAAATTCCTTTTGCATCTCCTTTTGGATTTCGTTTATCCCAAATAATTGTTCCTAAATCATTACTCTCA
>Ga0209098_1002634_pt1 | contig 15601 bp, 10 predicted proteins | sample AD_JPNHW1_MetaG_FD_184429 | JGI IMG/M metagenome (GOLD analysis project Ga0209098, IMG submission 184429) | Active sludge microbial communities of municipal wastewater-treating anaerobic digesters from Japan - AD_JPNHW1_MetaG (SPAdes) (version 2) | ecosystem: Engineered > Bioreactor > Anaerobic... | reverse complement strand
AAGCATGAAAACCAACCAATCAGGCTAAATCCATTTCTTTTTTTGATAAATTGTCAGTGGAAGAAGATCTTTTCAATATTTTCTTAATTTTAGGCTCTTCATTTACTCCTAACTTGCATCGATGAATAATCAAAGGAATCTGGTCAGGGCGCTCGGTTTGGGCTATGTGATTATTTTTGTTGTGGCCAACATTATCGGCTCTGGTGTTTATAAGAAGATCGCTCCAATGGCCTCCGAGCTTCACTCGTCTGTTTGGATCATCCTTGCCTGGATTGTTGCCGGGATCATTACCATTTTTGGGGCATTGAGCAATGCTGAGGTTGCCGGTTTGCTGGCCGATACCGGAGGCGAATATGTTTATTTCAAGAAAATCTATAACCGCTTTTTTGCTTTTCTGTATGGCTGGTCCCTTTTTACGGTAATCCAAACAGCAACCATCTCTTCGCTGGCTTATGTATTTGCCCAGTCGCTCAACAGCATCATTCCTTTGCCTGATATTTTCCCTTCGCTGCAAACTTTTTCTGTCGGTGGAATATTTTTTCCTTTTCAGGATTTTGGGGTTAAACTGGTAGCCATTCTGTTGATTTTGCTTTTAACTTTTCTGAATATTACCGGTTTGAAGAGTGGAGCGGGGGTGAGCCGGGCCATTCTTTTCATGGTTTTTGCCGGCCTGTTCACCATCGTTTGCTTTGGCCTTGCCCATGTTCATTCGGTTCCTGAAAATTTCATGAACGTGAAAGATCTGACGACAGGAACGGTTACTCTTTCCTCTTTCTTCACGGCAATGCTGGCGGCATTTTGGGCCTATCAGGGATGGGTCTCGGTTGGATTTATCGGTGGAGAAGTGAAAGATGCCAACCGGAATGTGCCACGGGGAATTGTGATTGGCGTTTTCATTGTGATCGCCATTTATCTGCTGGTAAACATGACTTATTTGTCGCTTTTGTCGATTCCGCAACTGGAACAGATCCACCAGGCAGGAAACCAAATTGCAGCGGTTGAGGCGGTCAGGAGTTTTTGGGGACAAGGTGGCGTGCTGTTTATTTCCTTGTTGATTTTGCTTACCACCCTTGGTTGCACCAATGCAAGTATTCTTACCGGTGCACGTCCTTATTATGCAATGTCCAACGACCGGTTGTTCTTTTCGGGGATTGGAAAGCTGAACAAGGCTCGAGTTCCGGGGAATTCGCTGCTTTGGCAGGGAATATGGGCTTCGGTGTTGGTTCTGTCAGGAACCTTTGACCAGCTTACCGATATGATCATCTTTGCCGTTTTCATTTTTTACGGAGCTACTTCGCTGGGGGTAATTATTCTGCGACGCAAAATGCCCGATGCCTCACGTCCATATAAAGTTTGGGGTTATCCGGTTGTCCCGGCCATATTTATTCTTTTCTGCCTTTATCTTTTATTCAATACCGTAATAACCCGCCCCCGGGAAGCAGCCATCGGGATGGTGTTGATTCTTGCGGGCATACCGGTCTATTGGCTATTGCAAAAGAGGTTCAGAAAGTTTAATTCATAGTATAGGGCAGGTTAACCGACTCCCAAAAGCTTCATGATGAAGTAAACAACTGCTGCAATCAACATACTTGCCGGGATGGTTATGACCCAGGCAACCATCAGGTTGGTGGCCACGCCCCAGCGTACCGCCGATAACCGTTTGGTCATTCCTACACCCATAATTGAACCGGAAATGGTGTGGGTTGTGCTGACGGGTACTCCAAGTCCTTGTGATACGCCAAAAAGGGTCACTGCACCGGCTGTTTCAGCAACTACGCCCTCAAATGGGGTAATCTTGGTAATTTTTGTTCCCATGGTTTTTACGATGCGCCAGCCTCCAATCATCGTACCAAGTCCTATCGCGGTGTAACAGCACAACGGAATCCATGCAGGAACATGCAACTGCATTTTTCCGGCTTCGTTCAGTTTTTCGGTTACGTGTGCCCATGCCGGGATATCAAGCCCTTGCGATTGTAAGGATGCTATATATACCAGCATTGCGGCGCTGATAATTCCAATGACTTTTTGAGAGTCGCTGCCTCCGTGTCCCAGACTGAACAATCCGGATGACACCAATTGTAGTCGTTTAAACCAGCGGTTTGCTTTATGTGGGTTTGAGCGTCGGGCAATCCAAAGCAGTAAGATGGAAAGGATATAGGCGATAATCATTCCAATGAAAGGAGCTATAAATATGAAACCAATCGTTTTAAGAATGACCGCTTGATTAATAACCGTGAACGACCCTGTGTGGGCTACTGCAGCCCCGGCAAAACCGCCAATAAGGGTATGCGATGAGGATGATGGGATTCCTTTCCACCAGGTAATCAGGTTCCAGATGATTGCCGCTATTACCCCAGCCAGGATTACCTGAAGATTGATTGAACCACTTTCAACGGTTTTGGAAACCGTGTTGGCAACTTTCAGGTCGAAAATCCAGTATGCCAGAAAATTAAAGAAAGCGGCCCAAACTACGGCAGCAAATGGAGTTAAAACTTTTGTCGATACAATGGTTGCAATGGAATTGGCCGCATCGTGAAAGCCGTTGATCAGGTCGAAAGCTAAAGACAGGACAATAATGACAATGAGTAAGGTAAGCATATTTATAATCTATTTTTTGCAAAATTTTTTTAACGAATCAAGCGTATTTGACATGGATTGTTTTGATCACTTTCGAAATGTCCTTGTTTTTATTGGCTATTTTTTCAAGTACCTGTAAAATCTCTTTTTGTTTAATTAGCTCAATCGGGTCTTTTTCGTTTTCAAAAAGATCCGAAATAGCTTCGTGATAAATTACATCAACTTGTCCCTCAATACGGCTTAACTCTTTGCAAGCTTTGACGATGTGGTTCTCTTTTCTCATCTTTTCAAGACCGTTGATGGCAATCTGAATTTGTTTGCAGCCGGCATATATCTGGTCGACCATGTTTTTCATGTGGTTGCTGATGTTTGAAAAGTGGTAATATTCAACCCTTCCGGCAACGCCATTGATCAAATCCAGAACATCGTCCAATGAAGAGGTTAAAAGAGCAATGTCTTCCCGGTCGAAAGGGGTGATAAAGGTTTGGTGTAGCTCGTTGAGAATGGCGTTGGTTAATTCATCACCTTTAATTTCAATCGATTTTATCGTCGCACCAATAGTTTTTTGTTCTTCATAGCTGGAAGCCGACGCCATCTTCTTGAATTCTTCGGAAGCCGTAACCAGATTGTCGGCTACTTGGATAAACATTCCGTAGAATTTTTTCTCACTAGGGACAAAATATTTTAAAATATTCATTTTGAATTTATTAAGATTGATCAATTTATTTTGAAGTGGTCCGATCTTTTTTATCCAGGTCAAACCATTCAGTGTACAAAAATTTACAAATCACATTACAGAACGATTACAGAATTATTACAAAACGATTAATTGTGGGTTCTTGTTCATCGGATCGGGTTGTGTTTGATGTTAAGATTCTTATTTATTGGATTATTTATCACTTTTTGAAGACAAAAAAACCCGTCAGTTTTCACCGACGGGTTCCCAGTTATCATTCAGGAATAAATTATCCCATTATTACAGTCACTTCGTTTGTCGCTTTCATTTTTTCAACCGGAATGAAGTTCCCCTGGATTTCCTCACCGTTCACGATCAGTTTGGAAACACCTTTCTGAACGCCATTTTCATTTTTTACTTCAATGTTAAACTGTTTTCCGCGGAAACGACGGGTCATTCGGAAGCTTTTCCATTCTGAAGGAACGCAAGGTTCAATACGCAATCCATCGTAATCGGGCTGAACGCCAACAATGAATTGTGTGGCCGAATAGTAACTCCAGGTAGCTGCTCCGGTGAGCCAGGGCAAACGCGATGCGCCGAACCGTGGGCTGTATTTGCTGTGGGTGAACTGGCAGTTTACATACGGCTCAATCTGCCGGATTTCGGCTTTGGTGTTGTAAGCTGCCGGCATAAAGGCCCGCAGGTATTTGAATGCCTGATCGCCGTGTCCCAGCAGGGTTTCGGCAATCACTGCCCATCCCTGGGTATGTGAGAAGATGGAGCCATTTTCTTTCATCCCTTCGTTGAAAAGCGGAGCCTTCACAATTTTGTGGCTGATTTTTGCGTACGGCGGGGCACATATTGCAATGCCGTATTCTGAAGCCAGCTGCTCGCGGACTGCTTTCATTGCCAGTTCCGCTTTCTCGGCTGAAGCATGGCCACTAAGCACGGCCCACGATTGTGGGTTCAGCCAGCAACTGCCTTCTTCATTTTCTTTGGACCCGTATTTCAATCCGTCGACACGATAGGCTCGCATGTACCATTCGCCATCCCAACCCCATTTATCAATGTTTTCATCGAGGATTGCCAGGTGCCCTTTGGCCCATTCAATCTCTTCTTTTGTGCCAAACTTCTCATTGATTTCGATATAGGTTTTCAGCGCAAACCGCAGTTGAAGGGCTACAAACACGGTTTCGCCATCGTGTCCCAGTTCGAGGCAGTCGTTCCAGTCGGCCTGCAAACCACAGGGCAGCCCGTGTGATCCGCTGCGTTCGAGGCTGAATTCAATGGCGCGTTTCAGGTGGCCAAGTACCGTTGCTTCGCCTTTGTCGGCATAAGGCAATACTTTGTGGTAGAAATCGGTTTTGCCGGTTTCTTTCACATAGGCCGGTATGCTGTTGAAAAGCCACATACAGTCGTCGGAGCGGTATTCCAGTTCATCGGGGCATTTTTCTTTTCCCGGTGTGTGGGCAAAAGGTTTTACCACGGGCATGGCGCCGCCTGTTGAGGCTTGCCCGGTAATCATCAGTTCCAAACGCGCTCCGGCTTCTTCGGGTATGGTATGCAAAACTCCCAGCATATCCTGAACGGTGTCGCGGTAACCCAGCCCGTCGCGTTCGCCACTGTAAACCAAGCTCGCCGCGCGTGACCATGCAAAAGTCATCAGGCAGTTGAACGGGCTCCACATATTGGTCATACTGTTGAATTCGGCATCGGGTGTCTCAACCCACATCCCTTCCAAACGGGTGTGCCAGCTTTTCTTTACCGCTTCAAATTCGACCTTCAGTTTTTCAACCGAATGGAATTCCTGAACGGCTGCTTTCCCCTGAACAGTTGCTTTACCAATGCCCATCAATGCCGCAAATTCTTTCGATTCGCCAGGGTTCAGTTCGATGTCGATCTGAAAAACCCCGCAGCCATTGTCTCCATAAGCCAGCGAATTGGTGCATTCACCCTTTTCTACAACGATTGGATTATGATAGGAATGGTAATTCCCGAGGAACGCGTTCAAATCGGTATCGTAGCCTGAAGCTTCAGCGCCAACCAAACCAAGGAACGTGTGTCGGTTGCCATCGTGATGCTTGAAGTCGCCGGAATCGTCGGCCAGGTTTACATTGATGCCGTGGTCGATAATACCATCCTGAACCGTCATTCGCAAGATGTATTGCGTATACTGAAGGTTGAAAAAATCCTGGTTCAAGTACCAGTTGTTGGCATATTCAACAAACGTAAAGAAACGCAGGCGACGTTTCACCTGATCGTTGTTGGTCACCTTCATCATCCAGGCTTCGAAGTTTTTTCCCAGCGGAACAAAATAGGTCGATTCGGTGCGGATGTTATCGTATTCCGATTCAATGATGGTATAAGCCGTTCCGTGGCGGCAAACCGATTTATACTGTTCGAGCGGTTTCCCTACCGGCTGCCACGATGCCGACCAGTAATCTTTTTTGTCGCGGTCGTGGATATAGAAATACCTTCCGGGTTGATCGAGCGGGGTGGAGTTGAAGCGAAGGCGCATAAACCTTCCTTGTGCTGCCGATTGGTAAAAGCTATACCCGCCGGCGTTATTGGTAATGATGGCTCCATATTCCGTAGAACCGAGGTAGTTGCTCCACGATTTTGGCGTATCGGGCCGGTCGATTACGTATTCTTTGTTTAAATCGTCAAAATGTCCGTATTGCATAATTTTAAAGGAAAAGGAAGGCAATGGAAAACGGTTGAAAACAATTGTTTCCGATCGCTTTCTATTGCCTTCTTTGTTTAACTAAAATACTTCAGAATTCGCTTTCATATAAGCAATCAGTTCATCTACCTGACAGAAGGCGATGGCTGTATAGGTATCGGCAGCACCGTAATAAATAGCAATGCGCCCGGTTTCTGCATCGTACAGGTTGGCACAAGGGAAAACCACATTGGGCACAAAACCCGAAGCTTCGTAAGGCAATTCAGGTGTCAACAGGTAATCGCGGGTGCGATAAAGAACTTTCGAAGGCTCATCAATGTCGAGGAGCACGGCGCCAAAACTGTAAACATATCCGTTGCAGGTGTTTGATACGCCGTGGTAGAAAAGCAGCCAGCCTTCGGTGGTTTCGATAGGTACCGGGCCTGCACCCACTTTCATTCCCTGCCACCAGCCTTGTCCGCCGTTGGTCATCACCAGTTTGTGATTTCCCCAGTGGATCATATCGGGGCTCTCGCTGATGTAGATGTTCCCAAACGGAGTGTGGCCGGTATCGCTCGGACGGCTCAGTAATTTATATTTCCCGTTGATTTTCCTTGGAAACAAAACGCCGTTGCGGTTATAGGGCATCAATGGGTTGGGCATCCGGACAAAGGTTTTGAAATCGTTTGTTTTTCCCAAACCAATGGATGGACCGCGCATATCGTCGCACCAGGTTACGAAAAATTCACCATCAATTTCCACAACGCGTGGGTCATAAGCATAGCTGGTAGGAGCAGGGTTTCCGTTTTCATCAACCCATTCAATTGGATCAGGGTTGAGATCGATTTTTAAACCGTTCCTACTGGTTCCGGAGAAGAGAGTGGCACGGCCATTTTTCTGGTCGGCACGGAATACTCCGGCATATTCACCTTTAAATGGGACAATGGCACTGTTGTAAACCCGTGCTGCTTTGGGTACAGGGTTCCATCCGATCACCGGGTTGCCACTATATCTCCACATTACATCTGTACAACCAACGGGTTTTTCTTCCCATGGAATATTTGGAAGCGCTTTTCCAATAATTGTTTTACTCATAGACTGATCAAATATTATTTCGTATGATTATTCTTCTGTTTCAATGCCTTTTGCGGCACGGCGGGCATCAAGATCGATTTTAATGCTTGCGATTTTCTTTTCGTCGAGTTTATAGAAATAGAGCAGAATCAAAGCAACCGTTCCAAATGCGACCGGAATCAAGCTCATCATTGATTTAAGCCCTCCCTGTACATCCATGTTTTGTACCTCATTTGCCTTGAACCCGAATGCACCGAGCAATAAACCAACGATAGCAGCACCAACAGCCCATCCAATTTTGTTCGACATAATGGATGCAGAGTAGATTAACCCCGTTGCACGGTTGCCGGTTTTCCATTCCGAATAATCGGCAGTGTCGGCATACATCGACCAAAGGATTGCTGAAATAGGGCCACCGGTTACAGAACCAAAAATTTGAAAAACAAAGATGAGAAGCAGGTTATCGGGTTTGAAGAAGTAGAAGGCACCCGTACAAACCATCGCAATGATGAGCAAAATAGATACCGCTCTTTTCTTTCCCGACATGCCTGCAAACCAAGGTACCAGAAATACTCCAATCAATGAAAATGCTTGTCCGATTCCGTTAAATGCCGAAGCAAGGTCTTCGTAGGTAAAATGATGAGTGGTGCCAAAGATGGTGTAATCCTGAACGCCAACAAAATATTTAAAATAATGAGTGGTAACACTGGTTCTGATGCAGGTAAAAAGAATGAAAAGAATAGTAACTGCAAACAGAATGATCCATGCATCATTTTTCATGAGGTCTTTTAGGTCGGTTTTTACGCTCGATTTTTCTTCTTTGATAGGTTTTACTCTTTCCCTGGTTGAAAGGAAGGTAATGGCGAAGAAAACGACAGCAAATACCGCATAAACAATCATTGTCATCGACCAGCCTTTCCCGCTGGTGCTATCGCCGCCACCAAAGTGGGCAGCAAGTTTAAGTGCGGTAAAGGATACAATTAATCCGGCCAGATAAGCGCCCACAAATTTAAAGGAAGAGACACTGGTACGCTCCTTCGAATCAGGAGAAATAACCCCCATCAAAGAGGTGTACGGAATATTTACAAATGAATAAAAGAACATGAAAAGGATAAAGGTAATATAGGCATAAATCAGTTTACCGGTATCGGCAAAGTTTGGAGTGGTAAAAGCCAATACCGCCATGATGGCAAGAGGAATGGCACCCCACATAATGAAGGGCCGGAACTTTCCCCATTTGGTATTGGTCCGGTCGGCGACCATGCCGATTCCAACATCGAAGATGGCATCAAGGATACGCGAAACCGCGATCATTGTACCAGCGGCAATGGCTGACAGGCCAAAGGTGTCGGTGTAAAAAATCAAAAGATAAAGTGTAATGTTTTGCCAAAACAAAACCGAAGCGAGGTCGCCACATCCATAACCGGTTTTTTCCCAGAATGAAAGTTTTTTTGTTGAATTACTCATAAATTCTATAATCTAGTTAATGTTAGGTTGTACTTTATTTGTTTGAAATACATATCTTTTCCTTTATTCAAAAGACATACAAGTTGCCTATCCAATTGAAAAAAGGGTTCTGAATCAAGAAAGCGAATTAATCACTATTTTCAATAACCTTAGTGGGTCATTCTTCTAAAAAAAGAGGGTGAAATGTCACCTTTTTCAATCTATTTGAGCCGATAGATGAACTTTATTTTTTCTTTTGTTGTTGAGATCCAGTTCTTTTTTTCTTTACAGGATAGTTGATCGTGAACAATTTTAGTATGATCTTCCTTTATTTTTGGAGAGGAGGTTTTTTATGAGTATTTCAGCGTCGATAAAGAATATGGCCGTTCGTTCTAATAAAACGTCAAAACCCATGCCGGTGCTTTTTGTTGGGCATGGATCGCCAATGAATGGGATTGAGGAAAATGAATTCAGCAGGGAATGGGAAAAATTGGGCAAAGAGATTCCCACACCATCGGCTGTTTTATGCGTGTCGGCCCATTGGCTTACCCACGGAACTTTTGTTACTGCAATGGAGAATCCGAAAACCATTCACGATTTTGGAGGGTTCCCCAAAGAACTTTTCGATGTTCAATATCCGGCATCCGGAAATCCGCAGTTGGCTAAAGAAACCGTCGATTTGATTAAAGAAACAAACGTTGGGCTAGATCACAACTGGGGTTTAGATCATGGCACCTGGACCGTGGTTCGCCGGATGTACCCCGAAGCCAATATTCCGGTTATTCAGATGAGCATCGACTATCATAAACCAGCCCGGTTTCATTATAATTTAGGCGCTGAATTGGCCGTGCTTCGCCGGAGAGGAGTATTGATTATTGGCAGCGGGAACATGGTACACAACCTGCGGATGGTTGCCCGGGACAAGATGGATGAACCCGGATTTGGTTACGATTGGGCTTTGACGATGAACGAGATCTTTAAAAAGAACATTTTATCGTCGAACCATCAAGCGCTGATTGACTATGAAAAATTGGGTGAAGCTGCATTGAAAGCCATTCCAACACCCGATCATTATTATCCATTGCTTTACACACTTGCCCTTCAGTCTACATCGGACGAAATCGAAATCTTCAACGATAAGGCGGTTGCTGGTTCGCTTACCATGACTTCGGTACGAATAGGCTGATTATTATTGTTGTTCATTTATTATGTAATTGGTTTATCAGATATTCTTTCAGGAAGTGAAAAGTTTGTTTTTTTTGATAAATTTGAGAGATCTAATTAAACTAACTAATGTCTGATTTTAACCACGAGAGAATTCTCATTGAGGGATTGATGGAGGGGAATGAGAAAATATTTGATTATCTTTTTCACCTATACTATTCTGGATTAGTGGTTTATGTCGATCATTGTGTTTCCGATAAAGTTGTTGCTGAAGATATTGTTCAAGATTTTTTCGTCAAACTTTGGCTTCATCACACCACACTTTCAATCAAACAGTCCTTGCGCTCCTATTTTTTTGCTTCAGTAAGGAATCGGGCTATCGATTATCTGCGTCACCAGCAGATTAAAGAAGCCGCAGAGAAAAGAATGATGAAAGAAAGCGAATCGGTATCTGGAAATCAGGAACAACTTCTTGAATCCGAATTGAGAGTCTATATCGATAGGGCGCTGGACAAACTGCCTCCTGTTTGTCGTGAAATATTTGTTATGAACCGGTTTGACGGTTTAAAGCCGGTTGAGATTGCTGCGAAAAAAGGAATATCTGTCCGAACCGTGGAAGCGCATATTGGAAAAGCGTTAAAAATAATGCGGATTGAGCTTGAAAAATATCTTCCCATTTCTCTGGTGACTCTGATTATTAATTCATTGTATTGATTTGAATCGTTTGTAATGGTAAAAGGTTTGTCGATCAGGAAAATTTTTCTGATCTGGATACGTATTTTTTTTCATTGGTTCGTCTTTAAAACAGAAAAGTTGATTATGGAAGATGATTTTTTAGATAAATATTTTGCCCAACAACGGGAAGACATGAAAGACGGTGTTGGAAATGATGAGCATGCTCTTTTTCAAATGCAAAAGGTGATTGACCGGATTGAGCTTTTGAAAGAGATGGAAGCTATTGACAGTGAGGGGGCTTTTGAAAAGGTTAAGAATAGGATTAAGGGAATTAGGAGTTTTAGTTTAGTTTCATTAGTGGGAAAAATGGCAGCGGTACTAATCATACCGCTGCTAATTTTGGCTGTTTGGCAGTTTAATAAGTTAGAACATTTTAAGCAAGCGGTGGTGCAAAATACAATTACCACTCCGGCAACTCTTCGTTCCGAATTTATTCTTCCCGATGGGTCAAAGGTTTGGTTGAACGGGGGTTCGACGCTCAAGTATCCGACACAGTTTATTGCCGGGGAGCGAATGGTTGAACTGGAGGGTGAGGCCTATTTTGATGTTGCCCATGATAAGAGCAAACCATTCATTGTCAAAGCCGGAAACCTTTTGGTTGAAGCGGTGGGTACCGAGTTTGATTGTCAGGCATACCGGGGCGAATCGAAGGTTGAAACGGTTTTGACCGAAGGGAAAGTTAATATTTATTTAGAAGGAGCCAAAGGTCGTCAGCGGGTTGCAGAGCTTGAACCCGATCAAATAGCAACTTACGATAAAGATAACGGACAGATTAAAAGTGAAAAGATTGAACCGGAAAAATATATTGCATGGAGAGATGGAAAATTGATTTTTAAGAACGACAACATTCAGGATGTTTTATTGAAACTGGGTCGCTGGTACAATGTTGAGTTTGTGTCTGACAAACCATTGAAAAAGGAATATGCTTTTACAGGGTCCTTTGTGGGCGAAGAGCTGACGCAAATATTGAATTACATTGAATTAACTACGCCGGTGCGTTTTGAAAAGTTAACCACAGAAAAGAATAGCGACAATTTGTATTTAAAAACGAAGATCATAATTAAATCAAAATAAAATGAGGGTGCTCCAACACCCCCATTTGATAATAAACGGGATCAGTAACTGATCCAATTTTTTAAAATCTAAACTATACAAAGTTATGAAAAAAAAGTATGTACGGCGCTTCGTTCGGGAGTTATTGCCTTACCGAAAATTGTTAAAATGTATGAAAGTTTTTGCACTGCTTTTGTTGCTTTCTGTTGTTCAGGTTTTTGCTGAAGAGGGCTATTCTCAAAATGTAGCAATCTCTCTTAACATGACCAAAACGACAGTGGCCAATGTCTTAAGTGAGATTGAAGGGTCCACCGAATTCAATTTCGTTTATAACAATAAGTTAATCGATTTGAACCGGGAGGTGAGTATCAATGTTGAAAAGGAGGATATAAACTCCGTGTTGGATAAGCTCTTCGAGAATACCGATGTAGAGTATGTGGTGAAAGAAAAGCACATCATTCTGTCGAACCAGCTTCCTGAGAAAAAAGAACAGGGAACAACTTCTTCTCCGGTGAAAGGAAAAGTGACCGATATGAATAACCAGCCGGTTATTGGTGCTACCGTTATGGTGAAAGGAACAATGAACGGGACTGTTGCCAATGTTGATGGAGAGTATATTTTGTCTAATGTTCCCAAAAATGGGGTGCTGGTATTTTCTTTTATCGGAATGAAAACCGTTGAGAGAGATGTTGAAGGACGCGAAATGGTAAATGTTGTACTGTCTGATGAAACCGTTGGACTCGATGAGGTTGTTGTTATCGGCTATGGTGTTCAGGAGAAGAAGCTTGTTACGGGTTCTACCATTCAGGTAACCGGCGAAAACCTTGCAAAAAGAAACGCAACTGACGCTTTTGGAGCATTACAAAGTATGACTCCGGGTGCAACTATTGTTCAAAATTCAGGACAACCCGGCGAAGGTTATAAAATCAATATCCGCGGTTTGGGAACTACCGGTTCATCGGAACCATTGTATGTAATTGATGGAGTTGCTGGTGGTTCAATTGATGCCCTTGACCCAAACGATATTGGATCGATCGATATTTTAAAGGATGCAGCTTCTGCTGCCATCTATGGGGCGCGTGCGGCCAATGGCGTTGTTCTGGTTACTACCAAAAAAGGTAAAGCTGGTGATTTAAAAGTGAGTTACGATGGCTATATGGGCGTTCAAAATCCACGGTTAAACGGCATTAAAACATTGAACGCCAAACAATATATGGAAATTGTTAATTCCACACTGGTCTCTTCCGGGGCGAAGGAATATGATTTTAAAACACTTATTCCCAACTATTATCAAAAGATTGTGGACGGCGACTGGGCTGGCACCAATTGGCTGGAGGAGTCGTTAAACAGGAATGCCCCGGTTAGTAGTCATGCCATAAATATGACCGGTGGTACCGATATGTCAAGGGTTGCAATTGGCGTTTCTTATTTGGGACAGGAAGGAACTATTGGTAAATCGGCCATACCTGATTACGAACGGTATACCTTTCGCTTAAATTCCGACCATTCTCTCTTTAAGAAAAAAGGACGTGATGTGATTGTTTTTGGAGAAAATGTTACTTATACAACAACCAGTAAAACAGGTCTTAGCATTGAGGGCATTTACAGCAATAATATTCGCGACCTTTTAACGGCTACGCCTTTATTACCCGCATACAATAGCGATGGCGACTTCTATATTTATGAAGATATGCTCGAAAACCAATGGGATTTTGACCAGACGATCGCAAACCCGCTTGCAAAAATCAGTTTAAATCATAAAGATAAAAATACATCTACCCGCAGATTACAATCCAATGCATATCTTGAAATTTCGCCGCTGAAAGAGTTGAAGATTCGCAGCAGTGCTGGTTATCAGTTTTATCATAGTGATTACCGAAGCTATATTCCAGCGTATGAATTATCGTCTGATAAAACGAATATTACTGACGACGTAAAGCAAACGCAATCGTTTAGCACCAAATGGACATGGGAAAACACTGTAAACTATGTAAAAAGATTTGATAAACATCATATTGACTTCTTACTGGGTCAGTCGGTCGAAAAATGGGGCTATGGTTGTAATCTTTCGGTGAAAAACTCGAACTCTCTTTTTCCAGGGTCGTTCAATAATGCCTATATCAGTAATACCCAGGGTTTGAATACAACCGATACCGAAATTTCTGGTTCACCCAATACACCGGGTTCACTGGCCTCGTTTTTTAGTCGTGTAAACTACAACTACAATGAAACCTACATGGCTTCTTTGGTGATGCGTGCCGATGGTTCATCGAACTTTGCCCGTGGGCATCGTTGGGGATATTTCCCTTCGGTTTCGGCAGGTTGGGTGGTGACAAACGAAGATTTTATGAAACCAGTGACCGATGTGATGGGTTTCTTAAAACTCCGTGCCAGTTGGGGCCAAAATGGTAATGCCGATATCGACAACTTCCAGTATCTGGCAACCATTGCATTCGACATGGACAGCTATTATTATTTCAACGATAAAAATAATCCAAGCATTGGCGCTTATCCCGACATTCTTCCCAATGAAGAAGTAACTTGGGAAACATCGGAACAGCTCGACTTTGGTGCGGATGCTCGTTTCTTTAAATCAAGGTTGGGACTTATTTTCGATTGGTACAAAAAAACGACCAAAGACTGGTTGGTCGTAGCTCCCCAGTTGGCATCGTACGGGACCGGCGCTCCATTTATTAATGGTGGTGACGTGGAGAACAAAGGGTTTGAAGTTGCTTTGAACTGGAACGATAAAAAGAAAAGTTTCAAGTACGACGCAAGCCTCAGTTTGGCAATGAATAAAAACAAGGTAACCCGTATCGACAACGAAGAGGGAATTATTCATGGTAATGAGAATGTATTGGCTCAAAATACGGATGAATTGTACCGGGTTCAGGTAGATTACCCAATGGGATATTTCTGGGGCTATAAAATCAACGGTGTTTTTCAAAATCAGGCTCAGATCGACAACTTCATCAACAACGGTGGCGCTGTCCTTCAGGATTCAGTCGTGCCGGGTGATCTGATTTTTGTAGATAATAACGGCGATGGTAAAATTGACAAAGATGATAAAACCATGATCGGAAACCCTCACCCGAAACTTACTTTAGGCTTCAATTTTAACTGCTCCTATAAAGGTTTCGATTTCTCGGTGAACACCTATGGCGCATTTGGACAGCAGGTTGCAAAAAGTTATCGCGAGTTCTCCAATTCACCGAATAACAACTATACAACCGATGTTTATACGAAATATTGGACAGGCGAAGGTTCAACCAACCGTTATCCAAAGTTTACTCACGGAAAGAACACAAACTTTAAAGAGATTTCAGAAATGTATGTGGAAGACGCTGATTATTTGAAAATTTCCAATGTCTCTTTCGGGTATGATTTCAAAAAAGTATTGAAGAAACTTCCGGTAAAGAAGTTCAGAGTGTATGTGGCTGTTCAGAACTTAGTCACTTTTACAAACTATTCAGGTTTCGATCCTGAAGTGGGTTATGGCGATGGTGAGAGTTGGGCTTCGGGCATTGACATTGGATATTATCCAAGTCCAAAAACATTCTTAGGAGGTATCAACATTGAATTTTAATTGGAGGTAGTTATGAAAAAGATTATATATATGGTTGTAGCAGGCCTGATCCTGCTAACCGCTTGTGAGAATTTTCTGGATACAGAGAATCTGGTCAAAAAAGACACATCGAACTTTCCATATTCTGAGAGTGATGCGATACAGATGATTACGGGTATTTATAGTACCATGAACAATGCAGTCCAGAATCCAGAGGATAATCCCTTCTATGTTTACGAGATGGCCGGCGACGACCGTTTGGGCGGAGGAAGTACCAGTAACCGGGGAGCTCAAAGTACCGATCGTTTGTTGAATAATAAAGTAAGTATGTTCGAAAATATCTGGACGGTTCGTTACAGTGGGATTTTCCGTGCCAATAATGCCATTGCAACCATTGATAATGTAGAATCGTGGTCAACAAATGGCAAACGGGAACAACTTCTGGGAGAGGCTCATTTTTTGCGTGCTTTCTTTTATTTCGATATGGTACAACTATTCGGATCGGTGCCCTTGGTGTTGGAAACTACGCCTCAAAATTTGCCCAAAAGTCCGGCTGATGAGATTTATGCCCAGGTTACTTACGATTTGCTGAAGGCGATTGAATATTTCCCATCGGCAAAATATCCTGATTTCGAATTAGGCCATGCAA
>Ga0209098_1002632_pt1 | contig 15612 bp, 18 predicted proteins | sample AD_JPNHW1_MetaG_FD_184429 | JGI IMG/M metagenome (GOLD analysis project Ga0209098, IMG submission 184429) | Active sludge microbial communities of municipal wastewater-treating anaerobic digesters from Japan - AD_JPNHW1_MetaG (SPAdes) (version 2) | ecosystem: Engineered > Bioreactor > Anaerobic... | reverse complement strand
GAAAATGGACAGATGTTACCCGTGACAGTGTTGTCTATGCTGAAAGTTTTTATGACAGCACAGGTAACCCGAAAGGAGTTTGGAAAATCAATTACTCCAATGGATTACTACGCAGAGAAATAGAATATAATGATCACGGTATTTGCAGATGGAGTTTATTTAGGTATAACAGGAAAGTTGGTGAGGCGATTAGCGATTCTGTAATTCCAGGCGATATTTGCTGGAAATTAAATGCCTTTGAAACCAATTTATATGACCAGGAAAAAACCGTTCGAAGTTCAGCTTCAACCGTGAATACTGGCAGTGAATTATATCATGTATTTTCCTATACGAGAACCGATCCGTTTGAGGAAGTACTTAAAATTAAAGACATATTGGTTTCGAACAAGTTTACCGGAATATTTTATGTTTGGAATTCAGATAAAACGATGCGAAGAAAATGCACCTATGATAAGGGCAGTGAATATAGAATATCATACCTATATACCAAGAAAAAGATCGTTAAAAAGCAGGATGAATACAGGGATGATAAGTTAGTAAGGACCATTACTTTCGGGGGAGATGGAAAAGAAAAAATCAAGAATTATAAGAATTAAGAATAGCTTATAGACACATCGCTTCGCGGACAGGTTTCAGACAATTTTGGTTGTAAGTACAACGATTTAATGAAAACACAATGAATACCGGCAAACAAATACTGTTCATGGCCATATGTATTTTATGGTCAACTGCTCTTTCCTCTCAGGTTTTAGTGATCAGGCATGACTGCGATTGAATTCCGGTCAGAACGCAATATCCATGATCTAACGGATAAAATTGGTAACGACTTTCTTCTGGACTGATGGCGGTTGAATGGTTGCCGCGGTGGCCGCTTTCATTTTCAGGAGCCAGGCCATATTCTTGCCCAAAACGTTCATCACCTGCACGCCTTCTCCATCCTGCACAACTTCACCGGGATTTCTTCCATGGATGACATTCCAGTAATTGGCGGTGGCAACGACCATCTCGGCATAGGTCAGATAATGGTATAAGCCATCTAGTGTCGACGAACCGCCGGTACGCCGCACCGCGACGACCGCCACGGCAACTTTATGACGCAACAGGTTGCCGTTTGCCCCGGAAACGTAAAACAGCCTGTCGAGGAAACATTTCATCGTGCCGGCGATACCGGAATAGTACACCGGAGAACCCAGGATGATTCCATCAGCCGCTTTGACGACCTGTATCCATTGATTCAGATCATCGGTATGAATGCTGCATTTTTCATCACGGTTTTCAGCACATTTGCCGCATGCCATGCAGCCGTGCACCGGTTTATGACCGATATGCAGGATCTCGGATTCAATACCTTCTGCACGCAAGGCATCGCACACCATTTTAATGGCATGACTGGTGTTCCCGTCTTTCTTCGGACTTCCGTTAATCGCGATAACTTTCATTTGTTGAATGTTTGGCATTTAGCCAGGCAAATTTAAGGATTCTGTTCAATCGTAATCTCTCCCACATTCCCTGCTAATTTGGGACACTTTGTGGAAAAAACGCGCGCATTGACCAGTCTTCGCCGAAGTAATCTGATCAGTTCATTTAATTGATTTCAAATATCCTAAATTTGTTTGAAAAACAGATTCCGGGCCATGGTACAATTACCTGTATTTATATATGATCTGGCGCTTATTCTGTGCACTGCTGCCGTTGTTACTCTTATATTCAAGATGTTAAAACAACCTGTTGTGCTTGGTTATATTATCGCCGGTTTTTTCGTCGGACCTAACTTTATTTTATTTCCAACTGTAATTGAACAGGAAAGCATAAAAACATGGGCCGAGATAGGAGTTATTTTCTTATTGTTCAGCCTTGGACTTGAATTCAGTTTTAAAAAGTTACTGAAAGTAGGGGGAGTGGCTGCACTTACTGCATTAACCGAAGTACCACTGACCTTATTGTTGGGATTTGGTGTTGGTCAACTGTTGGGCTGGAATTTCATCGACAGTCTGTTTTTAGGGGGAATTTTGGCTATTGCATCCACGACCATTATTATCCGTGCCTTTGATGAACTTGGGTTACGAAACCGGAAATTTGCAGGAATTGTAACGGGGGTTCTGGTCATCGAAGATCTGGTGGCCGTGTTATTATTAGTGTTGCTTTCGACAGTCGCTGTAAGCCGGACTTTCGCCGGCCCGGAGATGTTTTATGCCCTGTTAAAACTGGTTTTCTTTTTAATCATTTGGTTTTTAGCCGGGATTTTCTTTCTGCCGACTCTGTTCAGAAAACTTAAAAGGTTCATCAACGATGAGACGCTTCTCATTATCTCGCTTGCATTGTGTTTTCTGATGGTCATCCTGGCAACATACTCCGGGTTCTCTTCAGCGCTTGGCGCATTTGTAATGGGTTCGGTTTTAGCTGAAACCACAAAAGCAGAGAAGATCGAACACCTTACCAAATCCATTAAAACTCTTTTCGGAGCCATTTTCTTCGTATCCGTTGGTATGTTAATCAACCCCCAGATGCTCATAACGCATATCCTTCCGATTGGCGCAGCAACTCTGGTTTTGCTGCTTGGAAAACCATTTTTTGTAACTCTTGGTACCATGGCTTCGGGTCAGCCAGTCAAAATAGCTATACCATCAGGCATGAGTCTTTCACAAATCGGTGAGTTTTCGTTTATCATCGCTGCCTTAGGACTAACGCTGAATGTAACAAGCGGTTTTCTGTATCCTGTGGCAGTAGCAGTTTCAGTGCTTACAACATTTACTACACCTTACATGATCCGTCTGTCGCAACCGGTCACCAATCTGATAGAAAAAATTATGCCAGAAAAATGGAAAACCATTTTACAGACATATAGTTCAGGCAAACAGCGGATTTCAGAAATGAGTGACTGGAAAAGGGTCCTCATCAACTATTTCGTCAACATCGTCATTTTTTCAGTGATTATCATTTCAATAATATTCTTAAGCCATAAATACCTGGATACCCTTTTCATGGGGTATAAGTATCATCAGGTAATAAAGGTAGTTGTTACTCTTGTTGTATTGTCACCATTTCTTTGGGCGCTGGCATTTCGCAGGCCACTTAACCCCGCTTACGAGAAGGTTTGGGCCAGAGATTCCAAACGACATTCTTTACTTTTTTTACAGCTTTCCAGGATCATCCTGGCGGTATTGTTCGTCGTGTCCCTGCTTAATCACTTTTTTTCACCAATAATCGCTTTTTTAGGAATTATTATTGCTTGTCTGATTCTGGTAATTTTCTTCAACCGGATTAAAACCCTGTACTGGAAAATCGAATCAAGGTTTTATACCAATTTTCATGAGCGTGAGTCAGGAACCGCAATACAGAATTATATCCTCACGCCATGGAATTCGCATATTGCCAAATTCGCGATAACGTTCCACTCCCCGTATGTTGGAAAGACGTTATCCGAATCAAAAATAAGGGAGGAATTCGGAGTAAACATTGTTCAGATCGAGCGGGGAGATTTTATGATCCCGGTTCCTGACCGCGACAATCATCTGTATCCAAACGATATAATTTTAGTTATTGGCGATGAAGAACAACTTGGCAGATTCAAATCCTTCCTTGAAATATCCGGTACTGAAAATGTAAGAGAAGATAAGAAACACCCTGTATCGTTGCACCATTTTACGATTAAGAACAATGCGCGTCTTGCCGGCCAAAGCATCCGTGGATCCGGAATTCGCGAAAAAACCAAAGGTCTCATTATTGGCATCGAAAGAAATGGATTGCATATGGTAAACCCGGAACCTGACCTGATCTTCGAAGTGCATGATAAAGTCTGGATTGTTGGACTCGAACAGAAATTAAGGCTGGTTATCAAAGAATTGCAATCACCCTGGGAGGGGATTCACCCTGTTGTTAATAAATAAGTCTTGGTTTGTTACGAGGATAACTCTGCGAATTTTCTCCTATCTCAACTTTCTTTATAAATTATTTCTCTTTATATTTGTTTAAATTAGATTTTTCGTATTTATTTATGTATCTTTAGGGTCTGTTTAAAATTAGTTTTTCAGGTGAAAATCCTTTCTATTTACGATTGAACAGTCTCTTAAACCGACTTATTAACCCAAAACCAGTAAAATCTTATAGATGCATTTTGATTAAAATATGCCTTGTAGGTTTGCATTGGCAGGAGGGTGGTCAGATTCGATCAGTTAAGGGTGGTCACTTTATCCGGTTTGTAAGCTCCCCCGTTTTCCGGGCCAATCAAAATTAGAGTTTTTATTTTATTCATTGCAATCATAATAAATCTATCGGAGCTCTGTATCCTAAGGCCTGATGAGGCCTTTCATAATTGTAATCATCCATCCATTCTTTAATCTTACCTCGGACCTCAGAAATTGTTTTAAAAACGTATGCGTTGAATAACTCTTTGCGAAAACTCCCATTAAAACGTTCCACAAATCCATTCTGCATTGGCTTACCTGGCTGAATAAAGATTAGTTCTATTTTGTTATCCTTGCACCAAAAATCAAGTTTATGGCTTATGAATTCCGGCCCGTTATCAACTCGGATCATTTTAGGCAATCCACGGTATTCCTTGAGTTGTTCCAATATTCTAATTACCCGTAAGGCAGGAATCGATGTGTCAGTATCTACGTTTAACAATTCACGATTATAATCATCAATAATGTTCAAAACCCGAAATTTTCTTCCATCCCATAAGCTGTCTTCCATAAAATCCAGTGACCAAACCTGATTTATCTCATTGGGCTGGAATAATGCCTGTTTTACTCTGGCAGGCAAACGTTTTTTACTTCTCCTTCGAATATTTAATTGCATTGCTGTATAGACCCTATAAACCCGTTTATGATTCCATGTATGGCCCTTTCTGCGAAGTCTGTAGAAACACATCCAAAATCCAATACTCGGATGTTTTTCTATCAGCTTCCCAAGTTCCTCAATGATCTGATCGTCATTCTTTGGAACTGGATCATATTGGAACGTGCTCCTTGGAAGATCTACTTCATTACAGGCCTGACGAATACTAACCCTATGTTCGATGATCATGTGGTTAGCGATCTCCTTTTTTCGTTCAGGCGTTATGACTTTTTTTCAACCGCATCTTTAAAAGCTTGGTGGATCAGGCTTAGATCAGCATACATCTTCTTTAGCCTTGAATTTTCTTCCTCGAGCTCTTTTAAGCGTCGTAGTTGCTTTGTATCCAATCCCCCGTACTTTGCCTTCCAGTTGAAGAACGTGGCTTGGCTTATGCCGTTTTCCCGGCATAGATCCTGAGATTTAACTCCTGCTTCGTGCTGTTTTAGAATCGAGATAATCTGTTGTTCTGTGAATTTTGTCTTTTTCATACGGCAAATATCAATTAAAATCAGATTTTACTCTAATTTTAACTGGCCGACTTTCGGGGGAGCTTACATGGGGACATTATGCGCGGCAGGAGCAACATATTCCCGACTCATTCCTGTTGTGGATGCCAATAAATGTACGCAATGCTATAAATGCGAAACAGAATGTCTGACAGCAATACAAATTGTTGATTATGTAAATAACAACAAAGGATTGGTGACTAATTCAGAATGTATTCTTTGCGGTAAATGTTTGGATGTCTGCAAATTTGATGCTATTAAATTGAAATTTATCTGGGACAGAGGAAAATATAAAGATTCATTAAAAAGCCCGGTTGCTAACATGTGATATGGGCAAGTTTATGAAATGATAAAATCAAGTACAAAAATGAACAATAAAAAATTTGACACATCATAGCGAACAAAAATTGATTTAATCAATTAATGTGGACAAATTAACCACTATAAAAACAGGGCGGAACCGAAAAGCCAAATGAGTAGGTACAATTTTAAAATCCATATTATGAAACCGACGATTTTTACTATTATGTTTTTATTTTCATTACTTTCTGTAAGTGCACAACAAAATGATACACTTACAAATGAAACAATTATTCAACTATCCAAAATCGGATTGCAATCCTCTGTAATTATAGGTAAAATTCATACGAGTGTCTGCAAATTTAATACCAGCACAGATGCATTAATAAAATTAGGCAACAATTCAGTCTCAGCAGATGTAATCACAGAAATGATGAAAGTTCAATCAGACCAAAAATCCGATGAGGCAAATCTGAAAGAGGCCAACAATCCGAATGTAATGCATGCTCCCGGAATTTATTATTATAATCCAAATGACCCCGAAAAACAGTTAAGAAAAGTTGATGCTACAGTTATCGGAAGTACCGAAACCCATGGTGCAAATTACTATGGATATGGTGGACGTAGCAGCATTTCAAATGTTTCCGGCCCGGCGAGTAAACTACAAATAAATGAAGATTCTCCGACCTTTTATTTCTATTTTGAAAACAACACGGATCCGATTTTGAATAATTGGTGGTTTGCTGTTGCTACGACTCCTAATGAATTTGCTCTTGTTAAATTTGAAACAAATAAGGTCAGCAGGTCGTTCCAAACGGCAAAAGTCTCCGGTGCCGCTGGATATAGTGGAGGAGTTTCAGGCATACCCGAAAAAGTAAAGATTCCATTTGAATATAACGAGATTGCAGCCGGTATCTATTCCGTTACCTTCAAAACTCCATTAAAATATGGGGAATATTGTTTTGTTTACGGTACTTTGGCACCACAACGTTATGTAAATAATAAGGTCTTTGATTTTGGAATCCCAAAGAAAAAATAATTAAAGAAACCGGCCCAAATCATGCCGGCTAAGCGTTAGATCTCATTAATGAAAAGAAAATCATTCACACTGCCATTTCTGTGGTTATAAAATAGTTTATGATCCAGAAGATAATATGTTTGGTTTGGGAATGAAATCAAATAAAGATGAATTGATTTTCATTTGCTATTATGGCACGTTTGCGGAGACATTAAGAGGAATGTAATTCAATAGGAAAAATAATATGTTTGAATCATTTGGGAACAAGGTTAAAATTAAAACAACTTCCGAGACTGAAAAATTAGGATTAGCAGGAAAAACAGGAGATGTATTTGGACAAACTACACCTTCAATCACAGAAGTTGAAGTAATTGGCAAGACTGAAAAAGACTTTGCTATTAATGTATATTTTGAGGATTTAAAAGAATCTTATTGGTTTGATGAAGAACTTATCGAAACAATTGACATTGGGACTGGTTCCGTGATAACTTTAGATGGTGTAGACAAAAAATGGACAAAGGATTCAAATGGTAATTGGATTGAAGAAAATACGATTCCCAGTACCGTGAAAAAATGGTGGAAATTTTGGAAAAAATAAATAACGACACGCCAACACACAATAAATAAGGCTTCGTGCGGCGCAAGCCCGGCATGAAGCCGTGTTGCACGAAATTCTTGTTAAACGCCAAAATGGAATTATGGGAATTAAATCAGAAGGAGAAAAATCTGAACTTTAAAATTGAATGCGTTCTTTGAAGATCATGGTTTCTTTTTTGCAATACGGCATTGATCGGCCAAGCGCCAAAACGTCAGAGGCAATGCTATTTTTATTGGTAGCTCCAAAATCGATGCTTTTTTATTATCTTTGTATATATGAATGAGGTAGAACAAAATATTTCAAAAATTCATCATCTGTGTGATAATCATGGAGTTGACAAACTTTATTTGTTCGGTTCTATATTAGGTACTTCCTTTAATGCAAAAAGTGATATCGATTTCATTGTCAGATTTAAGAAAATTGAATTGTTGAAATATGCAGATAACTACTTCGATTTAAAATTTTCTCTCGAGAACTTACTTAATAGACCTGTCGACCTGTTAGAAGAACAATCTCTCAAGAATCCTTTTTTTCTCGATGCTATAAACGAATCGAAAGAATTAATTTATGGATAGAGAAATTAATACCTGGTTGTTTGATATTCAGAAGGCAATTGAGGAAATTGAAGAATTTCTACCTCAAAGCCAAAGAATTTTTGAGAATTACAAAGTTGATCTCAAAACAAAACGAGCAGTTGAAAGAAATCTTGAAATAATTGGTGAAGCTATGACCAGGATTCTTGATAAGGAGGCAGAGGTTGAAATATCCCATTCGAGAAAAATTATTAGTCTGAGAAATCGTATAATACATGGTTATGATGTGATTTCAGATGAATTAATTTGGGGGATTCTGATAAATGACTTACCAAATTTAAAATCCGAGATTACAATACTTTTAAAATAGCACTGCCTCTAATAAATAAGGCTTCGTGCGGTGCAAGCCCGGCATGAAGCCGTGTTGCACGAAATCCTTGGTAAAAGCCAAAAATAGGATGATTCTCCTTTTTTATATTTACAGTTCCTGTTAATATGAATCTATGACGAAAAGAATACCCGTTCCTCTTGTTTTGATTTTCCTTTTGGCGATCCTTCTTTGTAATTGCACATACAAGCCCAAAATCGAATTTGACAGGGGGATCAAAAAGCCCGACAGTGCCGTAATCGGGATATCGCTTTCGCCCCAGGATACGGCTTATACACTTTACGAATCGACTGATCTTAATTTTACCCTCAGGATGTTCGGTCTGCCGCTTTATTCAGTTACCTTCTTCATGGATGAAAATAAAATATACAATAATGAGGATACTGCCGGGGTTGTACATCTCGATTTCTACACATATTATCCCGGTACACATACATTGACGATGGTCGTCACCACCGGCTCGAATTCGGGTAGCCTTGCCGACCTTCTTCATTCAGAAGGATTTGTTATTTCAAAAAAATGGAAGATCCATTTTCTTCAATGCGATCCGCCAACAGCTTGCCAGATTAAACGAATCATTGATACGAATGGCACCTCCATGATCACCTGGGAAAAATACCAGGGCGTTGCCTTTAAGGCATATTACATTTTCAAAGCCTCGGACCTATACGGCAACATCTGGGATGAACGAATGATCCGTATAATTACGTACCCCGGAGATACTTCGATTTTTGATTCGACCGCACTGGGTGGAACGGTTTATTACAGGATCGAGGTTTTTAATTCCGGCGGATATGCATACAGCAATTACTACATGCACGAAACAAACAAAAGCGGACTGAAGGCGACCTGGACCGGTGGAGGAACCATCAAATTTACCTGGAATCAAAGCCGGTTTTACAGGAATTTTGATAAGTATGAGATCACGGATGAAACCAGCGGTAAGGAGGTGATTTATTCAACAGATTCCATTTCGGTCAACTCATTCATTTATAATGGCGGTATATTCGGCGGAACCATGAAATTTACGATCCGCCTGTATGGAAAATATCCTTCCTTTTCCTATAATGACGACAACAATTCCACAGCAACGGTTAATATTGGCAAAACCTTTCCTGCTTTTGATAAGTTTTATAATACCTCCGTTAACAACATTGCTTATTTGCTCAACGATTACAAGCTGTCACGACGCGATCTTGCAACCGGCCAGATGTATGGTACCGTGGACCTGGGATTCGGAACTTCCTGGTGTGCCGTGTCGCCGGATGACAACCTGATCATAACTCCAACGTTCTGGGATAGTTACAAGAAGATCATCCCATCCAATTTTTACCATATCGAAACTGTGCAACTTCCGGTGAGCTACGGTCCATGTATGGAAACGACTCTTTCGGGCGTCGGGTCAGGTATGGGGCAGATGGATATGCCCCAGAATGGTTACTTTATCTATAATTTCCAGAGTAACGCAATGGTGTTTTCAAAGATCACGACCAGCCTGAGTTGCGGGAGGATAAGCCCTGACGGCAATTATGTCATAACGGGTTTCTCGTCGGGTTCCCCCCTGAAATGTTACCGTATCACAAACAATGACTTCGAATTTGTGTGGACCAATCCCTCGTCACCCTGTGATTTCATTCCGAAAACGAATCTTGTGGCGCTGGTGAATAAAACCACCTCCACGGTTGATATCAGGGATGTAGCGAGCGGCCAGCTCGCTTTCACCTTTACAACGGGATCGGGCGAAAACTATCACGATACGGATCCCAATAATCCCTTCATGCTGTTTTCAACAGCAGCTGCCTGGAATCAGAAAGGACGGTTATCGGTATACGACTATACAACAGGGGCAAAAGTTTATGAAGTTTATACCCTGAATTCGGGTTGGGCGCCATTTGCAATACAGGATGCAACCATTTATTCAGGTGTTGGATTCCAGATAAAACTGCAATAATGAGGACTATGTTATACCGCAGTTTTCCTGTTTTGTTTGCTTTGATTTTTTGCGCAGGGCTCACCAGCGGACAGTCATTTACTGTAGGAATGAATATCGGCTTCGGAAGCTATTCAATGCAATCGCTCAGGCAGTTACAGGAATACCGCCTCGAATCTGCCGGGTTACCGGCACAGGTAACGGACAATTTTCCGGCCAATTGGACAAGCGGGATCGAGGTGGGTATTGGTTTTCCGAAATTCCCGTCACATCTTTACTGGTTTTTCCAATTTTCATCGACAGGTGCAAGGGTCAGCTCCGTAGATTATTCTGGTGAGATGAAGCTTGACATTGTGGCGAATGCACTTCAGTTCGGCACCTGCCTCGAGCAGGATGTCTGGCGGATTAAATTCTTCTCATTGTCAGTTTCAGGCAAGGTTAGCTATCTTGTGACCCAAGCCACCACCTTGGATTACCTCCGAATATACGATCAGGGCGAGAGAACCGAGTACCGGTTTAGCGCCAACGGTGGCGGGTTTGAGCCCGGGCTCCTTGCAGGGTTCAATATCTGGTACCTCAGAATGGGGATTTATGGCGGGTATCTTTTCAGCATTTCCGAAGGACTGCATCTTCCCCATGAATCCAAAGCAATGCTCGAAATGCCGAACGGCGAGAAGGTAATCCCTCAGTGGAACGGCTGGCGTGCCCTTCTCACCCTTGATTTTCGTATACCAATGGCAAAGAAGAATCCGGGAAAGGAAAATACGGAATGATTCATGGCAATTCGAGAGCTGGTCTCAACCTTTCTGGCAGAGGCGATCGAAGGTGCTGAAAAGGTTGGTACGCCTTGGACGGGCTTAACTAATGTTACCGGCTACTTGACTTTGACGTATATATTTTGTATCTTTGTACGCCTAAATAAATTATAATGGAAACAAAGCTCACATTAAGGTTAAAGAAAAAAGTAATTGATCAAGCAAAAAGATATGCTAATGATCACGAAACCAGTTTATCTAAATTAATTGAAAACTACTTAGAAGCTGTTACTAAGGACGCTGAAGAGGATATCCGGATTTCACCTCTTGTAAAATCTTTAAGCGGAATCATTCAATTACCCGGAAATGTTAAGCTCAAAGAACGATATCACAAACATTTAAGTGAGAAATACTTATGATTAAAAAAGTGTTTGTCGATACCGACATTATTTTTGATCTGCTTGCAAAACGAGATCCATTCTACCTCGCGGCAGCCAGGTTATTCACATTAGCCGATGAAGGTAAGATTCAGATTTGTATTTCTTCTCTTTCCTTTGCAAATATTCATTATCTCCTTTCAAAAGAGATTTCATCCGCTGAAGCAAAAAAAATCCTGAGAAAATTTAAATTGCTCGTTCATATTTCCGAATTAAATGAAAAAATAATTGATTTGGTTTTAAATTCTGAGTTTGTTGATTTTGAAGATGCCATTCAATATTTTTCTGCCATACAGAATGGGATTGATATTATATTGACAAGGAATATTAAAGATTATAAGAAAGCACAAATCACTATATTAACTGCTCAGGACTTTATTAATTTATAAAATTGGTCTGGCGCTAATAAATAAGGCTTCCTGCGGCGCAAACCCGGCACGAAGCCGGTGTTGCGAAGGAAATTTTAATCTGTCAAGTTTGGTTGTCGGTAATTTCCATCCGCAACCTTAATCAAAACCTTGCAAATTATAATGAAAAAATCGAGAAGCAAATTAATAGCTGCATTTTCAATGAGAGGTATGAAATCAATATAAAAATAGGATCGTAAAATGATGATAAAAAACATCAGTCCGAGAAGTAAAATTGATACTTCTCTATCTTTGAAATCCTGGAACACAATACACCCCAAGATAACAAGTAAGACCAAGGCAACAACCAGATTAATCAATCCTTTGTAACTTCTTTAAGATTCTTCTCCTGGTCAATTTCCCAGATATTAAATGTACCGTCACCATCGAAATCAACAACCGAAGTTGCCCGTGCTTTGAACCCGGTCGAAGATGATTCGACAATGTCTATCCTGTAATTAGCTTTTCCACCAGCAGTTGTGAGTTTTTCTTGCTCGAATCCCACCTCGTCAGAGCTCTGTGAATATTTCGAATACTGGTAGAAATAATTTTTCTCGAGTGTAAAAAGGTGCTCGAGTTGAAGTTGCGCTTCAGTGCTTTTGGCTTTTGAGATAAGAGGCATTAGATTAGGCAAGGCAAGCAGGATGAGAATACCCACAATCACAAGTACCACAAGCAATTCCATTAACGTAAAGGCAGGAAGCCTTTTAAACTGTACTTTTCCCATAATGATAACATTTCAAATCACAAAATAAAACAAGAATCTTAAAGGGTTTTAAAAACTGCTGCAGCAGTTAGTTTACGTATGCTCCTATAGAGTAAATGGTAGTAATCAGGCGAGGAATGGAATTTAAAGTGTTTGAAAATGATTACAATTACAGCACATATCACGAGATACGCGAAGTGTCGGAGCAATCAAACAATTTGATTTATCGTGTGATTCAAGTTGTAGAATGTGTCGAATTTGCAACATGGTTAAGGGTTTATCCATAACCGGAAGGTGAAATCTCGAAATTATTTCTTTCCCGTTCTTCAACTTTAGTTAATCTGTCTGAAATCTCAATGATTTTGTAATAATATTGCTTATCCTTGAGAACCAGAACAAGGTTGTCCAGATCAAAAATAATTTTTGAAGTTCTATATGGCTCTATATCTTTATAGCATTGAAAAATGTTTATTCCATTCCGATACTATATATTCAAAATGTTAATAAATGATCTTTTCGATTTCTCTTTTTCTCTGAATTGTGAACTTGATCTCCATTTCAGCTTTTTCAGCATGAATGAATAGGTTCGTGGCTTTTTTATCCTTTACCGGAGTCACACTGATTTAAGGGGTTATTGATCAAAGGGATTTTTGTAAAAGAAACAGAATGGTTCAGAAAAGGTTTATTACCAGCCTTATTATCGTATTGGTTTTCATAGTAATGGTGGTTGTTAACAGACAATACTATCTCCCGAAAGGATTACAGCCCTTTCAAATTAATCGTATCTGAAAATGTTGAGTTCCTGTTTTTGCCTTACAAGGCAGGATCAGGACAGAACCCGAATTAATGTTTTTTTACCGGGATGACATCAGTAGTGGTGTTGAACCAAATATGATAATAAATCATCTCTACATTAATTCTGTGTGTTAATTCAATCATCCCGATTGAAGCTTTTAAATACTAAGGAATCATCGTGAAACTTAAGTAAAAAATAGGGCAGGTACCCATCTAAAACTTCAGGTGGGGGGCCAGCCTCCCAACCTGGGATATACTGACCTGGGAAACATTGTTTAAGAGTCATTTCAAAATCATGACTATTTGCAGTCTTTATAAATTTGAAATCAGAAAAAATCGGGATCCTGTAATCCAGGTATAGAAAACTTAAGCTATCCTATTTTATTGCTGTGATTCTGTCAATTCCTTTAATCCAGTAAGTGATGGTGTCACGGAATGTCCAATGTGTAATAGCAAAACAAAAAGGTGTTGATTTATAACCCTGGACAGAATCAAACTCTTTAACTGCAGATAGCAAAATTCTATCACTTTTGGACATTCGCGAATCATTGCACGAAAAGTAAGTGACGGAAATGATTGTCAATCCTATAAGAATGGTAAGTTTTTGTTTCAAAGCTTAAATTATATTTACGGTCCTCCTTGCCAATAAGGAGGATAAACTAATATTCCTTTAAAATTGGTCACCTCAACCGGCTCAGTAGCGACTTGGTATAATAAATTACATTCATTCATACTTCACGATAATTTCATCAGACTGAATCGAATGCTTTGGGGTGTTGTAATTTTTAAAAAGGTTTTCATCTTCAAGCCATCCTGAATGTGAGGGATAAACATAGTAAAACAATGAAAATCGATAATACTCTCCTTTTTTCAAATTGTAAGGGCTGAAATCGCATCGAAGTGTAATAAAATCTCTTTTATTTGGGGATAGAATTCTCATGTGTGAATAATAAAACATATCGCCATATCCTTGAAAGTTAAACCGCTTTGAGCAGACTATTGAATCATATGAAAGTATACTTTCATGGATATAATCCGGAACATATACGAATGGCTTATATGGAACCAGGCTGTCGTTTGACATATATTGCAAAACCATAACTAAAGAAAATGGCGAGTGTGATATCCCGAGTGATTCTAAGTTGGAGTAATCCCTTGAAATTTTATCCGGGTACTCATAAACATCATCCCTCCAATATGGAACCCCCAAGACCCACTTGAAGGGATACTGAGGACTAGTTACTCCTATGCCTGGAAGAAACAAAGTATCCGGAGTGTCGTTAGTAATAGTTAGAAATATTCGTTTTTGATGGAATTCATCACTCACATAAATAGTATCATTCTCTGCTGAACCTTTGAGTGTAAAAACCTGCGTAAATGCAGTTGAAGCAATTAATTGAAGAAAACATAGGAAGAACAGACTCTTCGTCTTCCAGATCATCGATTGATACTTCACAGTTTTTTTTTTCATATAATCAAGAATTGATATCAGCAATCAATTGTAAAATAACTAATATAGTTCTCGGAACATTTTAGGAATGCGGTAAAATTTTCTTTCGATGTCCTTATAAGCGTTATAAACATCAGTTTTATAATAAGTTCTCCCAGAATTGAATTTAGCATTATAATAATTGAAATAGTCAATGCCCGCACAATTTGCAGAATATTCATCAAATGTGTTAACATGTTCTGTTGGAATGAATTGGTTATTCCAATTTTGAAGTCGTCCGGAAATTTTATTAAATGCATGACGGGTCTCATGAGCTAAAGTGGTTCCTAACAATGCGCCATCATACACATCAATATCATCAGTAAAAAAATTAATCGGTGCAAGTAAAATTTCGAACCCAAGAATTGATTCATCAGCACCAATCAAAATTCTTGTTTTTCCAAATGAATTGTCAGAGCCCGCAAACATACCGTTATTAACTTTATATTCCCCAGATTCATAAATTATAACCGTTGGCGAACCTGAACGTAAAAATTCGATTGCAGTCTGTAAATAATCGGGATTCTTCAATGTTTTCTCGACCAATTCTCTTTGTTCTTTAGTTCCTCCAAGTACCGAAACTGTCATGTTTTTCACTGCATCCTTTATCCATTGCTCATTAGCATCGATATCTCCAATAAAGTTTGAACATCCCCACAGTGTCGCAGCAATATCATTACTTCCCCCTCCATAAATACCGTCAGCTGACATTTGTCCTATTTCAATTAATCCTTGCATTTCAATATCTATTGATGGATCCTGTCTGACATGAAGTGGACCCAACCGATTCTCCCCACCCCAAGTAATAGGTTCATAGTAATACCTATCAGCCAATGATCCATACCCGGTGTAGGCACATCCGTTGGGATCAATGTTGCTGACCGGGTTATTGCCCATGGCCGCGTATGGAC
>Ga0209098_1002631_pt1 | contig 15616 bp, 17 predicted proteins | sample AD_JPNHW1_MetaG_FD_184429 | JGI IMG/M metagenome (GOLD analysis project Ga0209098, IMG submission 184429) | Active sludge microbial communities of municipal wastewater-treating anaerobic digesters from Japan - AD_JPNHW1_MetaG (SPAdes) (version 2) | ecosystem: Engineered > Bioreactor > Anaerobic... | reverse complement strand
CCTTGGGTCATCCCGGCAAAATCCATGTATTCAATCGTCGCATAGATGGTTTTCTTTGGTTTGTAGTAATCTGAAAGCCAGTCAATACGAGAATCATGAACCTCTACGATACCAAGATGGGTATCGACTTCCTGAACTGCATATGGGCTCACTTCTTTCTGCAAGCCTGTCAATGCATTGAAGATCGTCGTCTTGCCACTTTTGGGCATTCCTATGAGCGCAATTTTCATATTTTACCACTATGATCCAATTTATTATTTTTTTTGTTTTCAATCGATTTTGATGAAAGGCTGCGTTTCAAAGACAGGATTTCGTACGTTGTCAGATATCTCCACATACCAACCGGAAGCTTCTCAAGGGTAATGTCACCTATCTGTAACCTTTTCAATGCCAATACCTTACAACCAATCGTTTCAATCATTCGCCGAATCTGTCTTTTTTTGCCTTCGCGAATTGTGATCCGAAGTACCGACTTATCACCACTACGACTTTTGACAAATACCCTGGCAGATTGAGTCTTCGTGCCTTCAATTTCTACCCCTGATCGCAATCTTTCGAGTGATTCCCTGTTTACAATTCCCTGGACCTCAACTTTGTACGTCTTTTCCAGTTTAAATTTCGGATGCATCATCTGATTTGCCATGAAGCCATCATTCGTGAGAATCAAAAGACCTTCACTATCCATATCGAGTCTTCCAACAGGATTCAGATTCCTGGCGAAGTCAGGAAGTAATGCATAGACCGTCTTTCGTCCGAATTCATCTGATTTTGTCACCACATAATCAAACGGCTTATTGAGCATGATATAGATTAATTCCTGAGAGATCTCAACAGTCTTCCCGTTAAATTGTACAACATCCTTTTCAGGAGCAATCACAGTCGCAAGTTCCTTACACACTTTCCCATTCACAGTTATCTTACCTTGAAGGATCAGTTCTTCAACATGCCTACGCGAACCCAGGTTGGATTTTGCCAGAAACTGATTGATCCTCACCATGACTCCAAACTGTTTTTCAGAATATTCTGGAATAGGTCGACATAGATCTGTTTCTCAGCTTCCAGCTTGGTTTTGAAACTACTTGTGCCTTCATTTGAGATTACAGAATAATTCTCTGATATCAGAAGACTCTTATTTTCGTAAATGACCTGGTTACTTTGCAGATCTGTCAGGGTAACTGAAAACAGGATCTTCACCTGATACTCTTGAATACTATTCGATTGGTCATAACTGAATGGCAGATTTGAGAAATCGAGGATGGTGCCTTCCAGTTGACAATCAGGTGTAAGGGTGACTGGACGTAGCCTGCCGTCATCTCGAAACTGATTCGTCAGGGAGACGAGCAGATCATCACCGAGGTAATATTCAGCCGTTTTATTTTCAAAAGGTTGAATGAGGATTTTTTTCAGATTCGGATAAGCTGTTGAATGAAATGAATATGAACAGCCTGTTAGAATGAAAAAAATCATGATTATTTCTATAAATTTCTTGACCATAGCATATTATGTAAAATAATGAATATTATCTGTCAAGCATTACTTTCTTGTCATAATGCTTGTAGAACGAATGGGAGGTTATATGACCAAAAAGATGCTTACCTTTATAGAAACGGCAAAATATTTGAAGGTCAGCGAAAAAGTAGTGCGAGAAATGGTGAACGACAACATATTCAAAACCGCGAAAGCTGGCAAAGCGATCAAAATAGACAAGGATACTGTTGATGAATGGCTTGAGAATCTTTCAGAGAATGAAGAAGAGCAGTTAGCCACTCAACGTACTATTTGCCGCTTCGAAGAGTATTTCCGTCCTGAGAATATCTTTCTTGATTTCCACGCTGACAATAAGTATGAAGCAATTCGCATTGCTTCTGAAAAAGCAAAGGAACTCAAAATCGTGAGAGATGCAAAGTGGCTCTATGAAGTCGTCGTTGCCAGGGAAGAGCTGGTTTCAACTGCTGTGGGAAATGAAGTAGCACTCCTGCATCCCCGGCACCTCCATCCCACCAAGATCAAAACTCCATCGATCCTTTTTGGAAGATCTGATGAAAGTGTAGAATTCGATGCTCCTGACAATAAACCCGTCAGTCTTTTCTTTATGCTTTTGTTGCATAATGATAAGCAGCACCTTTTCTCATTATCTTACATTTCAAAACTGCTCTTGAATGAAAGCCTGATCGAATTTCTGAAGTCCACGAATTCAGTCGAAGAAATTCATCGTGCCTTGACCTCTATCTAACACTTTTCTTTAGGAATTGCCATGGTAAGAATCATACTCGGAAGCAAATCAGATATAGGCATTGGTGATCAGATCAAATCGATGCTGGATGATTTCGGTGTCAGATACGATCTCCATATTTCATCAGCGCACCGTAATCCGGAACAGACAAAACTACTTGCTTCCGAGGCTGAGATATTAGGTTATCAAGTCATTATTGCAGCAGCCGGCATGGCTGCGCACTTACCTGGGGTGATTGCATCCTATACAATTCTACCGGTTATTGGCGTCCCCCTTTCAGGTTCTGCACTTTCAGGTATTGATTCACTTTATTCCGTCGTACAAATGCCCACCGGAATCCCTGTTGCTACCGTTGCTGTTGATGGTGCAAAAAACGCCGCAATCCTTGCCATTGAAATCCTTGCTCTCTCAGATCCCGGATTAAAACTCAAATTACAATCTTACAGACAATCATTTGTCAGTTGATGTTTCACGTGAAACATCCGTGACTTCAAAATTAACTTATCCACGTTTTTCCACAAAACAGTTTCTTCAATTCCTGATTCGGATTTTCAATGTTTCACGTGAAACATATGCACATTTCAAAATTGTAGTACCGTCATTCCATAAACTCTCTTCATGCAATTGAATCTTTCAATTTTATATATCTCTCCTAACTCTTTACAAACTTCTTAACGCATAGCAGGCAATTTCATGTGAAAGAACCTCAAGCAACCCCTAACCATCCCTTAAGCCTCTCCCAAGATTCCCTTAAGAATTAAGAGATGGTTGAGTCACCCACTACTGTTGCTTTGCATAACTTTGTCATTGGCTCTTTGCAAATTGTATGGTTGTGTTTTTCATCATTCTTGCTCCCACCTTCTACGAATGCAGTACATCAATCAGAGAATATTGTTTTGAATGCTTGGAGAGCTACATGGCTTTCAAGGGTGAGGTTATTTCATCTATATTTCCTTTCCTTACATTTCTTGTCTGTCAATTTTTATTGCTTAATCAAATTTTATACTTTTATTTGATAGGCTTTAAAAGAGCATTTGTGCTATTCCTGCCAATTTTCGTTTCAAATGGCATCATATGTCATTTTTAGTTAAAATCAGCGAAATTTGGTGGGTTTTTGCGTCAGATTTATATTGCCTATTTCAGAGAGAGTTATTTAGTTGATTTAAAAGGAGGGTGTTTATGAATGAACCCAAGACATTACAATTATCCGAGCAGGAACAGAGAACCAAATTTCAGCCTGGTCATCGCCAGCGCATGCTGCTTCGATATCTTGGTGAAGGTTTGGATAATTTCACTTCCCAGGAAGTCCTTGAATTAATGCTGGGGATGGTGTTGATTCGTCGCGATACCAAACTGCTCTCGAAAATCCTGATTGAAGAGTTCGGCAGCCTGAACAATGTACTCAATGCGTCACCGGATGAATTGGAAAAAATTAGTGGCATCAGTAAACGTTCCATTATGTTTCTTCGCTTCTTCAAGGATGCATCGATCTTCTGCCTTCGTGAGAAAATCTTGAAAGAAGACTGTGTTACATCCCTTTCTGATGTCCTCGCTTATCTGCAACTGCGATATAAAGGTGAAAAGAAGGAAGAATTCAGGGTTTTATTTCTCAACAACAAGAATATGATCCAACGCGATGAATGCATATCCACCGGGACAGTGAATGAGGCAAAGATCTATATCCGGGAACTGATGGAATTGGTTTTTCATTATGGAAGTTCAGCCATCATGCTCATTCATAATCATCCCAGTGGAACGATGAAGCCATCTCAAGATGATCTTCAGATCACACGCAAGATCAAGCAGGCAATGGACTATGTGAATGTACGCGTTTTAGATCACGTCATCGTCGGAGATAACGCTTACTTCAGTTTTGCCGAAGAAAATCTTCTATAGTTCTTTCGCCTTCATTTTCAGCGTGATCAGATTCGTTTTTCTTTTTACCTGGATATTGATTTCATCCCCGGGGAATATATCTGCAATGGCGATTTGGATGTCATTTGCATTCTTGATGTGGTATCCGTTGATGCTGATGATCACATCCTTCAACTTCAAACCCGCATCAGCAGCTGGCCCATTAGGATCGATCTGAGCGACAACCACACCTTCCTTATCATCGACTTTCAGGTATGCTGCCAGGTTGGGATTGATTTCCTGAACCTTGAAGCCAAAATTCACATCACTGACTTTACCATTCTTGATCAATGCAGTGACGATCTTTTTCACCCTATCGATGGGAATTGCAAAGCCTATTCCCACACTTCCGCCACTCTCAGAAAAGATGAAAGTGTTCAAACCGATCACTTCTCCGTAAATGTTCACAAGCGGACCGCCACTGTTACCGGGATTGATTGCAGCATCAGTCTGGATCATCCCCTTATAGACTACCCCATCCTGTCTGCCGGCAAAATTACGGTCAGAAGCTGAAATAACACCAACAGAGACACTGGGTTTAGAATCTCCCATAAGGTAGCCATAGGGATTCCCGACGGCAATTGCCCACTCGCCTACAATCAAATCTGAAGAAGTCCCCATAACTGCATAGGGAAGTTTGTCACCTTTGATCTGCACAACAGCGATATCATGCACCTTGTCAATGCCGATCAGTTTACCGTCAAATTCTCTTCCGTCAGAAAGAACTACTTTAATCTGTGTTGCACCTTCCACCACATGTCCGTTCGTGGCAATATAACCGTCCGTATTGATGATTACACCGCTACCGATGCTTTGTACCTGTTGTTGCATGGGCATGTTGAAGAAACCGAAGAAAGGGTCTCCAAATAAGTTATTGTTCCTGACGATTTGAGTTTTGATCACATTCACGCTGACGACAGCGGGTTCGATCTTCTTGACTGCTTCTGTAATTGAATTACGCCTTGCCGCTGTGAGATTCGCATTATCCTCGTTTCTCTTGTCTGTGGAAGTCGTAAAATATCCATTTGATGTCGTTGAATTATTGGCAGATTCATTGATGATGATGCTGATTAAAGTATTCACGATCATCACGAATAACAAGAGTAGAAAGATATGTCCTTTTTTCATTTTCGTCCTCTATCTAATCATGATTTTATGAAATATTGGATTGCCTTCCTGACTCGCTCGATCTCGACGGTGGTATTTACACAAGGTCCTTCCGGTCTTTCATTCAGAATCCCATATACCGGTATCGGATAAGCCTCTTCGATCCCATCGACCAGATCCCTGTGACAGGCTACGGCAATAATGAACAATGGTCTGTTAGTGGCAATGATACGTCTTGCCAGTGTACCTCCTGTAGCCACGTGGACGGCAATGCCGCTTTCCCTGGAAATTTCCTTGAAATCCTTCAGCGTGCAGGCACCGCATTCAATGCAATTATCAACTCCTTTCACGATTCTCTGCTCACAAACCTGCTTTTGCAGACAATGAGGCAGCAGAATCATCATTTCCTTCGCAGTATATCTTTTCTGGATCTTACATACAAGCAAGTTATTGACGGTAATAAATGTATTCCCTAATCTCTCAAAACCAATACCGAGCAGACGTCCAAGCCGATAGGCGATAGGATAGGTATGAAGAAAGAACCACCTGATGTATTTCCCCATAAAGGATGTTTTCTGTGATAGAACATGCACGATCAGTAATAGAAAAGAAAGCACGAAGATAATCACAAAACCATCTACTGCAAAGCTCATCACCATGTGCAGAATTCGATGAAGATTCTGAATCCTCGGGGCGACCAGCCACCATAAACCCAACAGCACAAGAAGGCATGCGCCAAAGGAAAGAGTGGTCAGGAAAATGAAATCGGTCTTCCTGCCGTCCATGCGTTCATCAAACAAATCTCTCTCCTTTCTCGATTCTGGCTCCTATATGAAATGCATAGGCATCCATCATCTTCTTCCCTGCGGGTTGAACCATGGTGATCCGAAGGAGCTGATCCCTGGTTGCCACCAAAATTCCACTGTGCTTTTCGATTTCTTCAATTTGTCCAGGTTCCATCTGCGATTTCCTGTCAACTATTTGCGTTGCAAGGAGTTTGATTGGTTTCTCCCGAAAGGTTGCCACAACTCCGGGTTCGAAAGAGAGGGAACGAATCTGATTCTGTATCCTCTCTGCAGTTTGGTTCCAATCTATTTTCTGTATCGTTGAATCGATTTTCTTTGTATAGGTCGCTTGGGAATGATCCTGCGGTTGTTCACAAATCTCATTTCTCGATATTCGCTGGAGCACCTCTATCAGTAAACCTGCCCCTGAAACCGCCAAATCATGCTCTAAGAGCGTCAAATTCTGTTCAGGCAGAATTGGATAGGTTTCCTGCAAATAAATCGGTCCAGCGTCAATTTTCGCAGTCAAACGGTATATCGTGTTCCCTGTCGTGGTTTCTCCATTTAAAAGTGCTGAGTGAATGGGGGAAGGTCCACGATACTTGGGTAAAAGCGAGGGATGAAGGTTGATACATCCGTATTTCGGAAGTGCCCGGATCTCCTTTCCGATATAACCACCATAGGCGACGGTCACAATGATCTCAGGTTCGAGATCTCGTAAAATCTGCAGCGTATCCTCGGAATTGACCTGCTCGGGTTGTATGACATCAAGACCCAGTTCCAAAGCCATCGTTTTGATGGGAGAAGGGGTCATTTGCAGTTTTCTCCCTTGTGGGGAATCGGGTTGTGTAATGACCAGGACGGGTCTGTATCCCTTCTCGTTGAGCAATTGAAGGGAAAAGGTTGCAAAGAGCGGCGTACCCATGAACACGACGCGCTGAATCGGCTTATAATGTACGGAAGTTATTTCCATTATGGTCGGTTGAACTTTCAAATTGTCGTATTTTTTTCTTGAGAGGCCAAAGCTTCAGTTTCGTGATCTTATCGATAAAAAGGATACCATCCAAATGGTCATATTCATGCTGCATCACTACAGCACGTGTGCCTTCTCCTTCCAGTGTCCGCTTCTCGCCATTGATATCCTGGTATTCCATGACGATATGATTGAATCTTTTCACCTTCTCAAAGATTCCGGGTACACTTAGGCAGCCTTCTTCATAAATGAGCTCACCGCTGCTTTCCAGGATGACGGGGTTGATCAGAACGATCGGTTCCTTTTTTCCTTCTTCCTGTGACCAGGTCGTATCAATGACAAAGATGCGCTGTGAAAGACCCACCTGGGGTGCGGCAAGACCCACACCATCAGTTTCATACATCGTATGTGTGAGATCCTTCAGAAAGTTCTTCATCTCTGGAGTGATCTCTTGCACCGGTTCTGCTACCTGCCTGAGTATCTTGTCTCCGACAAGGCGGATTTGAAGTAGTTTTGCTTTCATTGGCTTATGATTCTTCCTGATTATCCTTCTTTGGCAGAATTGTGGCGATGGCACCACGCTGGAATTGAACTCGCACCTTGTTGTTATCATCGATCTCGAGCACAACAACATCCTTATCCGGTTTGATTGAAATGACTCTTCCGTAGATACCGCTGGTCGTAATGACCTTGTCATCTTCCTTCAAACTTTGAAGCATGGAAGATAATTCTTTCTGCTTTTTTGCCTGTGGACGAATGATCAATAACCAGAATACCAGGATGATCAGGAGGAATGGTACCATTCCCATCAATCCGCCTGCGCCTCCAGTCTGTTGCCCACCCTGTGCTGAAGGTTGTGTTGCCATGGCTAATATTGTATATAACATCATGAACTCCTTTTTTTATATATTACACTTTTTCGTGTGAAATTACAAAATGAAAAAGAATGATTCTCTCACATGCAGGATCAACTGCAGGAGAAGATTCGTTATCAAACCGGCTGCGAGGTCATCCGCTACGATTCCCCATCCACCTGGTAATTTCTGAATCTGTTTGATGGGAAATGGTTTTGTGATATCCAGTGCCCTGAATAAAAGGAATGCATAAATATAGAGCATCCAAGTGCGAGGCAGGAACAGGACGCTCAGGAACATGCCGCAAACCTCATCCAGGACGATCTTCGGACTGTCATGCCCGAGTTTTTTCTCTGCCTTCCCTGTGACCCATACTGCAATCAGTGAGAGCACGAGGGTAATTCCCAAGGAAATGAACATCACCCTCATGTCGCGATGTCCCAGGATGAAGCTATTGGAAGGTCTGTAGTATGCCCACCCAAGACCCATCCAGGTTTTGGGAAGGATGATCCAGATGAGGATTCCCAGCAGAGAACCAAAAGTACCAGGTGCGAAAGGGATCAAGCCCACACCCAGCGTCGATGCTGCAGTTACTGATATATCATTGAATTTCATATTAAAGCAGGATTTCCACGTAGTTTTCTTTTTTCAACTGATCGATCCATTGCTGGTATAATTTCAACTGCTTCTGTGATGTGACATATTCGGTCAATTGAGGTTTCACTTCATTGAACTTAAATTCCCGGGAAGGAACTTCTGCAAGCTTCCCGAAAATATAGTATAGCCCTTCGTTTTCAACCACTTCTGTATATTGACCGACCGGAAGGTCGGTAAGGTACGACTTGAATAATACCGGATAAGTATCATCATTGAATTCGCCAATGATACCTCCATTCACGGCAGAAGAATCATCTTCCGAGTATTTCTGCGCCATTTCCATAAAGGATGCGCCACCTCGTAATTTGGTCAGGACATTATTCATCAGTTCTTTCGTAGCCAGCGAATCTGTCCTGTCCGGAACCAATAATTTCAGGATATGTCTGACCCTGATCTCATCTCCATTCTTTTCTTCCAACTTGATGATGTGATAGCCAAACTGGGTCTCCACAATATCGCTGATATCCCCTACTTTCAGGTTGTATGCAGCATCTTCGAATGGCTTCACCATCATCCCGCGACTGAAGAATCCAAGGTCTCCTCCATTCTCGGCACTTCCCGGATCTTCACTTTCCTTTTTGGCTAATTCAGCAAAATTGGCACCCTTTTTCAGCTTCGCCAGGATGGAGGTGATCTCCGCTTTCTTCTGTGCTTTTGTCTGATCACTTACATGAACCTGCCGCATGATCATTCCGATCTGGTACATCACGGGACGCATGGGCAATTCGGCTTTATGTTCGCGAAAATAATCGGATACTTCGACATCCGATACTTTCACCTTTCTTTTGATCTGGTTGTCTATGATCTGCTCTTTCAGCATCTGTTCCGTATACAGGTCGGTAAAGTACTTCGATAATTCTGACTTGGTCAGATGTGATTTGCGTAACTCTGAATAAAAAGCCTCTTCCGTCTTGAAATTCGCCTGGATCGTCTTCATCTGCTTTTCCACCAGGTTCTTGACACGGTCTTCATCAACCTTGTAATCCAGGTCCTTTGCCTTCTGGATTACCAGACGGCTTTCCACCATCTCGTTCAGAACATCCCGTTCTGTTTCACCTTCCGTCAGCATGTTGGCATTCTTCATTTGCGACATCTGCTTTTGAAGATCACTATTCAGGATCACTTCATTACCGACTTTGGCGACAATACGGTCCAGCACTTCAGCATACAGAAAACCGCTGGATAACATTGCAGCCAGTATGATTAATATCCATGAACTTTTCATTCTCATTCCTTTTCAACCCTCACATTTGAATCTTATATTCTGCGCATCAAATACTGATGCTTATATCTGCTGTACTTTTCAGTTCCTTAAGCAATTCATCGTAAATTTGCTGCTGCTTTTCCTTCACAACCCGTTTTCTGATCTCATCACGTAAGGTATCGAAGGTTGGAGTTCCGGAACCCAGTTGCTCTTCATAGGAACGAACCAGGTAATATCCGCCGTTAGCTGTTACAATGACAATCTCGTAGATTTTAACATTCTGCAGCGCATCCCAGAATGTACGGACTGAATCGCTGACGCTCACCGTGCCGGCATATCCACCATTCTGACCCAGCGCTTCCTGGGAATAAGCCCGTGCTGCATCAGCAAAGTTCATACCCTTGCGTAATTCCGTCATGACTTCATCGACTCTTGCCCTGTCGTGAAGGAAGATACGCTGCACCTTTATAATCTTGCCCACTTGGTTGAAATCACCCATATGGACACGATAGTAATTAAATAATTCTTCTTCCGAAACCTGCACTGATTTCAGTTTTTCAGCGATCAACGCATTTGTCAGTACCTTTTTATCAGCCAGTTTGATGCGTTCCTTCACCTGCTTGTTGTTTTCCAGTTTCATTTCTTTCGCCGATTGGGAAAGAAGTGTTAAATCAATCCATTGCCTGATGAAATCCCGTTTCTGGTCGATACTCATCGCCTTCCATTCATCCGGTGAAAACATGGATTGCAGTTCAGCCATGGTCAGGGTTTCCTGGTTGACTTGCGCAACGATCTCGCTTTTAGACGAGGAAAACTTCTGACATCCAAGAATAAGCAGTATGACGAATGATAATAATAAAATCCGTTTCATATGCACTCCTGTCAAAAGGTTGCTTCTTTGTGGTTCCGCATCATTCAAATGCGGGCGGTGTATATATTACATTGATGGTCGGTCTCTTGCTGACATCCGGATCGTCAGAACCATAGAATTCTAATTTTGCATAATCCTGGTTTTCGGTCGTCAGACGAATGATCATACCAAAATTCTCTTTCACACCGGAAGTGAACGCCTGCAATACAGGTGTCATATTGAATGCTACCGTTCCGGCCCCGGGTGTCGCCGTAGTGACTGGTGTGTATGTGATGAATTCCATGTCATCATCCGAGATCACTTCATGCGAAACAGCTGTTTTTACCCGATATACGGTCGCCATAATCGCTGATGATGAACCATAATAGGGATTGGATTTCACTTTCAGCACAAGCTCAGCCTTGTTGATCGTCATCCGCTTGAAATCATCATTCGCAAGAACGGTTGAATCCGTATCATTGTATCGGAATAATGAACGGGGAACATTGAATTTCACAAAACAGCGATTGGGTGCGATATTCTTCAAAATAAGACTGTTCGACACCTGTTGCGTCTCATTATCCTGTAGGATGAATGTATCGTTTGCAGCATAGCGGTCATAGGTATAGGTCGTGGTATCGGAAGCGGTTCTCTTGTAACTGAAGACAAGCTCCGGTAAATACGCGCTTTCCAGCGACTTAATCTCGAGGTAATTCTGCTGCTCCGTTGAAATCAAGAGCGAATATCCATTCACATGTGCTGTTTGCCAATTCAGGATGGAACTTGCAGGAATCTCGACAAAAAGTGTGTCCCCTCCCGCGTGGATGGAATCTGGAACATTGGAATAATCCGGTATTCCAGAAGAGATAAAGGCATTCGCCGACCAGGTTGTGTCGGTATAGGCATGGGTCCAGGAAGCCTGACTTTCTGACCAATTCTGCACAACTTTGCTGAAATGAAGTGACATGGGCGATGTGGAAAGTTTCCGATTGAGAACAAGTCTCAACTTGGGAGTGCCCAGCACTTGTGAAATACTGTCAGGAAAGGTACTGAACTGAATAAGAGCCTTTGCTTCCTTCTGCTCATAAGAACCAACTATGAGTCTTGATTCATTTCCTGTTGTCTTGAATGCAGCCTTAAAAGAAAATTCATCCGTAAACACGGAATCACTCAACGTTGTCCTGAGAGGTTTGATATGTGACCAATCAGAGCCTACCAGGTTCTTTTTAGAAGTACATCCGGACAGAAAGATCAGGGCAATACCGACAAGATAAAGGGTCTTTCCTATTTTCATTCTTCTCTTTCCTTTATAAATTTTATAATCTCGTAGTAGTTGTAGGTCATGTGGATAAGTGGAATAAACCTGTCAAATTGATTTTATCCAACCATTTCACAAAAAGATACGATTTCCCACTTTGTGTGGATAACTTGTGCATAACCAAGGCAGTTCTATCGTGACTATGCACATGAAGTTGAGGAAATTTTATATACTGACGTTTGTAAACGTTTATACACAGGTGCTCTCCACAGGGTGTGGATAAGTTGACTATCTCCCGATTATCACAGGGGAAGAAGAGCCTGGTCATCCCTTGATTTCCTTGATCAGTTTTTCCAATTGTATTCTCAATTCCTGATCGTTCCTGAACAAGTTCTCGATCAATCTCTTTGCATGAAGCACTGTTGTATGATCCTTCCTTTTGAAATATTCTGCAATTTCCTTCAAGGATAACTGTGGAATGAGCAGGTTGGCAAGGTACATAGCCACCTGTCTCGGGAAAGCGATATTCTGCTTTCTTGTTTTATCCAGCATCTGGGGTATGGTAATTCCATATGCATTACAGACCTTCTGAATGATATTATCCAGCGTAATTTCTCTTGTTTTATCGGAAATCATGTCGGATAATACTTCTCTTGCAAGCGAGGGATCGATCTCTTCCGGGTTAATTTTATTATAGGAAGCATACGCAAGAATGCGGATCAGAGAGCCTTCAAGCGCTCTGACGCTGCTCGTGATATGCTCGGCGATAAATTCGATCACCGAATTGTCCAGGATTAGGTTTTCCGGCTCTGCTTTTTTCTTGAGGATTGCAACCCTTGTTTCAAAATCAGGATTCTTCAAATCAGCCAAAAGTCCGCTTTCAAATCTTGTTACCAGGCGTTTTTCCAGGTCGGGGATATCCTTGGGTGACCTGTCGGATGTGATGATGATTTGTTTCTTCTGCTCGAAAAGAGCGTTAAAGGTATGGAAGAATTCTTCCTGGGTTCCTTCCTTTTTGGACAGAAAATGGATATCATCGACCAGCAGGAGGTCAACCGAGCGGAATTTGCTCCTGAATTCGGACATCCTGTTGGAACGGATGGATTCGATCATTTCATTCGTGAATTCTTCCGAGGTCGTGTAATAAATATTCGTGTTGCGTCCTTCATTGAGAAGGAAATTCCCGATCGCCTGCATCAAATGCGTTTTACCCATACCGGATTCACCATAAATGAAAAGCGGGTTATATGTATTCCCGGGTGATTCTGCCACGCCGAGTGCAGCGGAATAGGCAAAGTTATTATTCTTGCCGACGACGAACTGATCGAATGTATATCTTTCATTCAGTTTGGAATGGATGAGTTTGTTGTTATTGGACTGAATCTTTTCTTCTCCTCCGTTGTATCGCGTGTTCTTGTGCACCTGGGAGGAAAAGCGGATCTTGTATTTTTTCTTATACAAGCCGTAGGAAATGTCGGATAGCATATCCGTATAATTCTGATTCAAGTAATTCGCAGCAAACTGGGTGGGTACTCGAATCTTCAGTTCATTATCCATCAAATCGATCAGGCGTGTATCATTGAACCAAGTGCGAAAGCTTTGAGGATTGATGTGTTCTTCCAGTTTGTTTAAAATATTTTGCCAAATATCCTGATCCATATTTGCCCCTTGTTGGTTTATATTTATAAAGATGTATTAATAATCAACATCTTAAGGTGAATAATTCTCTTATAATCATTTCTTGAACGCGAAGTTTCAATTCGCAAAAAAAGGGATTCCCGATGATTTGTCAAGATAGGAAATGGAGTGGTAAATACCTGTATTGTTAAGGTTTAATCAATAACATCAAACAAAACATAAGGTTAGGGATCGAATTAAAAAACGATGTGAAAATAAGACAATTTTCCTATCCCTCTCTGACACATGGGAATAAGTTTCTTTTTAAAATCCTCTGATTCTGATGTAAATATCCTTATCCTTTTTTGATATATTCCACCAACAGTTTCAGGGTGTTTTCAACCCCCTTCCGATGGGTGCGCTCATAGCCATGAGAAGCGAATACACCCGGTCCTATGAGACCGTGACGGATATCATATCCCGCATGAAGCGATGCTTCCACGTCTGAGCCATACATCGGATAAATATCCACGGCATAATCGAGTTTCAGCTTTTTTGCAATTTCGATCATGGCGGTTGTAACCTCATAATGGTACGGACCTCCGGAATCCTTTGCACAGATCGAAACCTTGTATTCATCAGCTTCCAGGTCATCCCCCACACAGCCCATATCCACCGAGATCATCTCTTCGGTATCCTTGGGAATCCCTGCCGATGCCCCATGTCCCACCTCTTCGTAAGTCGTGAACAGGATCGTGACTTTCCGTTTCGGTTTTGCCTTCCCTTCCTGCACCATTTTCGCCAGGGTAAGAAGGATGCCGGCACTTGCCTTATCATCCAGGTGCCTGCTCTTGATGAATCCGCTTTTTGTCACGAGTGTGCGTGAATCGAGGGAAATGAAATCTCCGGCTGAGATTTCCAGTTTCAGCGTATCTTCCTTCGATTTTACCACTTCATCCAGGACAATTTCCATATTGCTGTCGTCACGTACCCTGGTGGCAGTATCCTTATAGACATGTACAGCCGGACCATTCAGATAAACGGTTCCTGTATAACTTTTCCCGGTGCGGGTATGGATGGTCACATTCTCATTCTCGATGTAATTCTCCGGGTAACCGCCGATCTTGGTGAAGCGGATACGTCCATCCGGTTTGATCGAACGTACCATGGCGCCGAGGGTATCCACATGTGCGGCAAGAACGAGAGGATTGCCTTTTCCTCCGAGTTCAGCAAGTACGGATCCCTTGATGGAGTGGGTTGGTTTGAAACCCATGTTTTTCAGTTCGTTTGTCAGGTATTCCCTGATCTGTCCCGTAAATCCCGAAGGACTTGGGATCTTGCATAATGTAGCAATCTGTTTCACAGCGAAGTCGGCGTAATTCATTTAAAACCTCATTTTGTTAAAAGTTAAAAATTAAAAGTTAAAAGGTGAGTATTCATTTTGCTGAATTCTCATTGTTTTTGGTTGAGAGTATGATACGGGCGAGAATTCTGTTCAATTCAATGCATTCGTTCATGATCTCATTGAATCTTTGCTCTTCAATAAATCCTCCATCATACAGTAAACGTAACCAATATTTTGTCTCTCGACCTTCTTTATAGGCAATGTTTAATTTTGATATGAAATCCAATCTTGATTGAGCTCCTGCTGCCTCTTCTACATTGGCACCGATCGAAGTTCCAGACTTCAAGACCTGTTTTGCAAGTACAAATTCTCGCATGTCATGAATTAAATATCGATATAAATTCACTATTTTTAGTGCAAACGCATAGCTTTTTCTCATAATGATGCTATCTTCTTTCATTCTTCCTCCTATATCCCAAACTTTTAACTTTTAATTTTTAACTTTTAACTCCAAAATTGCTTTCGCGTGCCTCTCCCAACTGAACTCCTTGATTCTCTCGTATCCTTTGCGGATCATCGTTTCCCTGGTATCCCTGTTCCCCATGATCTCCACAATCCGATTGCGGATATCCCAGGCATCCTTGGGGTCAAATGTAAAGACGGCATCACCGCCCACTTCCGGCAATGATGAGCAATTGGAGCAAATCACAGGTGCCCCGCATGCCATGGCTTCCAGTAGAGAAAGACCGAATCCTTCCCACAGCGAAGGGAATATGTATAATTCACATTGTTCATAAAGTGCTTTCAGGTCCTGATTTG
>Ga0209098_1002630_pt1 | contig 15618 bp, 11 predicted proteins | sample AD_JPNHW1_MetaG_FD_184429 | JGI IMG/M metagenome (GOLD analysis project Ga0209098, IMG submission 184429) | Active sludge microbial communities of municipal wastewater-treating anaerobic digesters from Japan - AD_JPNHW1_MetaG (SPAdes) (version 2) | ecosystem: Engineered > Bioreactor > Anaerobic... | reverse complement strand
GCCCTCCGGAGGGCGATTTCGAATAGATATTGTTTTTTTCCTCTATCGTGTGGGGGGCGTGGTCGGTAGCCACAATATCTATTTTCCCTGAATTGACTGCATCGCGCAGTGCTTGTTTGTCTTTTTTAGCTTTGATCGCCGGGTTCCATTTAATTCTTGTTCCCAGCGAAGCATAATATTTTTGATCGAACCAGAGATGGTGCACGCACACCTCGTTGGTAATTTGTTTCAGCGATGGAGAGCCGGGGCTGAAAAGATCCATCTCCCTGGCAGTCGAAAGATGTAACAGGTGTAACCTCGTGTTGTATTTTGTGGCAAGGTCAATCGCTTTGGCCGACGATTGATAACATGCTTTGGCACTCCGGATGATCGGGTGAAATTTAACCGGGATATTGTCTCCGTACAGATTTTGGTAATGCTGGAGGTTTGCCTGAATGATCGACTCCTCTTCGTTGTGGGTGGCGACAATCATGTGGGCATTTTTGAACAGCGAAACCAGGCCATCGCCTTCCACCAGCATGTTGCCGGTCGACGATCCCATAAAGCATTTAATCCCGCATACGTTGCGGGGATTGGCTTTCAGTACTTCGTCGAGGTTGTTGTTGGTCGCTCCAATATAGAATGAATAATTGGCCAGTGAGACTTCGGCTGCCCGGTGGTATTTTGTTTCCAGCAGATCAATAGTGGTGGTTTGGGGCAGGGTGTTGGGCATTTCCATAAATGAGGTAACTCCCCCGGCAATACCGGCTTTTGCTTCGGTATAAATCTCCCCCTTATGGGTAAGACCGGGTTCACGGAAGTGCACCTGATCGTCGATCACCCCGGGAATCAAAAGTAATCCGGTAGCATCGATGTAGATATCGGCTGCTTCGCAACGATTATCCCGATTAATTCTTTTGATGGAATCATCTTCCAGTAAGACCGACCCTTTGTATTCAAGGCCTTCGTTGATAATGGTTGCCTGTTGGATATACGTTCTCATTTGCTAGCCGAAAAAATGAGCTCCGGAAAGGAGCTTAGTTATTTTTCGAAAAAAAACTTCTCCATTTCATTTTGATCACACCAAAAAGCGCTTCGCCAAAGATTCCCCCGCTCATTTTGGATGTACCTTTCTGCCGGTCGATAAAGACAATTGAGACTTCTTTGATGTTGAATTTTTTCCTCCAGGCCGTAAATTTCATCTCAATCTGAAATCCATACCCTTTCATGTGTATTTTGCTGAAGTCGATGGCTTTGAGTACTCTGTCGGTATAACAAACAAATCCGGCGGTAGAATCATGAACTCTCATGCCGGTTACCATGCTCACATAAATGGAGGCAAAGTAGGACATCAATACCCTTTTGAGTGGCCAGTTAACCACATTAATGCCCGATACATAACGCGATCCAACAACCAGATCGGCACCCTCGTTGACTGCAGCATCACGCAGGCGGACCAGATCATCGGGATTGTGTGAAAAGTCGGCATCCATTTCAAAAATGTAACGATAGCTGTGTTCCAGTGCCCATTGAAATCCCCGGATATAAGCGGTTCCCAAACCTAGTTTGCCAGGGCGTTCAATCAGAAAAAGCCGCATGGGGAATTCTTCCATTAGTTTCTTGACAATTGCTGCAGTACCGTCGGGTGAGTTATCGTCGATAATCAGGACATGAAATTCGACCGGTAACTGAAAAACATAACGGATGATGCTTTCGATGTTCTCTTTTTCCTTATAGGTTGGTATAATTACAATACTATCGTTCAACATGGCTTTTTTGATTTAAAACAAAAATACATCTTTTTATTTTTTTAGCAGGTTAGTAACCGATTGTTTTGCCTGTATATCTCTTAAAATAGGTTAATCTTACCCGGGCGATGTGTTAAGAAGCCGTTTCCGTTTTGCCATTTGTGGCAGATACTCTTTCCCATTTGGGCCATTGGGAACCCTGTTATTGCTTTTTTCTTTTTTCTATTTCTCTTTTCTAACAAAAAGATAGCCCCGGTAATCGAAAGCAGCTACCGGGGCTATCAACTGCAGAAGTACTATACAACAAAAGTTGTAATCGTGTCGCTCCAAACCCTCGAAGGGTCGCTGCCAGCGCCGGCAACCCTGAAGGTGTACTCCTTCCCGCTGATCAGTCCATCAATCAACAGTTTGTGTTTGGTTATGGTAACCTTTGTCCACACACTGTTGCTGGTAGCTGGCCCTTCGGTGTATTCAAATTCATAAAACTGGGCGTGATTGACCACGTCGCAGCTCAGTAGAACACTTCCCCTGTTTTTCCCCATAGCCACTTTGAAGTTTTCGGGCTTGTCGAGTGGTCCTATGGTCGATGGCTTTTTACAGACATCGAAACCACTGGAGAGAATAATGGCCTCATCGCCACCGCTGGCGACCTGAACATAGTCGGCCAGTTTTTGCAGCAGTTCGACCAACGCAGCCCGCTGGTTGTTTTTGGTTACTGTGTCGGCTTTGCTGCCGTCCTTTACTTTGTCGAGGCTTTAATTGAACCTCTAGTCCTGACAGGTTTTTGAAACCTGTCAGGTCTAATAATCAACGATGATTTCGGTTATCTTTCCCCCGGGTTAAAACCCGGCGATCCAAAATGAACCGAGCCTGCGGCTCTGCGCGCTTTCCCGATGATGTTAGGCTGCAATCTTTGAACTGCTACGCGGAAAAGGGATGAGAAGGATAGCATCGTTGTTCCGTCAGGAACCGTTCATTTTGTAGCCCGGGATAGAATCCCCGATTTGGGAATCGCAACCGGGCAATGGAGCTCCGAAGGAACAGGGCATTTCGATGGGACGGTAGACCTTCAAGGTTTCCGAAACCTTGAAGGTCTGATCAGCGACGATGATTTCGGTTATCCATCCCCCGGGTTAAAACCCGGCGATCTAAAATGAACCGAGCCTACGGCTCTGCGCGCTTTCCCGATGACTTTAGGCTGCATTGTTTGATCTGCTACGCGGAAAAGGGATAAGAAGGATGGCATCGTTGTTCCGTCAGGAACCGTTCATTTTGTAGCCCGGGATAGAATCCCCGGTTTGGGATGTGCAACCGAGCAACGGAGTTCCGCAGGAACAGGACATTTCGATGGGACGGTAGACCTTCAAGGTTTCAAAAACCTGTCAGGTCTAATAATCAACGCTGATTTCGGTTATCCATCCCCCGGGTTAAAACCCGGCGTTATCAAATGAACCGAGCCTACGGCTCTGCGCGCTTTCCAGATGACTTTAGGCTGCACTGTTTGAACTGTTCCGCGGAAAAGGGATAAGAAGGATGGCGTAGTTGTTCCGTCAGGAACTCCTCATTTTGTAGCCCGGGATAGAATCCTGGGTTTGGGATGTGCAACGGTGCAACGGAGTTTCGTAGGAACGGGGCATTCCGATGGGACGGTAGACCTGACTGGTTTTAGAAACCTGTCAGGTCTGATCAGCAATCGCTTAATCTTCTTTGATGGTCGATGACATAGGAAAGGAGATGTAGAAGGTACTCCCTTTGTTGATTTCACTTTCAACCCAGATTTTGCCACCCAACAGCACAACCAGTTCTTTTACAATACTTAATCCCAGCCCGGTTCCACTGATCTGTATTTTATTGATGTTGCTGCCACGGTAAAAGCGTTCAAACACATTCTGCTGTTCCTGAGGGGGAATGCCCGGCCCGGTGTCGCTGACATATAAAATGGTTTCGCTGTCAGAACACTGATAACCAACGGTGATGGTTCCCGTAGGAGTGTATTTGAATGCATTCGAAACCAGGTTTGTGAGAACTTGCTTTAGTTTCTCGGGATCAGACAGGATGAAAAATGGATCCGATTGGGGGGGCTCAATCTTCAATTCAATTCCTTTTTTGTATTCAGGAAGATCGAACGATTGTTGCATCTCAAACAATAACTGGTTCAGATCGAATTTTGAGGGGAAAAAGGTAAAGAGCTTTGTTTGTAGCTTGGAATAGATAATGATGTCGTCGATAATGTGGAGCAGTTGTTCTGAACTGCGAACAATAATGTTCGCATAATTATACATGAGCTCGGGTCGATCTTCTTCGGGAATTAAACTGGCAAAGCCCATGATGGAGTTCATCGGGGTTCTGATTTCGTGGCTCATATTGGCGAGAAACGATGTTTTAAGCCGGTCGCTTTCTTCGGCTTTTTCTTTGGCCGCAATGAGCTCCGTTTCGTTTTTTTTGCGTTGGGTGATATCGGTGGTAAAGCCTTCTATTTGCTCCTCACCATTTTCTCCCCGGGTTAACCGGGCGTTCATGTTGAGCCATGTTTTGCGTTGGTCGTATGTAATGGCTTCGTATTCAAAATTTTCAACGTTTCCATTTAATTTTATCAATCGGATGAATTCATCTCTCCGTTTAAGATCAACGTAAAGCTGAGCGCCTAAATCCTGATAATATTCAAGGGCTTCAGCCGAATTGTTGAGGCCCAGTAATTGGGCAAGATATGGATTGACATCCATCGCTTTCCCGTTTATGGAGGTTGTGAAGATACCAATTGGAGCATTCTCAAATAGTTGTCGATATTTTTTTTCACTCTCCCGGATCTTTTCTTCGCCCTTTTTTTGTTCCGTAATATTTCTGATAATGCAAATGGCATGTGTCGAATCGTGAATATCAATTTTTCTTGCCGAAAAAAGCCCCAAAAAAACAGACTGATCTTTGCGATGAAAAGATATTTCCATATTCGAGCAACTACCTGTTTCTCGCAAGGTTCGCATCATGGTTGCTTTTTCATTGATGTTTGCAAACGGGTCAAAATCGGTGATCCCCGATTTGCCAATGATTTCATCCCGGGTGTAGCCAGTATTCAGGGTAAACGATTCGTTCATGTCGACAATGATTTGTTCGGGTATTTTTACCACCAGGGCCAGATCGGGGTTGCTGTTAAAAATTTCTTCAAAATGTTTTCGGGCTTCTATCTTTTCATAAAACAGTTTCTGGTTTACCATGATGATGAGCCCGAATGTCCAAAGAATACACAAGATAAATGAGCCAAGGAAAATAGCGGATTGGATCTGGCTATTCTTCCAGAAATCGGTCATGGGTTCGATGAACAGGATGTAGCAAATACGGAAAAGAAATAGTGCCGACATTGCAAAGAAAACCATGGCAACCAGGAGCGGAAATCGATGGATCGTGACTTTTTGATGATGGATTAGTTTCAGTCCTATCAGAAAGGTTATACAACTCATGCAAAGCGAATAACCAATTACGCGAATATTAATCTGGTTGCTGATCCATGTAAAATAGATGTCGAAAAGAATGTAAAGGATCAGAAAAATGGCGATGAGTTTTTGGTCCACTTTGCTCCTGGTAAAATAAGCGGTGCCTGCAAAAACGATTAACATACCTCCGATTTGGAAGAAATTGGACAGGATGATCGACAGATTTCCAACGGATGGCATTTGCCTTAAAAGCATCAGCACAGTTCCAATAGAGATCATGGCGCTACCGATAAACCATTGCAACAGTCCTTTGTACCGGTTCGACTGAAGATAAAGGAAAAGCAGGGCTAACGATTGCAATATGAATGATATCCCTAATACGATCGATAAGGTTCCAATATCAATTTTCATAAAAGGTGGTTTACGTTGATTTCTTGAATTGAAATGTATGAATTGTTTGTGAGAATTGCTATTTATTCGATCTGAAAAATGGCCGGAAGAATTTATTCGTTCATTTTTTCACGTTGCAAAAATAGTTGGCTCTTTCTTTCCGGAAAGGATCGTTATTTTCTGAGTCAATTTCTTGTTCGCAATTTTATCCAGTTGAAATTTGTCCGGAGGGGAATCAGTTTTGGATGCTTGTATAAAATGGACGTTCATTGATACTTTTGAAGCAAAATGCAATAATTTTAGAAGATTGACTTTTATTTGAAATCGATTATTCTAAAATTGTTTTAATTTTCCAGCACTTCCACCAATTTAGGAAACAAGGTTAGTTAAATGATTTATGAAGTTATTATCTCAGAAAGTCTCTATCGGAGAGAAAGTGGGTTATAGTTTGGGAGACGGTTCCGCCAATTTAGTATTCCAGATCAGGATTGGTCACAGAGAAGAGCTGTGCGGGAGCTTTTACAACAAAAGTTTATGAAACAAATCGGATTATTATTAAAAGCATTATCGTTGTGCCTGGTTGCACTGTGTTTATTGGATGCCAATCATTGTGTGGCTAATGATGGTGAAGGAAAAACATTAAAGGATGCTTACAACGGGAAATTTCTAATTGGTGTTGCCGTTAATACCAGGCAGGTCGATGGAGTAGATTCGCTGGCACAGTCTGTAATTAAACAACATTTTAATGCGATTGTGGCCGAAAACTGCATGAAAAGTGGAATGTTGCAGCCGAAGCAAGGAGCGTTCAATTTTTCGGATGCCGATAAATTTGTTGCTTTTGGAGAGGCAAACAACCTGTTTGTTACCGGCCATTGTCTGGTCTGGCATTCTCAAGCACCACGCTGGTTTTTCACCGATAAGGATGGAAACGATGTTTCGCGCGACACCCTTATTGCAAGGATGAAGACCCATATTCAGACCGTTGTGGGTCACTTTAAAGGAAAAGTAAAAGGTTGGGATGTTGTGAACGAAGCAATCGAAGATGATGGTAGTTACCGGCAAAGCAAATTTTATAAGATCATCGGTGAAGATTTTATTGAACTGGCATTTCGTTTTGCCTACGAAGCCGATCCCGATTGCGAGCTCTATTATAACGACTATAATATGAATAAACAAGGGAAGAGAGAGGCCGTGGTTAAAATGGTTCAGAATCTTCAGAAAAAGGGCATTAAGATTGACGGTATTGGAATGCAGGCCCATTGTACCTTGACTTATCCAACCATTGCCGATGAAGAAGCAAGTATTGAAGCGTTCTGCCGCCTTGGCGTTAAGGTTATGATTACCGAACTCGATGTTTCGGTTTTACCCAATCCGTTTGAATACAATACAGCCGATGTAAACCAGAGTGCAGAATACAAGGAAAAATTGAATCCATATGGTAAAGAACTGCCCGATTCGGCAAGTCAGGCACTCACGAATCGTTACCTCGATTTGTATCATCTTTTTCTAAGACATAAAGGTTGTATTAGCCGGGTTGCCGTTTGGGGAGTCAGCGATAAGGGTTCATGGAAGAACAATTTCCCGGTTTGGGGGAGAACCGATTATCCATTGCTTTTTGACCGGAATTATCTGCCTAAACCGGTGGTTAAAAAGTTGATTGAAGCAGGAGAAGCCTCCAAATAGAATGATTGAAATACTACTAAAAAATCTAAAATATTAATGGAAAAAACTTCACGATCAGTAGAAGAATCAAAAGGATTCTACAAACTACCAATGGTAAAACACATTGGTTTTGGTTCTGGCGACCTTGCACAAAATCTGATTTATCAGACGGTTGCTCAGTACTTGTTAATTTTTTACACCAATGTGTATGGTTTATCAGCTGCCGCCGCCGCAGTCATGTTTCTAATTGTTCGTTTGGTCGATGTTGCCTGGGACCCACTCGTAGGAGCTTTTGTCGACAAACAGAATCCTAAAATCGGGAAATATCGTGCTTACTTGGTATTGGGAGGCATTCCGCTTACCGGATTTGCTATTATGTGCTTTTGGAATGGATTTTCAGGTTCCTTGCTTTATGCCTATATTACCTATGTTGGTTTATCCATGTGTTACACCTTGGTAAATGTACCTTATGGGGCATTGAATGCTTCGCTTACCCGCGATACCGATGAAATTACCAAACTTACATCGGTTCGTATGTTTATGGCCAATATTGGCGGATTAGCCGTTGCGTATGGTATTCCAATTATTGTTAAAACGTTATCTCCCGATGGCAAAATCAACTCCACAGAATCGGCAAGTGCATGGTTTATTACGATGTCAATTTATGCTGTTTTAGGGTTAATTTTATTGATTTTCTGCTTTACCCAGACCAGGGAAAGAGTCGTGATGGATGAAGCAGAAACGGCCAATGTGAAAGTTTCGGACTTGTGGGTCGAGTTTAAACGTAACCGTCCTTTACGTGTCATTGCATTCTTCTTTATTACCGCTTTTGCCATGATGGCTATTGGAAATTCCGCAGGATCGTACTACATGATTTACAATGTTCAGGCTCCCGATATGCTTCCATATTTTGCGGCGTTGGGTTCTATCCCTGCTTTTATCTTTTTGCCAATGGTTCCTGCTATTAAGCACTGGGTTGGAAAGAAAAGTATGTTTTATATATTTTTGACGGTCGCAATTTTCGGAATGGCCATGCTTTATGTCATTTCCGTAGTCCCTGCTTTACAAAGCCAGGTATGGTTGGTGCTGGTCGCTCAATTTATTAAGTCGACCGGTGTGATTGTTGCAACCGGTTATATGTGGGCTTTGATTCCCGAGGTTATTTCGTATGGTGAATATACTTCCGGGAAAAGGATCTCTGGTATAGTGAATGCACTTACTGGGATTTTCTTTAAGGCAGGTATGGCTTTAGGAGGTGTTGTCCCCGGATTTGTTTTGGCTTTTGTGAAATTCGATGAAACCAATGCCGTAACCCAATCGGCTTTTGCCCGTCAGGGAATTTTATGGTTAGTAGCTGTTATCCCGGCGATGCTGCTTATTCTTTCAATGTTTATTATTTCTAAATACGAATTGACAGATAAAGCGATTGACGATATTAACAAGAAAATTGGCGAGCGTCAGTTACAGTAATTACGAATAAGAAATGTTTAACAAATTAAAATCAAATAAAATTTAACTAATAAATTAACAAGGAGATACATTATGTCTAAAGAAAGAGATGCTTTTGTTTCGGCGAAAATCGCCAAGATGAGCCTGCTGGAAAAATGTGGCCAGTTACTTACCTTCACCTGGCGTGGCGCCATACCTACTCCCTCTGGGATTGAACAAATTACCAAGTTGCACGCAGGAGGTATCTGTCTTGAACCTTATGCGTTGGAAACTTGCAAAAATCTGTATTGGGGACGCTCACAAGTCGATCCAAACTTCGAGAAACCAGCCGATTATTTCGATATCGCCCATACCTGGTTCGACTCCCGTGCTTTTGGTGTCAGCGTAACGCCCGAAGAGCTCACCGAAGCGCTCAATAACCTTCAAAAAATCGCGATGGACCGTCCTTCCGGAATTCCACTCCATGTTACCATTGATATGGAAGGCGATTTCAAGAATGACTATTCATCAGGTGGCGTTTTGCAATTTATCCCTCCAATGGGTATTACTGCAATTGGCGATGTGGATCTTGCCTACAAAATTGCAAACCTGATGGGCCGCCAGATGGCTGCTATGGGTGTAACCCAGTTCTATCATCCCGTATGCGATGTGAACATTAACCCGCTGAACCCTGAAATTGGTGTCCGTTCATTTGGCGATAATGTAGAGGTTATCTCAAAGTTCATTGATGCGACTGTCCGTGGGTATGAGGATGCAGGCGTTACAGCAACCATCAAGCATTTTGCAGGTCGTGGTGATTCTGCAACGGATGCTCATGAAACTCTCGATGTATGCCGTGGCGATAAAAAACGCATGCAAAATGTTGAGTTGGCCGCTTTCCAGGCCGGTGTCGATGCTGGTGCTTCTGCTTTGATGACCGCACACACGATATTCCCGGCTTATGATGAAGAATATCCGGCTACTCTTTCGAAAAAAATCCTTACTGATTTGTTGAGAGGTGAAATGGGATTTGATGGTATCATTGTTTCCGACGCAATTGGTATGGCCGCTATCCTGAAAAAATGGCCGCTTCCGTTAGCTTGCGCAATGGCCATTAAAGCCGGTGTTGATACAATATTATTAAAGGCAGATGACGAGTCTCGTTCACAGTGTTTGTTTGGAATTAAGAAGGCCGTTGAAGATGGCATGCTTTCTGAAGAACGGGTTAATGATGCAGTACGTCGTTTGCTCAACAGAAAGTATGACCAGGGCTTGTTTGAAAAAGCTGGCAAAATGGATCCCAAAGAAACTACGGCTATTGTCAGAAGCAAAGAAAACAGAGACTTCTCATGGGAAGTTGCCCACAAAGCATTACTGGTTGTTCGCGATGATAAAAAGTTACTGCCTTTAAGCCCGGAGAAGAGAATACTTGTGATTGAGCAATGCATTCCTTACGAATTCCTTGGAAAAGACCTTTACAGTCATGCCCACATGTTCTGTGAACAGATGACTAAACATTCAACGAATCTTATTCTGGATGATGCAGCATTCCATGCTTCGGAAGAAGACGTGGAAGAAGCCTTGGAATTGGCCAAGGATGCTGATTTGGTTGTCATGACCAACTACTATGCTCGTATTGAGAAAAGAGGAAATAACACCCATCTTGTGAAAGCGCTCAAAAAGGCTGGTCATGATGTAGTTGTTGTAACCAATTTCCCATACCGGAAAGGCACAACCACTGTAGCCGATGCTGTTGTATGTAATTTCTCCGGTACACCGGATTCGATCAGGGTTTCTGCAGATTTGTTGTTCGGTAAAATCAAACCATATCCAACGACAAAAATGCCAATTGATTTGAGTGCTGAAGCAAACATTCCTGAAGAACCAGATGTTGAACCGGCAAAGGAAAAAAGGAAGAAAAATGTTAATGTATGGCAAGGTAAGTGCTAATCGCACCGTCTTTTCATACAATATGAACTAAAAATATTCCGGGTGTCAGCTGTGGTTTTTAATTAAACTTACTGATGCTCGGTTTTTAGTTAAATTGCCGGAACCCAACAGAACCGGCCTTGTCAAATTTAATAAGTGAGAAAAAATGACAAAATCGAATTCATTCAATATTAAAGATATTTACACGATATCTGGACCCCGTATCGCCGAAATTTATGAGAAAAACAAAATGACGGTGCATTTTCAGGGTATGTCCAAGTGTTTGCAGTTCCCGCCTACCGTGGCTATCATGGGAGCGCCAACCTGTTCTATCGGTATTTCTCCTTACGGACTGTATAACCGCTTAAACGATGCAGGCCGCCTGATCATGTTAAACCAAAAATCGGTTCAATTTGGCTCGGCCCCATACATCAGTACCTATGAGGGAAATACCTTGTTGACACAGATGCAACCAGGCGAAACGGAGTCTGACGATATCCCGGCGATGAAAAACTACTATCCGGAAGCTGTCGACGAAGAGAACATTAAAATGACCATTGCCACCCCTTCTTTGGAAATTGAATATACCCTGGAAGATGTAAAGGTAACAAGGCGGTTTATTTCACCTTTATTGTCTGGCAATGAGCAAACACTGATGCCAATCAGTGTGGAAGAATTTATTGTAGAAAACAATACCAATGAGGAACAGGAATATACCTTGGTTATTCCTCGGCCTTCTCTGGTTAATTTGCAGGAAAAGGAGCTTAAGCCCACCGACCAGGACAGTGTGTTTGTAAGCAGCGCTGCCACTTCGGGACAGAAACATGAAGCGTTTGAAATGAATGGCATCAGCGGTGTGGTGATGGGAAGCACGAAAACCGAAAATAAGATGATCATTGCTGTTTCAGATGTTTCTGGAGTTGCAGTTGATACTCAACCTTATTTCTTGTTAAACAAATACGCTGGTGATCTTTTGATTACGGCAGAGGGTAATTTCTATGAAAAATGCGAACCATTAAATCGTAGGGATTATGGTGCCGCGATCAGTTTAACAATGACCCTTCGTCCAGGCCAATCAAAGACGATACCTTTCGCCGTGGTACTCGACTTCCCGGTTCAGGAATATATTGATGGAAAGACATTCAACCGGAAATACATCAAGAATTTCAAAAATGCCGAAACACGGGCATTGGATATGGTTAAGATCGCCCTTGAAAGCTACTCACAGTGGTGGAATACCACGTTAACCATTCAGGAGCGTGTATTCAATTTAATTTCATCCAGTCCTTCTTATCAGAACGATCGCGAAGGTGCGCTGCGTTTGACACGACTCATGCTGAATGAGCTTCATTTCCCGCTTTCAAATGCCAATATCTGGATTGAAGAAAATGGCGTTGAAAAAGCACGCTTCCTCGAATGTTTCGATTATTCCTATATCGATCCTTCCGACGTCGACTGGTATTCTATGGTGCTGCTGATGTTGTTCCCGAAAGTGGAAAAAGATTTATGCCAGGCATTCATCGATTCAATTAATGCCGTTGATCCTACTCCAAGATGGTACCACCATCACGCTTCATTTGTAGAAGCCAGGATGCATTTTGAAGAAAACCCTGAAGAATACGAAGGGAAGAAGCTGACACAGATCCGCGACGATTTCAAAACCCTGGGCAGTGTTGCTCACGACGTATGTATGTTGTCAAAAGGACACCCGCTGCGCAATGTGAGCGATTATGCATGGTACAATAACAATTACTGGGTCGATCTGTATCCAAAACTGATGATGCGTGTACTCCGGAATGTGAAGTTCACCGGCGACATGGAATTCCTGAAATCGAACTGGAAAACTATGGTATTTGGATTGGATTCGCTGTTAAAACTCGATTTTGATGGAGATGGAATCCCTGAAGGAAACCCTGACGATGTAAAGAATACGTTTGACAATCTGGTTCTCTTCGGTGCCGATGCATACGATGCCACTCAATTCCTTGGTGGTTGCCAGGCTTTGATTAAAATGGCTCAAATGCTAGGTGAAAAAGAAGACGAAAAATATATTCAGGCAAAATATGACAAAGCTTGGGCTAGTTTTGAGCAACTATGGCGTGAAGATGTGAATAAGAAAGGTGAAAAGCTGGAATATTATATTACCTGTTTTGATCCTGAGTCTGGAAATATGAATACCGATGTATGGACCAACCAGCTCGATGCGTTGTGGTATTTGATCGCCATTGGTGAAGCACCTGCTATTCCTGAAGAACGCGTGAAAAAGATCCTTAAAACGATTTATAATACCAATAAAGCCTTCATGGGTTGGGCTATGTGCAAAACGAAAGACGGTGAACCGGTAGAATCGGAACAGGGACAGGATGTTTATACCACTTCAAACTATGTCTTTGCCCAATTATTGGATTATTATGGAATGGTTGAGGAGAGCAAGGAGGTTTACAAACACATGGACCGCGTAGTTTTCGATTATGCAAACACAATGACAACACCTGATAATCTTCGGGCTGAGCTGGAAATGGAAGCTGGTGAATCCGAAAAAGGGCCTCATTATATTGTTGCTGCTTACCCAAGGCCAGGCGCTGTCTGGACTCATCTGGTGATGAACCATATTAAGGATTTGCGTGCTAAAAACAATACTGAAACCGTTGATCCGAAAGATCTGATATCTTTCTATCCATGGCTTCTTAGTGCTAAAGAATAGTTAGAAGAATAATTACGAGTTAGTTTACATTACGACTAAATACAATTTTTATGAGCAAAAAATATGACATTACGTTTGTAGGGCACATGGTCTACGACGAAATTATTCCATTTGGTGGAGTTGCTCGTGTTGCACCCGGAAGTGCCGTTTTATGCGGAGCTATGGTCGCTGCAAGAGTAGGGAAAAAGGTTGCTGTTGTAACGAAGATGGCTGAGAAGGACGAACACATCCTTCAACCGATGAAAGATCTGGGAATCGATACATTTCTTATTCCGAGCGAAGAGACATCATACAACAGGGTGTTGCACTTTTCTGCCAATGTTGATGAACGTGAAATGACCCTTATCAAATCGGCTGGGTTAATATCGATCGATGAGGTTCCTGAACTAGATTCAACCTGCGTTCATCTGGCAGGGATATCGGATACCGAATTCGACATGCCCCTGATGAAAGCTTTGAAAGCCCGTAATTACCAGAGCTTGTCGGTCGATATGCAGAGTTTTGTCCGCCATATCGATCCGGTGACAAAAAATCACGAATTTAGCGATGTTGCCGATAAAAAAGAGATCGCAGCAATGATGAACAAGCTGAAACTGGATATTGTTGAAGCAAAACTTCTCACTGGCACCGACGATTTGGAGAAAGCCGCTATCATTGTCGAATCATGGGGTTGCCCCGAAGTGATGATTACCCATTCAGAGGGTGTATTGGCAAGGGTTAACGGGAAAACCTACTATGAAAAATTCTCCAACAGTAATGTGTCCGGCAGAACAGGCCGTGGCGATACAACTTTCGCAGCATACATGTCACACCGGTTGGATCATGATGTAGCAGAGTCGTTGAAATTTGCCGCTGCCCTGGTTTCAATAAAAATGGAAACGCCTGGTCCATTTAGTGGAACGTTGGAAGAAGTTTATACGCGAATTAAAGAAAAACATTTATAAAGAGAGATGGTAAAAAAGAAAAAAAGATATCTAATTGATAGTATTTACTCAGCAGATCCTGCTGTTCATATTTTTAACGGTAAAATCTATATTTATCCTTCCCACGATTTTGAATCGGGAGTTCCTGAAAATGATAATGGCGACCATTTCAACATGGTCGATTATCACGTTTTCTCAATGGATCGTATCGATGGAGATGTAACCGACCACGGTGTCGCACTCGACGTAAAGGATATTCCATGGGCTGGGCGTCAGCTTTGGGACTGTGATGTGGCCTGTAAGAATGGGAAATATTATTTGTACTTTTCGCTGAAAGATCGGAATGATGTTTTTCATATCGGTGTGGCTATAAGCGATAAGCCTGAAGGCCCTTTCATCGCTCGGGACAGTCCTATCAAAGGGAGTTATTCGATAGACCCGTGCGTTTTCAAAGATGATGACGGAACTCATTATATGTTTTTTGGAGGTCTGTGGGGAGGACAATTGCAGCGTTATCGGAATAATAAAGCCATTGAAAGTGGTCACGAACCAGCAAATCACAAATCAGCATTATGTGCCAAAGTCGTTAGGCTTAGCGACGATATGCTTGAATTTGATGAAGAACCGCGCAATTTGGTCATTCTGTCTGAAGACGGTAATCCAATAAAAGCAGGCGATTACCACCGTCGTTTTTTTGAAGCTTCTTGGATGCACAAATACAACGGCAAGTATTATTTTTCATACTCTACAGGGAATACCGGTTTGATATGTTATGCCATTGGCGACAATCCGTATGGACCATTTACGTATAAGGGTGTTATTTTGACTCCGGTTGTCGGATGGACAACTCACCATTCCATCATCGAAATTAAAGGGAAATGGTATTTATTTCATCACGACAGTAAGCCGTCAGGTGGAAAAACATGGTTGCGGAGTATCAAATTGGTTGAATTGACCTATCGTGAGGATGGAACCATTGAAACAATTGATGGCAGCGCTGATTAATAAAATCGATCTTTTAAAATAATTTATAACCCGGTACCAAAAATACCGGGTTTTTTTGTGCTGAATCTTCGCTTTATGCTATTAAATTGAATCATAATGATTTATTAACAGCATGCCGATTTTATTTTTAGAAAATGAACATTTTGTTGTGTGCCATTAAACTGAATTTCAATTATTTTGTTTCTATTACGAATAGAGCGCAGAATAATGTTGGAATAATCATTTTTCTTCTTTTTCTATTTCTTGTAAAATACATATAATCAAAGATTTGATTTTTTTTCCAAAAAAAGTCGTCAAAAAATTTGGAGTTAAGGGGTAAAAGTTTTTTTCTTTGCACCCGCTTTTACAGGGAAACGCAGTAGGGGCAAAGGTTCAGTGAAGAGATGGAGCAGCTTTAATCAGGGCGGGAGAGTAAAAAAAGA
>Ga0209098_1002628_pt1 | contig 15624 bp, 28 predicted proteins | sample AD_JPNHW1_MetaG_FD_184429 | JGI IMG/M metagenome (GOLD analysis project Ga0209098, IMG submission 184429) | Active sludge microbial communities of municipal wastewater-treating anaerobic digesters from Japan - AD_JPNHW1_MetaG (SPAdes) (version 2) | ecosystem: Engineered > Bioreactor > Anaerobic... | reverse complement strand
TTCCCACAGCAGGCATCTGATGCAGATCAAGAAGATCCGGAAGAGGATGATCGCAATATTCTAGGTTTCTGGGATCCACAATCGGAAATTGTAGCACTGAATATTGATTACCTTGAATCAAATAGTCTAAAGGGTGCAGTAACACACGAATTGCGCCATGCGTTGGATGATTATAAGTCCGAGTTCAGGGCAGGTTCAAGCACAAGATACGACACACCGAAGAAAAAGGAACACAGAAAGGATCTATCAAATGATCCGTATGCGTCTGAGCTTGAGAAGAAGAAGCCTTACCACGCCAAGCCGGCCGAGATCAATGCCCGATTTGCAGAGGTACTGCATGGTGTGACTTTCCAGATAAAGCATTCTATGAAGTATCCACCAGACCAAATCCGACCGAGAGTGATGAAGTTATTCATGAAGCTTCTAGACATGAAGCACATAGCTCACTTATTTCCAGAGAAAACACAATCTAAAGATTACAAGCGTTTGGTAAAACGCGGTATGGATTTTATAGATAAAGAGCTAGCACACCTCCAATCTCAAAAATGATGTCTTTTTAACCTATTTCTGCAATGGTTATAGGTTGACAATATAAATAAAGCACACTATAATAGTGGCTACTTACAAAGAGTGGATACAGCAAACAAACCGACGCTGAAAGGCGACTATGGTGTTGATGTCGATCTTACATGTGGAGGGTTTACCCGATGAAGCATAGTAAGGCCATCGCTCAACAAACTTCCTAGGACGAAGCAAAAGGTTCGAACTCGGGGTAAGGCCCGAAAGCAAACTAGTAATCCTTGTGGTGAAACATTTGTCCCTTACACCACTCTGTTTTCAATATCTAAATACAGACATACATGACAGTAAGTATTTCCTATTCCCTCGGAGCATTACACGAAGCTGCCAGATTTATTTGGGAGAATAATGAAAGTGTTCTAAACTGGCCTTGTTCCCCAACTTCGGCGTTTGATGTAATGACGCAAATTAGGGATATGATGGTCAAGGGAGCATTGGAAAATGCTGAGTTCTTAAAGAAAGAAAAGAACAAAACTTTATCAGCCGATGACGATTGGATGACATTCAATGGTACCGGCGGATATTATGTCCTGTATGAGCTCTTAAGTGAAGAAGATGATGAAGAAGTGCGCATCGGTATCGACATTTTGGTTGATCCCTCGGTTAGTCATCCTAACCCCCGGTACGTAACAGAAGTCGTTGACAACACAGAAGAGACTGTATAAACTAGAGACTTACTTGCTAAAGATTAGGTACAGCAAAAAATAAAATTAGCATATTAGGGCACACTCGAAAGGGTGTATAACTAAGAACCTTTCTGAAGGGGAAAGCAAAAACTCGTCAAAACCTAATCTGATCTAATTTTATGTATGGACATTGGATTACAAAGATAGAATTTAATCCGGATGATTATATCGGGTTTGTTTATCTTGTGATTAATGTTCTTACAGATCAAAAATATATCGGCAAGAAAAATTTCAGAGTTAATACACGAACCACAGAAAGGTGGGAAGAGTATACTTCGAGTTCGAAGTATCTAACTAAAGATATTTTAAAATTAGGAAAAGAAAATTTTCGATTTGAGATTTTATTTCTGTGTAAAACAAAAGAAGAATTAGATAATTTAGAAATAGAAGAACAAAAAAGAAGAAATATACTTAGATCCTTATTGCCTAACGGCACACGAGAATATTATAATAGGTATATACATAAGGTCGGTCTTAGCACAAATGGGGCTAAATTTAGCGAAGATGTAAAAGAAAAAATGCGTAAAACACATACTGGTGTTCCGCATAATTCTAAAGATAAGAAAGTATATCAGTTTAAAGATACAAACACTGGTATTGTCCAAAAGGACAAGAAAAGAATTCCAAAATATAGTGGGTGCTGATCCCTGTAAATTAGTTATAGGTAAGGCAAAATCTGTAAGAAAATGGATTTGTTTAGATCCGATTGATGGGATAAGGAATTATCCTAAGAGAAAGTAATTTTAAAGATTCCGTTCCGCAACTAAAATTAATAAACCGAGGTATGTGGGTTCGAGCCCCACTCTCATTGGCAACAGTGAGATAGTCGAATTGGTATAGACATTGGTCAAATAAAAAGCGAATCTGATATGAAAAATACATACACATTTTTAGTCCTAATTTCTGCAATGTGTTCATCATTTGCCGGTCCACCTAAAAATAATGTCGAGCTTGAAGATAAATGTTATGCATTGCTAAAACCTCATATTGAAGGTGCGACAATAAAAGGTGTTAGATGGAATAGATACGGCGATAGAGTATCGTTTTCTCTTTCTAAGAATGTAGGATATAATCTGACAAGTTTTGCAGAATGTTACATCGATAACGGGGATGTAAAACGGCGCTTTGAATCAAAGGCCGAAGGAAAGATCCGTTACGCCGAGGAACAACGAAAGCGTGCCGAAGAAGAAAAGAAATTAAGAAGATTTAAATAATTATGGGATTTAGATTTCGTAAAAGTATAAAGGTTGGTGGAATTAAGTTAAATCTTGGTAAGACCGGATTAACCAGTGTTTCGGTAAAACCGACTAAAAATACAAATATCTCAGCAGGTAAGACCGGAGTCACCGGATCTGTATCTTGGTTAGGCACCGGACTTAGTTATATTTTCAAGATATTCAAATGGTAAAAATGAAAGCATTAGTTCTTTTGGCAGCTATATTCTTGGCAACCTCAGCAAGTGCTACAGGTGGTAGATTAAATAGCAAGGGATGTCATAATAGTAAGAAGGTCGGATATCATTGCCATAGAAGTCAAGATAAACCTGCACCTGTTAAGAAAGAAAAAGTTATTCCAAAGAAGAATAAACAATAAAGAATTTTGACAGCAACTTAAAATAAAATTCTGAACGGAGAAACAAAAATGACAACACTATTTGAAGCAGTAAACGCAAACGCAACAACAGCAAACGGGGCCGTGACAAACGCATCGTCTCTAAATAAAAATGTGGACCTTTTCTTCCTTGCTGGTGCAAGCCGCGGTAAGGATATCACTTCTACCTTCGCCGGAGCCTTCGTTGAAGACTCCGAAGTTGCAACTCGTATCCTTCAGTGGGCACGTGATGCACGCGGTGGAGCAGGTGAGCGTGAAACTTTCCGTAAGTTGTTCGGCTATCTGTTGAAGAACGAAATCGCAATCGCTTCTCGCGTGCTTGTAAAGGCACCTGAGCTTGGCCGTTGGGACGACGTTTTGATCGCCTTCGGTACACCTATCGAGCGTGAAGCTCTGCGTATGATCGCCTTTGCTTTGAACGAAGTAAAGGATGGTCTGTGCGCAAAGTGGATGCCGCGTCAGGGTGCGGAAGCGAACAAGATTCGCTCGTACATGAAGTTGACTCCGAAGCAATATCGTAAGCTCTTGGTTGGCTTGTCCAACACTGTTGAGCAGAAGATGTGTGCCCAGGATTGGACTGGAATCGTGTATCCGCATGTTCCGTCGGTTGCTGCTGGTCGTTACCAGAAGGCTTTCTTGAAGCACGATCCTTCGGGATATGCGAAGTACAAGGAAAAGCTGGTTTCGGGCGAAGCGAAGATCAACGCATCGGTTGCTTACCCGTACGACGTGATTCGTTCACTTCGTAACGGCGATAAGGTTGTTGCTAACGCACAATGGGATGCATTGCCAAACTATCTTGAAGGTTCGGACGAAAACATCCTCCCGGTTGTTGACGTTTCGGGTTCTATGGATTTCCAAGTGTCTGGTAGCGTAACTGCTATGGACGTTGCGATCTCCTTGGGATTGTACACTTCGGAACGTATGGGTGGTGTGTTCAAGGACCAGTTCGTGACATTCTCGAGCCAGCCGGAAATGCTGCACTTGAAGGGCAACCTTCAACAGCGTTATGACGCAATGGCTCGTTCCAACTGGGCAATGAGCACAGATATCCAGGCTGTGTTCAAGTTGATCTTGACTTCGGCAACGAAGCATAAGGTTGCTCAGAAGGAAATGCCGACAAAGATCCTGATCTTGTCGGACATGGAATTCAACACTTGCGTTACTGGCGGAACAAGCGTTAGCGCAATGAACATGATTGAGAAGGAATATGCTGCCGCAGGGTACAAGGTTCCGCAGGTTGTGTTCTGGAACCTGAAGGGTCGTGCTGGAAACAGCCCGGTTACCTACAACCAGTCCGGAACTGCACTTGTGTCGGGCTTCTCTCCGAGCATCGTTAAGTCGGTACTTGGTGGTGAAGAAATGACACCGATCAGCATCATGCTGAAGACTGTAATGGTCCAGAGATACGACTTCTAAGAGGTTGTTCTCCTAAAAAAGGGGCAGAAACTGCCCCTTTTCCTTTGGTTAAACCGTTATTAAAAGATAAATAGACATATAATGCTAAATACAGCATATAAACATCAGGAGGTTCTTATGAACAAGTTTATCTTATCGTTGGCAGTTGTTATGGGTGCAGTTGCTCTTACAGCTTGCGGTGGTGGTTTCAGTGATTCGCCAGAACAAAAAGCATTCAAGGCTTTTGTTGAAAAGTGCAAAAAGGATCCTAGCACAGCAGATTGCAAGGCATGGAAGGAAAATAATACTTCCCCGGGCGGCAACTAAAAAGTTGTAAAGAAAAGGGGCTGCAAGACAGCCCTTTTTTACGAGATGAAATCTAAGTGTTTAAATTGTCTCCAAGAATTTGAATATAATCCGCATCAAAATGCAGGTTTATATTGTTCAAATTCTTGCAGAGGAATACATAAATCCAGGCTTCATAAAGAAGCCTGGTATGCAGGTACATTAACAAAGAAGATCGATCGTCCTACTATTAGAAAATATCTAACAGAGGATCGAGGATATAATTGTGAAATATGTAAATTATCAGAATGGCAAAATCAGCCCATAACACTTGAGGTTGATCACACCGATGGAAATTCTGCAGACGATAACCCGAGTAATGTAAGATTGATATGCCCCAATTGTCACAGTCAATCACCACATCGCGGCGCTGCCAATAAGGGTAGAGGTCGTAAATCTTTAGGACTTTCGTTATACTAGATAAATAAACATATGCGGGTGTGGTGCTAGTGGTAACACATATCCTTGCCAAGGACAAGTTACGGGTTCGATTCCCGTCTCCCGCTCCAAAATTAAAGCCCTAGTGATAAATAAGTCACTAGGGCTTTTCCTTGGAGTATATTATGAAGAAATTATTAGCAGCAGCATTTTTATCGGTTGTATCAATGGCATCGTTTGCTACTGATATGACATTACCTATTCGTGATGTAGTAGATGGCGACACAATTAGGAGTGCAGTAAAGCTTCCTTGTCCACTATGTACAGTATCCGTTAGAATTCGCGGTATTGACACGCCCGAATCAACCTATCTAGCCAAGTGTCCTGCAGAGAAGGCAAAGGCATTGCAAGCAAAGGCATATATGATTACATTGGTTGGTAAACACACGACAATGGTTGCTAAGGATGTAAAATGGGATAAGTATGGCGGCAGAATCGATGCAGTTGTTGAGGTCAACGGTGTTGATGTTGGTAAGGATATGATTGAAAAGGGTTTTGCTAAACCCTATAGCGGAGTAGGCAAAAAGCCGGATTGGTGTAATTGACCAGAGTTTAGTTTGTTGTTATAATAAAGACATAAATAAGTATAAGCCCTTTTAGCTCATTTGGCAGAGCAACGCACTTGTAATGCGTAGGTGGTCAGTTCGAATCCGACAAAGGGCACCAGATAATAATGAGAATAACATGGCCACACTTAAGATTAATGTTGATAGCACTTTTGATGTTGATGTAACGGTTCGTGAGAGCGATAAGTATTCTCAGCTTGCATTTGTTAAGTTTGAAAAGAATTTTCGTCCAGAACATATTCATGCATGCAATGAATTGTTTCTTACCCCGACACAACTCGAATTGTTAGGCCGATTCTTTATTAGGCAGGCAGATGCAATGCAAACAGCCCAGTCAATTCGTAAGAAGACTGAGATCTGTCAAGGCTAATGATTTTTAGCTGCCTGCATTGCGGAAAGAAAAAGAAAGGATTTCCGTCTAGCCTCAATAAATATTGTACAAAGAATTGCCAGAGAGAATTTGAGTATAATAAATATATTCAGGATTGGAAAAGTGGATTAGTCGACGGTTCTAAGGGTGTAAAGAATTTACAAACTTCGAATTATATTCAGCGTTATATAAGAGAAAAATTTAAAGATACATGCGTTGAATGTGGTCAAAATAATATGCACAACGGAAAATTGCTATCGATGCAGTTAGAACATATTGATAGTGATAGTTCTAACAATTTAGAAAATAATCTATCATTACTTTGCCCGAATTGTCATACTCAGACCGAGTTTTATGGTTCTAAGAATAAAGGTAATGGAAGAGGATCGATAAGAAAACAACGCGGGTATGGTATATAGGTTGTGCCCTAGCCTTCCAAGCTATAGAATCCGGTTCGAGTCCGGATACCCGCTCCAAATATGATTGTATTTAAAATCTTCTGTGTCTTAGCAATTGCCTATATTCTGAGACATATATTCTTCCAGAAAGATTACACCGAAGTAGATGTTATTATGGAAGAATATAAAGAAATGCGAAATAAAAAAGATAAATAAAGTATGTTAAACTTATTGATCGGTATTGCACTTGGTGCAGCTTTTTCTCCCTTCTGGATTATGCTCTGGAATAAGGGTAAAGAGCTCATATCAAGCTCCACAAAAAAATAAAGAATTTGGGAGTATAGCTCAACGGTAGAGCGACAGGCTTATACCCTGTGTAAGCACTAGATAGGTGCACGATCTAGGTTCGAATCCTGGTACTCCTACCAGAAGGAATAAAAGATATGTCATATAGAATAAAAATTACCACTACAAAGCCAAACGGAACACCTTGGTTTTATGAGAGTGGAACACCTAATGCTGCAACAATTCTGGCAGATATTATTACCTGGAATAAGGCGCAGCCTGGCTATGTTAGCGGCTTCGGCGTCCATGTTGGCAATAATATTTACGAACACACCATTATCTTTGATTCAGCGTTAAACGGCGATGCATGGTTGCTTGCAAAGCAAACCGAGCCAAATAACATGATTCGTGATGCCTATCTTGCCGGTTTACCAGTTCGACAAGATATCGTTATTACCTAATATTCGGAAGATTGGCAGAGCGGCCGATTGCGTTAGTCTTGAAAACTAAAGGTCCGAAAGGGCCCGTGAGTTCGAATCTCACATCTTCCTCCATAATAAATAGCACCATTTGATCCTCTAACACATAAGTAGTATACTTTTGATAGTTAAGGAGTAACGAATGACCGAATTCTCGTTTGATGAATGGGCTAAACTGTACGAAGCCAATCCTGCCGAATTTGAACGCAGAAGAGCAGAAGTGCTAGAACAGGAAATTCAAAAAGCGCCTGTGGCACATCGGAACAATCTTAGATTGCTCCAAATGCAGTGCAATGCAATGCATGAAACTATGTCTCCCATGGAAGCAACCGTTGAGATGTCAAAGATGATGACTGCAAAGCTCAACGAAATGAAGACTCCGTTAACCCAACTAAGAGCAATCTGCGAAGATATTGTTAATCCCGAATGATAACTCTTATTGCAGCCATCGGTCGCAATAATGAATTGGGACTAAATAATAAGATGTTGTGGAATATTCCAGAGGACATGAAACACTTCAAATCCTATACCATGGGTAAAGTTATTATCATGGGAAGGAAAACATTTGCAAGTATTGGTTGCAAGGGTTTACCCGGTAGAAAGTGTATAGTTGTTTCCACGCAGGATTTGCATGGTTCTGCTATTAGAGCTAGTACGATAGATGCAGCACTATCTATTGATTACTGTTACCCGGAAATTGTGGTAATAGGTGGCGAATCAGTCTATAGGCAAACAATCATTCATGCTGACAAACTTGTGATAACGCACATAGACGCAGAATTTGAAGCAGACACATTTTTCCCATATATTGATCCGGCGCAATGGGTGATAAATAGTACAATAAATGGGAGCAATGAAACTTATAACTATAAGTTTGTTGAATATGTGCGTAAATGAGGGCAGCAGAATTTCTAATAGAAAAACCAGTTGAATCAAGTTGGATTGTTGATCTAAGATTTAGCCGTCCGAGCAAGACATTGACAATGCGTTTGTCGAATGGTAGAGAATTTAGAATTCCTGGCATGACAAGGACGACCTTTGAGAGATGGACAAATGCCCCTTCAAAGGGAAGATTCTTTCATACAAACATCAAAGACAGATATCAGGTAAATAGAATAAAGTGAACATACGCCAGACTATAAAAGATACAAAGAAGGGTGTAAGGGAACTAAAGAAAACAAATCCACACCTTTTTCCAGAATATGTAGCAGTATTGCATGCAGAAGCAGATCTCAGATGTGCAAAGCAGAATTTACTTGATGCTAAAGCAAGATGGAAAAAGGTAGGTAATTAGGACATTATATCAGCGGTAGATTGCGATCGTGACAAGATCGAGGTGAGAGGTTCAACTCCTCTATGTCCTACCAGTATTTCATGGAAAGCATCTGGGTCTTTGTATAAATACATTATGTGGACCTGTAAACATTGTAATCTATTATTTTATTTGTCTAAGACAACCGAAAAAGCAAATCACTCACGATGGTGTACATCAAACCCCAAGAATATATTTTATAGAGAGCAGGTTGCCAACCATGCAAAAATAATGTCCGTATCTAATATAGGAAGAATTCGGACAGAAGAAACAAAAGATCGAATAAGCAAATCCCGCAGAGGAAAATATGTAGGTGATAAAAATCCATTTTATGGAAAAACTCATACCGAGGATAGTAGAAATAAAATAAGCAATGCAGGACTGAGTAGTAAACATCGTAGGTTGGTAAGATCTATTAGAAAATATGTAAGAAAAGACGGGACTGAAATATTATTAGATTCGTCGTGGGAAGAGATACTTGCGCAAAGATTAGATGAACTGGACATAAAATGGATAAGACCCGTTGATCCTATAGATTGGGTAGATAAGACAAACAAGAAAAGGCATTATTTTCCGGATTTTTATTTAGAAGAATATAATATCTATCTCGATCCAAAAAATACAGCAGCTATGTCAGCACAACGGGAAAAGGTGGAGTGGTTATTGCTGAATAGGAAAGATGTTTATTTTTTGAAAACTCTCAAAGAATGTAAAGATTACACACCGGCGTTCGTATAATGGAGAATACAGCTCTCTTCTAAAGAGCGAATAGGGGTTCGATTCCTCTACGCCGGACCAGAGGTACCATATAACAGAAAGACACATATGACAGATGAGGATCGTACTGTAGGACGGTTAAAGGGTCACAACATCCTTATAAAATTCAAGGATGGCGAAGAACTAACATTGCATGTCGATGACATAGATGATGAGGGACTCAATAGTGAATGGTTTCAAGATGTCGAACAATATCTAAATCGCAAGATAGAGTATTTCCCTACTGCTGGATTCTCTGTGGCACCCGATGTTATCAAATATGTTAGAAGAATATGACAACAATAACACTATTTTATAGTAATTCCCATCCATTTTCCAATTGGTACATGGCTTCGTTTATTCATAACGGACATGAATTCAATTGCTCCGAACAATACATGATGTACAAGAAGGCTATGCTCTTCAAGGATTATGATGTTGCTGAAATGATTATGCAACAAGGTCATCCGCGTAAGCAGAAGTTTCTCGGAAGACAAGTTCGTGGATTTGATCCGGAAAAGTGGAATGCAGAATGTAAAGACATTATGGTTCCCGGACTTGTATCTAAGTTTACACAAGATTCCTATTCTTTAACAACATTACTCGATACAGGTGATTCAATTATTGCCGAAGCAAGCCCAACTGATAAGATTTGGGGGATTGGATTATCTGAGAATGATCCTAAAGCATTGGATCCTAAAAATTGGCAAGGCACAAACTGGCTTGGTGAAGTCCTAATGAGGACAAGAGATGAAATCCGTACCGGAAAATATTGAGCATAGAATACAGCTCAAGGAAGACGAAATAAGAAGATATAGGCTTGTCCTGGTTAACTATCCACTTGATAGGTTGAATAGATCGGGCATACCATATCTGACACATTTACAAGATCAGCTAAATGAACTCTACGAAGAACGAGCAAAACGAAAAGTTTAGAGAAAAGCTCGAGATGGGAATTAAGGCAGAAAATGTTGCCTATTCCTACATGATTAAGCACTATGGGTTTGTTGAAGATTTACGCCAACAGAAGCATGGTGAGTTTGCTGGTCCGCGATTAGTAGGTACAGAAGGCAGAGTTATATTGCCAGATTTCCTTGTATATACAAAGGAAAAAGGCGCATTTGCAGTCGATGTTAAAGCAAAGACATATCTGTATCCATTTGAGGGTAAACAGTGTTTTACAGTTGATAATAAATTTGAAGAATATAAAAGAGCAGTTCAAATCAAGAGGTTGGATTACCTTGCATTAATTTTTTCTTATAAGGATAGAATGTACTTCTATAAGGATACTGATTGCATTGGATCTCAATATCTCGATAATGAATACGGTTCTGGAATGGTATATTACTTTGAATTTGATAAAAGACGATTGACATACTAACATGAGCCACTGGAATTATAGAGTTTGTAAATCAACATACAAGGGTGACGGTTACGAAGAAGTCACCTACGAAATTCGCGAAGCATATTACAATGCTGACGGTAGCATCTGGGCTGTAACAGAAACAGCAAAAGGTGTATTTGGAGACAACATCCAAGAAATCAAGCAATGCCTTGAATGGATGCAACTTGCGGTAAATAAAGAAGTAATCGATCTTGATACTCTTGTATTTGCCCCAATGGACAAAACAGACACAGGCATCGAAGAAGAATGGCTGGATTCAGATAGTGATATTCTGCCGCCCTCGTAACGCGGTCACGAGAGTTTGATTCTCTCATCCAGCACCAAGTCCCTATAGTTCAATGGATAGAATAAGTATTTCCGAAGTATTAGATTCAGGTTCGATTCCTGATAGGGGCTCCACCAATAATAAGAATAATAAGAATGGCATCATATTTTAGGGAAGGAAGCAATTTTAGCTTCAATGGGATAAAAGGCACGATTGTAAAAATAACAGAAACATATAGAAAGAATGTGTTAGTTATTAAAGTTTCAGAGCTGCCGAAAAATAATCAATTTAAGGGTCGTAAAGTCGAAACCATTGGTATCTTTGAATATCCGGACGGGACACTCGAGTTTATGGCAGTGATTGATTGACATAAGATCACAATATCTGTATATTTTAACCACTGTGATGATCAAGATAAGTAAATATCTCAAGGAGACATTACAATGATTGAAATTTACGGTACAGAACAATGCACCTATTGCAAGCAGGCAGTCTTGCTATGCGAATCAAAAGCAATTCAGTACGAATACACTGATGTTCGTGCTGGGTCAAATTTACAGTTATTAGAAGAAAGAGTTGGAACAAAGGTAAAGACTGTGCCACAAATTTTCAAAGATGGACAGTATATACCCGAGGGATTTTTTGGTTTACAGAAGGAATTAGCAAAAAGCTAATAAATGATATGATTAAGAGATCATCGTACGAAGACGGATATGACTACGAAGATGACGATTATGAGGAACACCGCGGACCTCGTAAGTTTAAGAAAGATGAACCTCCTCCGGAGAAAAGAAAGAAGTGGGATCGAGAAAGCCAGTACGATCGAGACCATGACTACGATGATCGACGATAAATAGTACACTGGAAGATAGCATGTCTGGGACATAACGAGCCTCGAAAACTCGGCCCTTTGTGATGAGCAGGGGATGGTTCGATTCCATTATCTTCCTCCAGGAAAATATGAAGTTAAGTGAAATTGATCTAATTGGTAAGCCTACTCCGAGTTTTAAGCAAATTCAACTTAAACATGGTGTTAGATTTAGAGACCTAATGGTTCAACTTTCAAAAGGTATCAAGATAGAAATGGAACATACGGGTGATTTAGCTCTCGCAAGGGAAATTGCGTTAGATCATTTGAATGAGTTTCCAGATTATTACGATAGGCTCGAACAAGTCGAAAAGAAATAACTCGCTGTAGTTCAATGGACAGAATAGGGCACTCCTAAGGCTTTGATCACCGTTCGATTCGGTGCAGCGGGACCAATAAAGAAAAAGGGCACCAAGGTGCCCTTTTTGCTGAGCATAATTTCTTATGCTAGGTTTAGATCTGCTTGTCCTAATGCAACAGCAGGTTGTGTTGACCAGCTATAGCTTGTGATGGCGATATTGATTGGTGCACCAGTTTCCTGAGGAACTGTGTTTGCAACATTAAAAATATCAACACGGAACTGTGCAATCTTTGCGCATGGCAACGGAGCACCACCGAACGGTGTTGCTGTGATAAAGCACTGTCCTGGTAGCAATGCACCTACTGCATTAGCATTTACCATAAACACGATTTCTGATTTTGTTCCATCGCTTACTACATAAGCAGCAGAACCTGTTTGCTTAACAATGTATGCATTGGTAGCAGTTGTATTATCTGCCCAACGAACGCCATTGACACGGATTTGGTTACCAGCTGTAGCTGACGGACCGAACCACTTTTCTTTGATGGGTCTTCCCATTTTATCTCCTTTGGAATAATATTCCATTATTGTTTTTACATGATATTTATCTCCTTGTCGGTAAATATACAAATAAACGCGCTCAATAGGTATAAAATGGATTATAAGAAACACTATGAAAGATTGATCGACAAGGCAAAGAATAGATTGCCCCCGAAGGTGAAAGAAGATCATCATATTATTCCGAAGTGTATGAATGGAACAGATGCGCCCGGTAATATCATATCCCTTTCCCCAGAAGAACATTTTGTCGCCCACCAACTGCTTGTAAAGATATACCCGGGAAATAAGAAACTTATTTCGGCATTATCGATGATGTGCTGTAAGAGTCCGAAAAATAAAAGAAATAATAAATGGTATGGGAGGATTAGAAAGCAGTTTGCAGAAGCACATTCCGGAGTAGGAAATAACAACGCCAAACTTTCGTCCGAGCAAGTCATTGAGGTATATCATTCTACCGAATCATATAAGTTATTATCCGAGAAATACAGTGTAGGAACCTATCAAATAATATCCATAAAAAGAAAACTAACGTATAAGAATGTGACAAGGGATATTTTAGATCTGCCGGGATTCTATACAGAAGGTAAAACAACACGTCTCCCTTTGCCTATTGAATTTATTGAAAAGATATTTTACGATTCGGGAGATTATGCTTATTTCTGGGAAAAATATAAAGCGACAGAAAGAGTCGTCCAAAGCATAAAGAATAAAAAATCATTTAGGAAGATAACATCGGGGTTCGGAACACCTGGTCAGGTAAGACGTTACGGAATGACGCGCGATGAGGTTGAAGCAGTTTATAATGCGACCGGAACCAACCGTGATGTAGCATTGCGTTTTGGTATACATTACAATACGGTAAGAAATATCAAAGGTAAGAATTCTCGTGCCTTTGATATCTGGGAGGAATTTTGATTTAGCCATTTGACACCTTATATGGTTCGCCGGCATAATTGATTATGGTAAAACAAATCGAGACGTCCAGGAACATTCGAACAACGCTTGACATGCTGCCGGTAACTACCTGGTTAGATAAAAATGTTGTTGATAATAACTGGTCATGGGTAGTATCGGATACCTACATTCCTGGTTGGGGACATCCGATGATTGTGGAATTTGAGAATCCTGTGACACCTGAATTTCTTACATTATTTAGACTTATGTTCGGATAATCCCCGATTTGACACATTGCATGACCGCATGCATAATTGTTAGACAATAAACACAGGAAAACAACAACAATGAAGCTAGATGTCGAAGTCAACGAAGTAGTATTATCGAATGTGGGAACAACGGGCGAGTTCCGTATTCGTAATTCCGCCAAGGCGTTTAAGATTCTTTCTGACGGCCTATATTCGAACAAGATCCGCGCAGTCATTCGCGAACTATCGTGCAACGCATTGGATAGCCATGTAGGCGCCGGCAAAGCAGAAGTTCCGTTTGAAGTACATCTCCCGACAATGCTTGAACCGTGGTTTGCGGTAAGAGACTTTGGTTTGGGCCTGGACAACGATCAAGTTGTCAATATCTACACCACCTATTTTGAATCTACCAAGACTGATTCCAATGCATTCATTGGCGCCCTTGGTTTAGGTTCAAAGTCCCCATTCAGCTACACAGAAAACTTTACTGTTACTGCCATCAAGAATGGAACCAAGCGCATCTACAGCGCATTTATTAACGACCACGGTGTTCCGTCCATTGCAGAAATGGGCGAAGAACTTACAGACGAAGGAAACGGCGTCGAAGTAAAGTTCAGCGTTACCGATCGTAGCGATTATAATTCCTTCCGCAACGAAGCACACACGGTGCTGAAGTGGTTTGAACATAAGCCAATCATCACAGGCGTTGAGGGCTTCCAGCACGGTAAGATTACCTACAAGGATAAGGACATTGTCCCGGGTGTTCATACACGCGGAGAAAACGAAGATTATTACAATCGTGGTAGCTTTGCTATCATGGGAAATATTCCGTATCCGTTGAACTATGTTCCGGATGCACAAAAGCACTTCGGCGAACTTGCCAGCCTACTTGATTGTAATCTGGTCCTGGAATTTGACATTGGCGAACTTGACTTTGCTGCATCCAGAGAACAGCTTAGTTATATTCCACTCACTATTGCAAGTATCAAACGGAAGCTTGAGCTTCTGAATGCCAACCTTGCAAAGCACATTGCGAAAAGTGCAGATGTAATTGAATGTGAATGGAAAAGAGCAGAATACCTTAGAGAGCAGGCACAATCACGGTTGTTCCGCGCAGCCGTAATTCGTTATGTCACAGATTCGAAGTTTGAGTTGTTTGATGCGTCTAACCATTATGGCAGAAAAGAATTCAAATATCTTACCGCGAAGCTTGCAGAGCGTGGATTGACCATTACTGCATTCAGCACATATGGTAACGGTTCTACAACGAAGCACAGCGAGAGCCACGAATACACTAACAAGCCTAACGCTACCGGCGGCCATGAATATATTGGATTTTGGAGCATTCCGGTCGACATGAAGGTAGTTATTGTGCAAAACGATCTGAAAACTGGTTGCCAAGCCAGGGCCAGATATCACTTTGCAAATCATTACGGAAAGCAGGCTAGCGTTTTCTGCATCACGCATAGCAGCGACGATCTTGAAGTAAGGCAAGCAGAATATGACTTGCTGATGAAAGAACTTCACAATCCACCGGTAATCATGAAGGCTAGCGAGCTCGAGAAGAAAGAGCGCGCAAAGCCAATGTCTAGCACAGGCATTGTGGAAATTGGAATCAAGGCTAACGAACGCGCCGGCCACTCTGGTGCATACATGTGGAGACCGTATCGCGAAGAACTCGACGATAATGTGACCTACTATTATGTTACACTGAATAACTGTGATCCTATTGATCAGGAAGGTAACGGCATCAATGTGTTCAACCTGAAGGCGCAGATGGACGAGTGCGGCATTGCAGGAATTCAGAATATCAGAATTCTCGGTGTGCGCAAAAATCGAATCAAAGAACTGCAAGATCT
>Ga0209098_1002627_pt1 | contig 15627 bp, 30 predicted proteins | sample AD_JPNHW1_MetaG_FD_184429 | JGI IMG/M metagenome (GOLD analysis project Ga0209098, IMG submission 184429) | Active sludge microbial communities of municipal wastewater-treating anaerobic digesters from Japan - AD_JPNHW1_MetaG (SPAdes) (version 2) | ecosystem: Engineered > Bioreactor > Anaerobic... | reverse complement strand
TACTCCTGTTTATAATTGCTGTTCTTTGTTGTGGGTTTGGTTCTACAAATGATGTCAAAACAATCACCATTTCGGATAAATTACTGAAAGCAAATGATGATTATTCAACTGTGATCACTTGCACAAATGATGCATTTTGGGTAAAGGATGATGTGATCTATTCGACATTAAAAGTTGGAAATACATACACAGTAAAAACATATGGCGCGATTGGATATTACAGGCTCCAAATCACCGAAATCATTACAAACAACGATCCCCCTGCAGCAGAATGCTCGGGGTAAAAAATTTTTCTGTTTTTAAAAGAGTTTATTAAATTTTATCAACTATTATCTTCGGATCTAATACGAAGAGATCTGTTTTCCATTGTCCCTTCCATATTCCAAGCACTAAAATCTTTTGATTCTCCCCAAGCAGCTTATTTATTGTTTCCACGAAGTTCTTCTTTCCAGATTTTGAAGAAGTGAACTCGTATCTGGATAATTCGTCGTTCGATACAATTATTGCATACCAAATTTCACGGTCCGTTCTGTCTACCGGAAATTGGTCTGTTTCGTTGTTTCGGAAGGTCATTATTTTACATCTCCACAGACTTTTGTATGAGGAATTGCATCCCATTCTTCCACGTGTTTATAAATCGGCCACCCACGTTCAAATTCGGTTGGATATGGAACATATCTACGTTGACCGGGGTCATAAAATTTTTGAAGTTCTTCTCCATATCCGATTGGTTTACAATTTGGATTTATATTATAAGTCGGATGTGTTGTTCCAACTTGAACGGAAGCACAAAGCATATCGAATAACATAATTGCATTACATACATCGACGGTATCAAAATGAAAATGCTCTGTGGAATTCAAATCTCCACGGAATTGATAATTTACTATTTGTGGCCACATCCTATTAAATTTTTGATTGTTGTTGAATTCTGATAGTATCCATTGGATCTGTCTTTCCACCAACAATCTATCACTGGCGTATCCATATGCAATCAAATCAGAGTCAATAGATTCATCTCCGAATGCTCTCATTCTTTTATATATGTTTCCAGTAGACCCTATTTTAAAACAATTTTTCGCGTGATTGAATCTCACCAGATAAACATATCCGGGGGCATCGTCTTTCCTTTTAATGACAATTGGCAAATTGCTCACGCTTCACCCCATCCTTTCACATATATCCGCATATCAGCAATATCCTCTTTTCTCCAACCAAATGTCAAATAATGACTTCGCATCGTATTATAATCGTGACCCATACTAAATGCAATCTGTTCCTGTCTCTCTGGATAACATGCCATGAGCCACGAAACTATAGATTTTCTCAAACATTTCGTTGTTATGTATTTTGTATCTATATCTGCATCTCTAGCTGCACGTTTCATCACCTGTTCCATGTTTTGATATGGAAGAAGTTTGATTTTTTTCTCATATATTTCTTTTACAACTTTAATTCCTTCTGGAGACAACATTATTTGCCTGCATAAAAATTTACACTTCTCCTTTCCCATACCTTCGACTCGTGGTAGGAAAATTGCTCCATTCTCTTCCCTAAAACATTCTGGATGATCTAAAACGTATCCTGCTTCAGAAATTCTCATCCCGGTTTGCAACAAATATTCGAATCTTAGTTGATATGCTGGATTCAACTCTTTTTTTATTGCAAGCCATTGTGCTGGAGTTAAAACTGAAACATATCTTTTTCCTTTTCCGGGCGTAATGTTGATCGGAACTATCATATGATGTAATAATAGCACTATTACATGATAAATGTTTCTATATTACATGATTTGATACCATTCAATCATGTAATATTATCATTTTTACGTTAGAATCATGTATTCATATGGATATGAATACATGATTGAAAAATTTTTAGTAATATGAAAATATATATAAAACAGAAATATTATATTTAACAAATTCCACAAGACGGATTTGAGCAAATAATGTATATCAGTAAAGAAATTTGTATTTCTCAAAAAATGACAACACGCGCCAACCCACTTTATTTTGCTCAAACAAAATTATTTGAACAAAACTACTGGATCAAAAAAGAAAGTGGGGTTTTTAAAATCACAACTTTTGGAACAATGCTCACAAAATGAGCGCGAGCATTATTTTGTATCATTCTTCTTAAAATCCAAATACTGTGCGTGATGAACCTTTGCAGCGTAATCCTCATCTGCGAGTTATTTATGCTCCTTTGGATCTTCTGGCTGTGAGAGACGGAGAGATTTTACAAAGTTTATCATTATAACGTACTGCTGTTTCATGTGGGCATCTTCCATTAAGTGATATCTCTCTTTTAACTTCTGATGTATAACAGTTACTACCCGCTTATTCTCCGCTGCCGTGGCCTGTGCTGCTATGAGGGCGTCGTGCCCTTTTGCCATGGACTTCAGGATCTCGATGGTCATAGATCGCTCCTTCTCCCAAATTCCTCATTAGGTACACCAACCTTAACATTTATGTTAATTTTGGTGTACGGGAGTGGGATTTTGACCGGGCCACGGGAGCGGAGGTATTCGCCAAATCTTCTAATGAACGCCTGTTCATAGACCGTTGATACATCACCAACACCCTCTATCCAATCGTTGAGTCGAATATGCCCGAAATCATCTGGTGTGGCTGATTGCCAATAGATTGTCTTTCGTGTAGGCTCCGATTGCTGCGTTCCTGCTGGCGGGGAGGTCATAGTTCTCCTCCTCGCAGATCCGCAAGAATGTAAGATAACATCACACCACTTATCGATGGATTTCTATCAGACATCTTTTCTGCGCATCGGTCTCTTACTTGGTCCAGCACATCCTCTCGTGCCTTATGGATTTCTGATGATAATGGGCGGGAACGAACACGTTGCAGAAGTTCAATAACGAAATCGTTCTGATCCATATCATCCAAACAATCAAGTTCTCCTTCCATAATCACACACTGTCCTTTCAGCTCAGTCACGATCTATCCACCCACTTCCCATCGATAAACCGCTTCACTTTACCATCTGCAGTAAACCGCTCTCCTCTCAACCCTTCACCGTGCAGCGCGTGGAGAAGGTTGTTGAGATTGCAGATATCCTCCTCCAAATCCCACGCTTTGTGCATAACCTTCTCTGATAAAGACTGGACAAGTTTCCAATCTTCTTCGGGTATGTTTGTTGTTGGGGTCATTGTTTATTCACCATTTTACAATAATACTATATGTCTCAAACGCATTTAATACTTTCGTATGGTTTTATTCAACGGACAATCCTTCCTAGCCTTATTCAAATCCCATATCACTCCACCGTTGATACCACACGTATTATGATAATAAACGCCTTTTCTTGATAATTTCTTTATCGTTATTCTCTCTGGACAGGTGGAGCAGATCATCGGAAAATCCACGGGGGCGCTTTCACTTTCCCCGTTCCATTACAACACCCACAATGTTGAATCATTCCCGTCTTTTCGTTGCGTTGTGTTCCAGTTCCTTTGCAGCACTTGCAATACTTTTCTTTGGGAGTAAATGGGTTGTCGATCATTTCAACTCCTTCAACACAAGACATAATATCCCGTCACGGTTGAGAATATTATAGAAAATGGCAGTATAACAAACAAAATTAAGCACCAATCCTCGTCCCAATCGGTAGGATCTTTCGGATCTTTAGACCATTTCATTTCTACACCCCCTCATATCCAAAAACCACTGTGGGCAACACCGTGGATATGGTTTATTCGCTCTTCTCTTCTTACAAAACTCTTCATACGTGTGGTGTTTGAATATTCCGGGTTGGTTGCACCACGCGCTGAAATCGTTATAAGTCTGCTTATTTTCAGATAACCAGCAGTCGGAATGCCGCATAAAATATGGTAAAACTTTATTTTCTTTGCACCACAGAATGCGATGATAAACATCTTTTTCTATATCCATCTTTGGATTACAATAAACAAAGAATTTGATTTTCCAATCCTTCAAAATATATTTCTTCAACACAGCGAGTTTTTCTTCTATCTTTGACTGCAATTTGAGATCATCAAATGCGAATACATATTCTCCAAAATAATTCAACTTCGAAAGCAACTTTGCATTCTCGTCGTTTACCAATCGGATATCTAACCCCTGATTAAACTGGCACCGTATCTTTTTATCAATGAGTTGTTGCAACAGTTCTTTGTGATTAGGAAGCGCGAGGAAATTGTTATCTAGAAATTTTACTTTCTTGTGGCGAACAATATCATCTATATTAGATACCTGCCTAAGTTTGCCTTCCTTCTGTTGTACCACACAGAACTCACAATTTCTAATACATCCACGGGATATGAACCCCACAGAAGTGTCGCAGCCGGGATAAATAGAATAATCACATTCGCACCGTTCTACTTTTTCTTCTAGTGTTTTGTGGATATCGTCTGACCCAGTCCCACCAATATCTACATTGTCTGGATCGGAAAATGATACTCCTTCCATTGTTCCTCTAAATATCGTAGACACAAAGACACGATAATACCCCTCCGTATTGATAACAATTGGTGCTTTTAGATGTTTGTAAATGGGTATATTTAAACGAAGTAATTCTATTACATATCCACACGACTTGTAATATTCAGATAGTCTCATTAAAGCAATATTAGGAATAGTGCTATCGACGTCCACCAATAAAATTTTTACTCCGTTTCCCATAAATTATCCCCTCAACCCATACCTCATCTTCCTCATATCCTGCCATCCGGCCAGACCTTTAACAAGCTCCCCCTCTCCGTCTATCATTAGTAAGATTCGCCTGATATTTCTTTTCCCAAGCCCCGTCTGTGTTATGAGGTCGTCCATGGTTAATCCGCGCGGAGATAGCCGCAGTGTGTTCTTCACTATCGATTTAGAATCAGTTGGTCTTGCCATAATTCCACCATCTCTCTGGTACTATAAATACTCTTCCTTTTGTTTGATTAGAATAAACTTCAAATTTCATATGATCTTTAAGAACAGTCGTCACTCTGATAATAGTTGCATTATAACTCGCGTTCTTAAAAATCCGATCTTTGTAGATCTCTTCTGCAATATAATATGAAGAAACGAAGCGCGCACCTTTCTTATAGATCTTCTTTATAGTTTTCGTCACCGTTGCTCTAATAGGTCTCCACGATAGTTTTTTCATGATATCACCACAGGCTCATTGCGTTCGTTACGGTAAAAAACACATACAGTCCCACTACGCATTTAATACCGAGAACATCTTTCCACCAATTCTTCCATAGGCCAATCGCCCACATCAATAATATAGGATTGCTGACCATCCACAATTGACGCGCGAGGAGTGGGTCGATCCATATATTATTGACATATGCTCCGACAATACTAAAAATTGTTCCGGCGATAGCAAGTATCGCACCAAAATATTTGAACTTCATGAAACGCATAATGTATTACGCGTTCAAAACATATAAAGGTTACGCGTTGCCGTCTTTTCCATGGTCACATCCGGCAACAGCGATTCCATCGTAGTGTGTCTTTTCTTCATCGTCGATAAGTGCTACCATAATATATCCGCCACCATTGTAGATTCGTTTGACAGACACCATTCTATTGATGTCGTATCTGTTTTTCAATTCGGCGATGAATTGTGAAAGCGCATCAACAGTATAATGCCCAATATATTCGGCGTTATCTTCTGGTTCTACTACGATTGGGGCAACGATAGCGGATCGATTGGCGATGTTTATGATCATTGGGAAACACCTACGTTGTATCGGTGGCGGTCCTTAAGTTCTTGCCTTTTCCCCGAATTCCAACCGGCAACGTCCTGTAAATCTCTGTTGAATCTAGAACGGATCTACGATTCAAATCCAGTTACACGACTAATTGCCAGAACATCATGACATCCACACGGGCATGTGAACTCTCCACAGACGGGGCAGATTGTGAGATTCGTGGTATGATCACTGCTGCAACTGCAGAGATGGTCTTGTGGGCACATCTTCTGGATAAACTTTTCTCCACAGATGGGGCAGTTTCCGTCTACTCTATCCTCTTCACTGAAAATCGTATAACACGTATGACATTTGAACCTATCCATCAACACATCTCCTGCTAAAAACTGAGCTTGAAAGAATAGGTTTTGAAAGTATATTAATGTAACGGGTTATGAGTAGGTTAATGAAAATGCATAATAAAATACTGGGGTTGCGAGAATGATAATGGCCCCCAACATACCCCAACAAATAAATTCGGTTTCATCCATCCCCCCTCGCCTCCTTCCTCTCCTCACAACCTTCACACTTCTTTCCACACTTCCAACAGAATCCGTCTTCCGCAGATTCCTCGCAAGATGCCTTATCGCAACATTTCATAGTTCTCTCCCCATACACACTCCAATCCCAAATGGGACGGTCAGAATCATAATAGCAGCAATAAAATATGAAGAATCGACCGTGTACGCTGGCTGGACAGTATTATATACCATACCTAGTTCCATCATTATGAACATTAGATACGCGATAAAACAACCAAGAAAAACGTGCCAAGATTTTGGGATCATCTTACATCTGCCTCCAATGTTGGTGTCACTTTTGATTCTATTACGCGTTTGAGATAATCACAATGACATCGTTGTTTCGAACACCAACATCCAAGCCTCTTCGCCTCAAACAATTCCGAAATATCTAAATATCCTCCGGTTTTCAACATCCACAATTTGATCTGATAATCAGATAGACCACCGATACGAAGCATTGCGATTACAGTTCTCTCGTTGTTGGGAATCGTTATCTCATTGAGATAATCTTCGTAGAGATCACAAACGCGATTTCTATCTTTGGTTTCATACATTATAAATGGATTTCCCCACTTGGTTTGTCTATCGCAACGAACGTCTCCGGATTTTCCGAAACCGTTCTTTATATTCACCACTTCGATCATTTCCACAACTTGCAAACCTTATCCACAGTTCTCAAATACCCCAACTCCAGCGCCCGATAAGCATCCTGCCCTGTGTATTTCTTATTTGTGACAGATGGGAATTCTTTCTCTATCTTACGTTTAACGTTGATGATAGCCAGACGTATTGGGAATAATACAACGCGTATCACAACAGCGATCCAGAAGACATCTCCGCTCCCTCCAATGTATAATCCCAATCCAATCAGAGCTGCAAATGTGGATAAGATCTCCGGGATTTTGAGTAGCCATAAAACAAGACAAATCGATTCATAACGGTTCTTTGATGTATCTTTCATTCTTTTCCTCCGCGCGGTCGGATTTGATCCAGTGGAACGACATAAGTTTCCGCTATACGCGTTTCATTGATGATAGCAATTACTGCATGACCGGATGTGATATCGGTATCAACGATCTCTCCAGCCTGTTCGAGTCTCGCCTTTGGTATCCAAGTGGGTCTGGACTTGGGGAGTTTCCACCATATCCACGACCCTTTCTTGTATCTGTGGCGATCTTCTTCCATTGTAGGTGTATATGCGCTATTCGATAATAAAGGTTTCTAATACCCATTGCGGCAAGGTATTGAAAATACTGCAGAAGCATACGAATTTATGCGCGCTTTTTGAACTCTAATCGTGAAGGCAATTTCCGATGGCAACTTTTCCTCTAGCACCGATAAAGTAATATATATGTTGTAACTTAAATTATACACAATGAAAAAATTGCGCACGCAAACCTTTAAATAGATAACAGTTGTGATATTATATATGGATTTCGCAAAAGTTAATAACGACATCGACTCTACCCGAAATATTTCAGAAGCTGGATCACCGAGAGTGTTATATACAACTTTCCTTCTTGGATTGCTCAGGGAGTTCTTTGGATTGGTGATGTCTTCGGATGTACCACGCTCGCAGATAGAAGATGGATTTTCGTGTCTAATTGCGTTCTGTCCAGATAAAAATGTTCGTACGAAGATATGGAAAAATTATCTTGAAAGGATCGAAAATTCCGATGATAAAGTAAGGAGTGCTGCTATACAATCAACGGGTGAAATGATCGATTATCTAACATCTGTACTGGATCTAACAAGTGTATCAAACGGAGCATATCTTTGAGCCGGAAAAGATTATTTTTCATATGGATAATGATTCACTACGCGCGCAGTATCAACGATGAGACGTTGCCTAGATTGAATGGAGCATATGGGGTGTTACAATGAGTTCGTCGTCTTCCCCCATAGTATACGATTATATCCCGCTTGGACCAACTAATAGTAGTACTGTTAAAAGATTTGCCAATGTAGTTCAAGAGAGAATTGATTCTGGTTTACCTAACCCAAGATCTCCATTTGCCAGATATGTTGCCGAACGAATCACCAACCCTTTGGACAAACAGGATTTCATCGCCGCAGTCAGTGGTCCTCGTGGATCGGGTAAAAGTTATACTTGTTTATCAGCGTTGACACACGTTGCTGATGAAGTTGCAGATATACGTGGCGGAGACCCATTGGACTACTTTGATCCACGACACAACGTTTTAGCCTTAGATGATGCGCAATCAGTATCCGAACTACTTGCTAGAAAGTCAAATAATAAACACCAATGTATTCTTATAGACGACAATGTTGCGCTTGGGAACCATGACTGGAACACCAAGGCTTCAAAAAATGCAGTTAAAATTTTTATGACGATGCGAACAATGCGAAATTGTATTTTTTTGAATGCCCCGCTTTTCCAGCACCTCGACAATTCTATACGAGATTATTGCCAAATGACAATGTGGATCGCGGGGTCATTTCACGTCGGCGGATTTAACATTGTCAAGGTAAATTATCATGAAGTTTCACAAACTGGAAAAGACTATAAACACAGATTGTCTTTCGATGGGAAGAAAATCGACTATTGGGCGAGTTTTGCTCCCCCACAGCACATATTAGATTATTATGATGTTGCGAGAGAAGAATCCGCAAAAAGGCTCGCCGAGCTGATTTCTGAAACTGGATCTGCCACTAGAGAACGCGATTACACGGGAAACAAAAAATCAGCAGCCGAAAAAAATCTTGAGCGTGCCATGGAAAAACACGAAGACACTATAGTAAAAATGTTTGAAGAAAACCCATATACATCTTTGCGCCAAATATCTTCTAAAATTTGCGTATCTCCAATAGTAGCGTCCCGTATTGTTGATAGACTGGGTTTAGAATTAAAGATAAAAAGAAAAGGTGAACCATGAAACCAAACACAGTTCCATCTGGACTCAAAAATCAAATTGCAGTATTATACTCTGCCGTTTTATCAGAAATTTCACTAGAGCAGAAACTTGTATATGTAAGAAGCCTACTCGGATCTCTTAAAACAGCGGCAGAATTGACAGGAAATCGAAAATATATAGCAGAAATAAATGCTGGCATAAAAATACTCGACGATGAAGTAAGAAATGTCGATAATGCTGGGGAAGAAGCTTCACATCATGAAATGTTCCGGAAAATAAATCGTATTCAGGATTTTATCACAAAAGTTGTTTTTGACCCGACCGGGTATGCTGATTTTTCTGGATCTGATAGATTTGTATTAATAAAACCAAAGGGAGATTAAAATGTCGTTACGAGATCTCTACAATGATGAACCAAAAAAATCACCTATAAGAAGTGGAACGCAGGCTCTTATAGATGAAGCTGAGCAGCAATACGCTGATGAAAATGATGATTCCACCGAAGAAAATAATTATTCGCAGAATCTAGATGATGGGAATTTGCAGTCAATAATGCAAAACACCAATAATCCAACAGATGTCCGATCTATAGACCGATTTATTAAAATCAAGGGTATTCCCCCAGTTAGAAAAGGCGATGCTGATTTAGCACAATGGTCCGATGGCGGATTTCTGGAACAGTTGGTTATCAACAATTTGACTAAATTGGAACAAAAAAGAATGCTTCGGAAATGGAGAGACGTGCGCGATCTTGCTGAATCGGAGGGATCTTATAGCATAATGAAAGCACACGCTGACGCATTAACGTTTGAGACGCTTTGCCACAGAAGTGACGTAGATAATGAGAACACTCCTAATGAGAGGTCACAATTTAATACATCAAACAGTAACATTAGAAGCACCACACGGCAAACAAATATAAGTCATCCTAAATCCGGGGGGATTTTTTCAAAATTGTTCGGGAGATGAAAATTAATCTTCTTTTTCATCTGGATCGAGTGGGCCGCGCGAAAAATGAAAAGATCTGTCTTTCGCTTCTCCACAAAATGGCTCGTGTATATCATCTTTGATCCAATTGGCCAAATCTTCTTCCAATTCTTCGGTCGATTGCATCTTATCACTAAAAACCTTCCCTTGCCTCTCTCTATACGCTTTCAAAAATTCCTCTCTGTCAATAGCAATCATTTCATCTTCAAGAGTTCTTGGTTTCACATCATTTTTCTTTAAAATAACCGTATCATACCCACTCTCGAAATGATGTCTCTTGTGACATTTTACACATATATCGATAAGATTTTCCGGAGAATTGTCTTCGTGAATATGGTTTTTATGATGTTCTTCAAAAAATTCATTCGGGTATTCGGTGTTACACCATGGACAAAGTTTCATAATAATTTCTCCAATAATACTTCATATTCGTTAATCTTCTGTTCCATTCGCATTATACCATGACTAACATTGGGTCGTTTATCATGAGACAAAACTGAATATTCTATCGCAATATCTGCCACACGCTGGGGGATTGCGAACTTCGGTGAAGATTTCGGCATATGTTATTATATGCTGTGATAGTATATAAAGGTTACCTAAAAAAGAATTGTTCGTTTGAATTCTACCCGAACCACGCCATAGCAAACATCACGCCGGAAAGTACCACACACACCAAAAATACAAATATCGCCGCAGTGGTCATATTAAGACCTTTATTATAAGTTCCATTTAATATATTTAGTGCTATTTGTCGAATAAATCCACCACGATCGGCCTGATACCTCTTCATTGGATACGCATTATCAATTCTGACCCATGGGATGGTCACATACAATTTGACATTTTCTGGCGTCTCAATTATCCCTTTATTCATATAATCCCACGCTTTCGAAAAGCTGTGCACCTGATCATCCATGTTACAATCATTGTGCTTATCAACATTCTTCGCTATAGCATCCCTCTCCGGAGAAACTGCCTTCGTCCACCCATTAGCGTCAATTAAAATTCCCGCTGGAATAGACCCGATATTTGTCATTGGTTTCGAATCCCAACTCCCTTGGAGATATTTTGCTGTGTGCACAGCCTCATCCGTGGGCATTAACCACATGCGAAACCTTGTTAATGCATTAGAAGTATCATGAGTAATGGAATTGTATCTTTCCTTATCAAAGATAACTTTCGCTGCAAATTCGCCCATAAGATGAAAATTTAACTTTAAATCACTTACAAATACTACTTCGCTCTGACTATTTATCGCAGACCAAAGACCATGGAAAGGAGCCATCATATTCCATTTCAGATGCACCCACCATACATAAGAAACGAAATACAAGATAACTGCTGGGACTGCACAATATAAATAAATCTGAATTCCAAAGAAGGTGGTATTAAAAATTCCTCCGAAGAATGGTTGATCTACCACTGCAGCCACATTTGCAAATATCAATACACAAAGTGCAGCAATCGCAAGCAACGTACCAAAAATTAATATGGCAATCGTTGGAGGAATGCTATAAAGTGTGGTTTCGAATTTTTTTAGTGTATCTTTGAACATTTTATTACCTCGTAGCCAAGAAACTGATTCCCATAATAATCATACCGCCAAGAATAAGAATCATAGCAACACCATTGTTTGCCCACCAATTTGGCTGTTCAATATTATCTTCGGCGTAATCATTTGCATCTTTTATGATAACCCCACCGTTGAGGGAAGCAGATCGCTGCTTTGGAATATATTTATCCGCTTCATATGGGTCATACTGAGTATAACAGGGGATATCTACACCATTGGGCCAAATTGACTCCATTATAGGGCGGAGTCTTATATAATCGTCAAATGAACTGATTGCCACAGGGATTAAGCCTTCATTAAGTGCCTCTTTGATAGTGCAATCACTTCCATCTGGACGTGTCACCAATATAAGTTCCATTTCCTGTTTAGCGCGAATCCTGTTCTTCGCATCCCCGAACTCTCCGTTATTGAACTTAAAACACGCAGTGCACAATGCAATATCTGCCACTGGGTCTACAACTTCATCGAAACTATCCTTCGTAATCGCCGCAGACAATCCCCCAAGCGTTCCAACAGCGGAAGATGCTCCCATGTGCCACATATCAGTGCGCAACAGATCTTTGAAGTATAAAATACCCTCGCTGTGATAGGTAAGCATCCTAATGAACCACTTTCTCGACTTCGTGAACACAATAACCTGTTGTGCTTCAATAGAACCTGCCATTAGCGCGTCTTTGTAGCCATCGCATGGAGATAATACCGAGTTCTTGCGCCATTGTGAGATATTGAACCAAAACCAGTACAGAACCAATATAGCACCTATATATGCCCACAGTGGTATCATATTCAACCACAAGAAATCAATTCCATGTAATGGAGCAATATCAAAGATGGGATTTAAAGTTGAAGGGGCGGATGGGGCAACATTGGGTATTACTGATCCCTCAACCACTGTGGTTGTGGCATTTTGCACCAAAACCGGCGTTGGCATAGGTGTAACACCCTGTGTTATTGTGGGAACCGGCAAGCTAAAATTAGATACAATAGCACCTGTGATTTCGGTCACTTATTTGCCTCCTCTTTATTAGATGATTCCATATGTTCTTCCACCCTAATATCCGGCACAATCGAATCAAGATACTCATAAATTTTCATATTATTAAAAACTGCCGCGCGTTTTATTTTATTCTTTAGTTTCTCTGGCACACGGATGCCGCGTTCATTAAGCATATTAATGTATTGGTTCTGTATGATATATAAATGTATTTGAAGTATCACGGCGACAGACTGTATACACAACACTTATATACTTTGAAACACATTTACTATAAAAGAGGTATCTAGAAAATGATGAAAAAGGTTATTGATGAATTGAATCGAACACTTGACCAGAACACCAAAGAAATTATGCGCAATAGAGATGCCGCATCTGGTCCTCGCTTCTACACTGTAAAAGCAAAAGAACATGATATTATGAATATCCACATTGACGGAATCGATGCCAAGGGCATTCCCGATAAAGTTATGGATACTCATATTCCTAAACACACAAAGACGTATGCTGGCCATAAGATTCCGAAGTGATTTTGATGGCCAGAGATGAAGACGAAGCCCCGGAAGAACTCACCGGGAAAGAATTTATCGATTATATGAATCACAAGAAGGCAGAAAGCGAAGCAACCATTAATAAAGAAAATGCTCCTTCAAGGGCTGGGCAAAATGTCAAAACCAACTATGTTCCACAGAATCAACTTGATCGTCAAGCACTTAACCGAAAATTAAGAGATGAGCAGAAGAAAGAACAATTTAAAAAGGAACTGGAAGAAGATCATCCGACTTTAGTAAAAGGCGTGGCTTATACAAAAAAGATTCTTGGAACTGCTGCTGCGAAGATCAATGCTGCCGGAAAGAGATTTGTTGAAGATCAAGATAAAATTGATGGGGTGAAAAAGACTCCGGATAAGAAAAAACCAAAGAGCAAAAAAGAAAAAGACGAAGAGGAAGAAGACGATGAAGATATGGAAGAATCGTCAAGCAAAAAAATGTCCAGTGGAAATAAACCACAACTTCAATTAGGAAATTATAAACCTGCATACAGCAACGACACAGGAATCTTCGGTTCCAAAAATTATTCTCCTGCGTATAAGTCACAAATCGGAACAGATACTTATCGCCCGGCATATAAAACCCAAACTCCTAGGAAAGAAGTTGCCACAGAAGAATTGATGGATATTACAAAAATTTCTAAAAAGAAGAAATCGGGAGATATCACACCCCGCGCCATATCCACCCCACAGACCGCTACTATAAGAGCACCCGACCGTTTCAACACACAGAACTGGCAGTCGTTAGGATTCCCCAATACACTTCCACAAAACGCGCGCGGTTCTTTATTTACTACTGCGCCACAACCGGCAATAAAGTCTTCAACACACACAGTACCACGATTCGCATCCCCTAGTGCAATATCAATGTCTGGATCAATGCCACGCATTGGTGGGATGTCTTTAATTAATGGAAACTTGCCAACTATTGCCTCTCCTGCTTTAAATTCAGCAAAGAAGTCGGTGGGGGAACTTCCACAACTTACAATGATGGGGCAACCCCTTAGTGGTATTGGGAAGAAGAGGAAGAAGTAAATGTCCTTCCTAGACAGCATAACAAAAACAATCCATGAAGCGCAGGAAAAGGAGAAGCGCGAAAAGCAACGCAAACTAGAAGAACTGAAAGAAATTCGCGCCATCTCTATTCCTATAATAGAACATTACGTGGAAAAACACAAAGCGCTCGTTACATTTTTAGATACCGATGCTTATGTATATACAAAAGAAAACGGAAGAGAGCGTGGGATATATATTAAGTATGGAAAGGATGATGCGGCCGAATTGGACGATAAGATAGATAAATTCATCCATAACTACGAATCTGCAGCAAAACACAAAGCAAGTGGTCTATTGGGCAAGAGCGCAAGTATCTTTATGAAGATCGGAGATGGGTATAATACTCTTGATAAAGATATAGAGAAGGCGTCAGGCGCACAACCTATTAAGAAACACTGGTCTGATGGTAAAGCACTTCAACTTATTAAGATAAACACGAACCCAAATACCAATTCATATAATTCATTGGGGATACAGAAAAAATCAACAGATAAAAGGAAGGCTATTCCAGAATACATTAAAGAAGCAGTAAAGAAGCGCGCACATTATAAATGCGAGAACCCAACATGCAGGATATCAGATAGAGATACGAAATTGGAGTTCCATCACATTAATGGAAACCACTCTGATAACAGGTTAGAGAACATTGCATATCTGTGCCCGAATTGTCATTCGGTGAGGTAATATCATGCGTTACGGTCAAACATCACATAACAAAGAAAAGGATTTCATAGACGACGAAGTTGAAGACAGCGCCGATGCTGGAAGAATAGTGATGACGGATGAGACAATCCCACACTTCCCACGGAGAAACGCTAACAGTTCTAATATGAAAGGGATTCCATTCTCTGTGAGGGTTCCTAATAGTATGGAAAATATAGAATTCTCGACGGCGCCATCTGTGCGTTACATACCGGGATCAATGTATGATTCGACTCCGCGCAATGCTAAAGTGCCATCGACACATATGAGAATCAATGATAATTTGCCAAAATTCATGATGCAAAAGAAAAAGAGGAAATGAAAAATTAAATTGAATATTTTTGACACGCGGCCTGATAACTAATAAGCCCAAGCCGTTCTCCACGCTGATTGCTTTTTGCGCGCCTACACACTTTCATATCCATAACTTCTATTTTAGTGCTGGGGGCGACATGGCATCCTAGATCTTCCAAAGAACTTTTCCACGTCGTAGAACCGGGAATTTTAAACATGAGGGACTGGCAATTCACCAAATTAGATTCCTCCAAAATTTATAATACAAAAAGAATTCATACATTCATTATTGTTGTTATTATTAATAAAGGTTTCGGAAGTTATTTATAATAAATTACTTCTT
>Ga0209098_1002626_pt1 | contig 15628 bp, 10 predicted proteins | sample AD_JPNHW1_MetaG_FD_184429 | JGI IMG/M metagenome (GOLD analysis project Ga0209098, IMG submission 184429) | Active sludge microbial communities of municipal wastewater-treating anaerobic digesters from Japan - AD_JPNHW1_MetaG (SPAdes) (version 2) | ecosystem: Engineered > Bioreactor > Anaerobic... | reverse complement strand
CAGAACGTGTCGGAATCCAAAGTTTCCTTCCACATCGGGGCGAGGAACGCGAGCTGCACGGCGCCACCGAGATATTCCTGGGCGATCTGCAGTTCGGGAGCGAGCGGCGTGCGCGGCATCGCCCCGAAGAGTGGGTGAAACGGCTCGCGCGGCATGAAGTCGATCGCACCGTTCTTCACCTGCACGAAGACGTTCGCGCGGAACGTGCCGTCGAGCGGAGTGAACTCGGTGTAGGCCTGTTTGTGGCGATCGTCGGGCGCCTCGTGGCTGTAGACGAAGGCGCGCCAGATCACCACGCCGCCGTGCGGCGCGACGGCGTCGGCAAGCATGTTGGCGCCTTCGGCGTGGGTGCGTCCGTAATCCTGCGGACCGGGCTGGCCCTCGGAGTTGGCCTTCACGAGGAAGCCGCCGAAATCGGGCACATGGCGGTAGATCTCGTCGGCCTTGGTTTTCCACCACGCGGCGACCGCCGGGTCGAGCGGATCGGCGGTGGTCAGGCCGCCGATCTCCTTGGGCGCGCTGAAACGGGCCGTCAGGTAAACGCGGACACCGTAGGGGCGGAAGATGTCGGCCAAGGCGGCGACCTTCTCCAGGTACAACTCGGTGAGGATGGTGGCGTTGGCATTGACGTTGTTGAGGACCGTGCCGTTGAGGCCGATCGAGGCGCAGGCGCGGGCGTAGTCAGCATAGCGAGGGTCGCTCACGTCGGGCAGAGTGAACCAGTTCCAGAGGGAAAAGCCGGCCTGGCCGCGCTCGACGGTGCGGCTGAGGTTGTCCCAGTGGTTGAGCATGCGGCGCTTGATGCGCGGCGCACCGGACACGGCGAGCTGGTCGACCGGGCGTGCGGTCTGGAGCTGGCGCAGCAGAGCGAAGGCGCCGTAGAGCGCGCCGATGTCGCGGTTGGCGGCAACCACAACGCTCCCCTGCCCCGGCTGGACCGAGTAGGCCTCGTCGCCGCCGGCGATGGGGGCGGCGGCCTTCGCGATGGAGACCGGCACCTCGCGGCCGAGCAGGCCGCGCAGGCCGTTCGAAAGCTCGGCGCGAGCGGCGGCGAGCGTGGGAGTCTCGGCTCCATCGGCCGTGGCGAGCACGACCTTGCCCAGCGCAGCGGCATACGCATCGCGCAACGCGACGTCGGCCACCAGCTCGTAGCGAAGCCAGAGGCGATAGCCATCCTCCGCCCTGGAAAACGTGACACAGAAGGCGAGAAGCAGCGGCAGCAGGCGACAGAGCGAGACAAGGAGTTTCATGGGGAGACTGGAGAAACTACGGATTGCTTGGGGCGTGGATCTGATAGCGCCCGCCGACCTGCATGAGGGCGAGGAAATAGAGCAGGCCGTCGTAGTACCGTTCGATGCCGGACGGGGGCGGCATGTTCCAGAGCCGCTCAACGAAAAGTTTCGCGTCGGGCGAGTCGGCGGCGAGGGCGCCCACGGCGGCCATCGCGAAGAGCCCGGGCGAGTGGTCGGTGGTGAGCGGTTTGCCGTCGAGGGTGAAGTTGTTGGCGCAGTTCGGCCCTTGCGAGGCGAGGAAGGCGAGCACGCGGTTGCTCTGCTCGACCTGCCACGGATCCTTGCCGAACCAGGACCAGTCCAGCGCGACGTTGCCGATGGTGCGGAAGGCGTCGAAGAGGAAGTCGCCGTGGCCGCCAAAGGGGACCGGAGTGCCGTCGAAGTGCGAGTAGTCGGGCATCAGGCCGGTCACGGGATGGGCGGCGGCGCGGAAGTGCTTGCGGCTGATCGCAGCGGCTTCGGCCATGAAGGCACGGTCGGCCGGGTCGGTGGCCCAGCGCGCCCACAGCTCGTAGAAGGCTGGCAGGTGATATGACGGATCGGTGAATTCGCTCACGCGACCGATCGGCACGAAGACGATCTGCTTCTCCTTCCGGTCGAACATCGGGGTGACCAGTGGGGCCTCGCCGCTCTCGTTGTTGTGGAGCATGTGGCGGAGGAGCGCCTGCGCCTCGGCTTCGTAGTTGAAGATCCCCTCGCCATTACCCCAGCGGTGGGCGGCGAAGAAGAGCGCCATCACGAACCACTCCTCGCCGTCGGACGCGGGCCCGTCGCTCATCCGCGAGCCGTCGACGCGGCATTGCCAGGAGTAGTAGCCGGCGAAGCGACCGTCGGGATTGAACATGTACCGCTTCGTCCACTTCCAGATCCGGTCGAACTCGACCCGGTTGTCCATCTGCACGGCGAGCATCATCCCGTAGGACTGGCCCTCGGTGCGGACATCCTCGTGCTTGATGTCGGGGATGTAGGTCATCCCGTCGGCCGTGGTGTAGAAGAGGCGCTCCGTGGCGGGATCGCCGAGGGTGAACTGGCGCCAGACGGCGGCGAGCTTGGCGTCGAGCTCGGCCTCGGTCTTGCCGAGATGCTCGGCGAAGAGGTTGCGGTAACGGCCGGTCTCGAAAGCCGGTGCGGGAGTATCGGCGGCGGGCATGGAGACAGTCAGCGCCAGCCCACAGCCGAGAAGCGTGGATTTGAGGGGATGCATAGGGGAAATGGGAACCGAGCCACTCGCAGAACCACGAAACGCCGAACCGGCAGAAGGCAACGAGAAGAGCGCAGATTCCGGGGACGCCCGGGGTGTCGACTACGCGTCTTCTTCGTTATCCTTGGGCGCCCGGCGACTCATGGCTGCACCGCCGGCGGCGCGTGGATCTGGAACCGACCGCCGGCTTCGAGCAGGGCGAGGAAGTAGAGCAAGCCGTTGTAGTAGCGCCAGCGCCCCTCGGGAAGCGGTGCGTCCCAGACACGTTGCAGGAATGGACGGGCCAGCTCCGGATCGGAGGCAAGACCAGCGACGGCTGCCATGGCGAAGAGCCCAATGGACTGGTCGGTCGAGATCGCCTTGCCCGCAACGGTGTAGCGGTCGGGAACGAAGGAGCCTTGGGCGAGGAAGAACCGCAGGACGCGGTTGCTCTGCTCCTTCTGCCACGGGTCGGCGGCGAACCAGGCGTGGTCGAGCGCGACATGGGCGAGCGTACGCCAAGCATCGTAGCGGAAGTCGCCGGGCGGACCATCAACCGGACGTCCGTCGAAATGGGCATACTCGGACATGAGCCCGGTCTGCGGGTGGGCGGCGGCGCGGAAAAACGCGCGGCTGGTCGAGGCGCACTCGGCCCAGTAGCGGCGGCCCTCCTCGTTCTTGTCCCAACGGGACCAGAGCTCGTAGAAGAACGGCAGGTGGTAGGACGGATCGGTGATGCGACTGGCATCAGCCGTGGGGGAGAAGACGACCTGTTTCTCCCGCGCGCTGAAGATCGCGGTGATGCCGCCTCCGCGGTCGTTGCGCCGCATGGCATCGAGCAACGCCTGCGCCTCGGCCGCGTAGTCGATACCGCCGGGCAAGGGAGCCGAACCCCAGCGGTTGGCGGCAAAGAGGAGCGCCATGGACATCCACTCCTCGCCATCGCTGGCGGAGCCGGGATCGATGTGGGTGCCGTCAAACCGGCACTGCCAGGAAAAGTAGCCGGCACGGGGACCGTCAGAGTGGTACATGTGGGCCTTCGCCCAGCACCAGAGGCGGTCAAACTCCGCGCGTTTGTCCAACTGGACCGCGAGCATCAGCCCGTAGGACATGCCCTCGCTGCGGACATCCTGATTGCCGATGTCGGCGATGTAGGCCTGATCCGCGCCGACGGGATAGAAGAGCCGCTGATCTTCGTCGCGCCCTTGGAAGAAGTGGGCCCAGGCGGCGTCGATCTTCGCCTGCACCTCGGCGTCGGACTTGCCGAGCAGCTCGGTGAAGAGGTTACGGTGCTGGCCAGTGGCGAAAGCGCCGGCCACCGGTGCCTCCGCCGGCGGCGTCGCGCAGGCTGTCAGGACGACCGACGCGACAAGAGCGGAGACAAGGGCGAAGCGGCGCAGAGGCATGGGCTCAGGCCTCGTTGAACTTCTTCCGTCGCTCAGCGAGCTCGTCCTGAATGTCGAGGTTGAGCTTCTTGGAGATCGGGTAGAAGCACAGCGCCACCACGGAGAGGAAGAAAGGAACCGAGGCCCACACAGTGGCGTTCAAGCGGATACCCTCGAGCGCCGCCGGCGTCTGGACCGCGTTGGCCACATAGCCGTAGTAGGTCAGGAGACCGCCGATGATCGCCCCGCCGAAGCCCAGACCGGCCTTAAGCGCGAAGACGACGCCAGCGTAGACGAACCCGGTCGCGCGGCGGCCGGTCTTCCACTCGGAATAGTCGGCCACATCGGCGATCATCGCCCAGAGCAGCGGGATGGTCGGGCCATAGAAGGCGGGCCAGAGCAGGCCGAGGAGGAGCAGCGTGAGGATGCCGTTGGCCGGCACGAAATAGATCGCCGCGGTCACGATCGCGGTGCCCAGCACGCCGGCGGTGAACACCGTCCTTTTGCCAAAACGTTCGGCGAGCGCCTTCGACATCAGCACGCCGACGATGGTCACGAGGTTGCCCGCCATGTTGAAGATGCTGAAGCCGACGGAGGTCACGTTCGACGCCTCCTTGTTCATGATGAAGCCGAACGAGTCGAGCAGCCCGACCCACCAGCCCGACTGAGCGACGTCGACATTGCCGAGACCGAGCCGTTTGACGAACTCGAGCAGCGCGCCCTTGTCGACGTAGTACGAGAAGTAGTAGTACATTCCGCTGCCGCGGACGGCCAGCGTGGTGAAGATGCACAGCGTGATCACGAACATCACGACCCAGGGGCGGCAGTGGAACACGTCCTTGATGTCCTGCGAGACCGAGGTCTGCTGCTTCGGGTCCGGCTTGATCCGCTCCTTCGAGACGATAGCCGCGACGATGAAGAAGACCACCGCAAGGATGCCGAAGATGCCGAAGGTGACCGAGTAGCCGTGCCCCTTGTCGGCGCCGCCGAACTTGTCGACCAGCGGGAGGGTCATGCCCTGCACCACCAGGGTGGCGGCCATGGCGGCGACGAAGCGGTACTGCGCCAGACTGGTGCGCTCGCTCACATCGCCGGTCATCACCCCGTTGAGCGCCGAGTAGGGTGTGTTGCTCGCCGAATAGACCATCATCAGCAGCGTGTACGTCACGCAGACATAGATCAGCTTTCCGGTGCCGCCGAACGATGGCACGGTGTACGCGAGCCAGAGGATCAAGCCGAAGGGCAACGCCATCCACAGCACCCACGGGCGGAACTTGCCCATGCGGGTGTTCGTGCGATCGGCCACGATGCCCATCACCGGGTCGAACACGCCGTCGAGCAGACGAACCAGAAGGAAGAGCACACCGATGGCGGCGGCCGACACGCCCATCACGTCCGTATAGAACGTGGTCTGGTACATGATCATGGCCTGGAAGAAGAAGTTGGTCGCGGCATCACCGAGTGAATAGCCGGCCTTCTCCCTGAAAGAGAGGCGCTGGGAAACGTGGCTCATGGGCACAATGCGGTTTGTTGGGTTGGGTAAACTAACTTGGCGATACCGACCAGACGGCCGGCGTCACTCGCGCAGCCAGAGGATCGTCGTCACGCCGCGCGGGTAGTAGCGGCTGCCGCAGGTGACTCCGGTCTCGCTGTTGATCTGGTCGCACATCGCGTGCTCGCCGCAGCCGGGGCGGCGCTGCCAGTCGGCGTGCACGCGGTCGGCGGCACGGGCGGCATCGGTCATCGCCTCGGGGAAGAGCTCGCGCACGACGTGCTGCGAGATGGCGATCTTGCTGAACCAGGTGTTCGTGCTGGTGCTGCTCATCTTCCAGCCACCGGACTTTCCGTCGAGGCAGACACCGGGCTGAAGGATGCCGCAGAGGTGCTTGGAGAGGAGATCGAACAGCGCGGCGAAACGGCCCTTGCGGTCGGTGGCGCCCTTGATGCCGAGATAAAGCGGATACACGAATCCCTCGACCGCCGGGATGATCCGCGAGCGGTTGCCCTTCTCGAAGACGGCCGGGAACGACTGCGTGTCGGGCTCGAACTTCGTGGCGACGGTCTTCGCGAGCAGATCGGCTGTCGCGCGCGCCGCGGCGGAGTCGTCCTTCAGCCCGAGGCGCTTGAACGCCTGCTCCAGCAGCACCCAGGCGCCGAGCGTCTTGACGGAGAGGTAGAGGTTGTTGCGCGCCTGGCCGAGGGAGACATCGAGGCTGTCGTAGGTGGTGATCTCGGAGCCGTCGAGGCCGCAGCGGGCGCTGTCGTGCTTCATCACGCCGTCGCGTTTCTTCGGATCCGGGTTGTCGCGCCGGCGCATGCTCTCGGCGCAGGCCAGGAGCACGGATTGGCGGCGGCGCAGCCACTTCACATCGCCGGTCTTCTCGGCGTAGGTCACGGCGCAGAGCACCCAGTTGAGCAGCTGCTCCATCGTCATGTGGCTGAAGCAGCCGTGGAGATGGTCGCACTCGTAGCTGGAGTGGCCGGCAGGCGTGAAATGATTCAGCACGCCCATGTCGTGCGTGAAGGAGATCCCGCCGGGCACGAGCTTGCCGCCGGCGACGATCTTGTCGGTGTACGAATAGCGGTCGACGAACTGGTCGAGCACGTTGCGCACGGCCCAGGGCGTCCACTCCAGTTCCCAGAAGAGCTGGTCGACCGTGAGGTCGAAGGTATTCATCATCCGGTACTCGCCTTCGTTCACGACCCAGAGCGGCTTGCCCTTGTACCAGAGCAGCTCGGTGCTCCCGAGGTAGCTGTGGGCGGCCTGGGCGACGAGGAACTTCTGGTCGGCGTCGAGCTTGGCGCGAGCGAGCTCGCGGTCGCGCTGGGCGGCGATCTTCTCGTACTTGGCGCGGTTGGCTAGGCCGTGGGCGAGGACGTCCTCGAGGTTCTTGAAGAACTGCGCGTAGGCGTAGCGCACCGGGATGCCGGTGGTGACGTCGGCCCCCTGGTAGAAGCCGAGCACGAGCGGGAAGCGTTTCCGCTGGCCGGCCGGAACTGCGAAAGTGAGCGCGCTCTCCCCGCCGATAACATGTACCCCCCGGTAATCTCGGAACTTGGGAGCGAAAACATCAAACCCAAGCCGTTGTCCTACGGCGGAGGAGCGCGCAGTGGCGTAGCCGAAATCCGGACCTACTGCAAAACCCGGCAGGTCGAGTCCTGCGTCCTGCACGGGCCGTTGCAGGCGATCCAGCTCGCCTACGCCAAACATTAACTCGACCGGGGTCTTCCCGGTCCGGTTGTCGAACTCGATCCAGCCGGTGACGACCGGAGCGAGTGCGAAGCGGGCTGCCGTGCGCGACAGGGTCGCGGGGTCGGGCAGCTGCGAGAAAGGAGAAAGAAGGCTGAAACCGAAGCGGCCGGACTCGGCGCGCCAGGTGTCGCTGGCCCAGCCGAGCGTGCGCTCGTACCGGGCCGGCTCCAGCATCTCGAAGCCGCTCGGGGCAACGGAGTTGCCCGGATCGGCTCCTGTGAAGGCCACCTCATTGGACTGCGGCGGCCGGAAAAAAGGGAGCATCTGCCAGAGAGCCCCCCGATCTGCGGTGCGGTAGCCGACATAGACGTTCTGTCGGCCCGCGCCGCGCAGCGACTGCCCGAACCCGCCAGGACTGCCGACCAACCCGATCGAGAAGCTCGCAAACGCCCCGAAGGGCGCATGCTGCGTATGGAAGCTCTCGACGGCGGGGTTGGCCGATGCGGTCATTGGCGGGGGGTGCCGCGGTGGAAGACTCAGCTATACAGGTAGGAGAGAAGCAGATTCTCGAGATACTCCTGCTTGCCGGACTTCGGGGTCGGCTCGCCGAGCTTGAGGGCGATCTTCTCGAGCTCGCGGAAGTTCGTCTTCTTGGTCTCGATCTCCTTGCCGAAGCCGGAGTCGAAGGAGGCGTAGCGGTTGGCCACGAACTCCTCGAACTTGCCGTCGGCGAGCATCTGGCGGGCGAGCTTGAAGGCCAGGGCGTAGGTATCCATGCCACCGATGTGGGCGTGGAAGAGGTCGTCCATGTCGACGGACGGGCGGCGGAGCTTCGCGTCGAAGTTGAGACCACCGGTGCCGAGACCGCCGGCCTTGATGATCGAGTACATCGCGAGGGTGAGCTCCTTGACGTCGGTGCTGAACTGGTCGGTGTCCCAGCCGAGCATCGTGTCGCCGGTGTTGGCGTCGATCGAGCCGAGCATGCCGGCCGCGGCGGCGACCTCGATCTCGTGCTGGAAGGTGTGGCCGGCGAGGGTGGCGTGGTTGGTCTCGATGTTGAACTTGAAGACCTTGTCGAGGCCGTAGGTGCGCAGGAAGCCGATGCAGGTGGCGCAGTCGAAGTCGTACTGGTGCTTGGTGGGCTCCTTCGGCTTGGGCTCGATGAGGAACTGGCCCTTGAAGCCGATCTCCTTGGCGTAGTCGGCGGCCATGCGCATGAACGCGGCCATGTGGGCCTGCTCGCGCTTGAGGTTGGTGTTGAGGAGGGTCTCGTAGCCCTCACGGCCGCCCCAGAAAACGTAGTTCTCGCCGCCGAGCTCGAGGGTGACCTCGAGGGCCTTCTTAACCTGCGCCGCAGCGTAGGCGAAGACCTGGGCGTCCGGGTTGGTGGAGGCGCCGTTCATGAAGCGCGGGTTGCTGAAGAGGTTGGCGGTGCCCCAGAGGAGCTTCACGCCGGTGGCCTTCTGCAGTTCCTTCGCGTGGGCGACGATCTTGTCGAGGTTCTTGTTCGACTCGGCCAAGCTCTTGCCCTCGGGAGCGATGTCCCGATCGTGGAAGGCCCAGAACGGGGCGCGGATCTTCTGGAAGAACTCGAAGGCCGCATCCATGCGCTTGAGCGCGACGGAGACGGGGTCCTTGCCGGACTCCCACGGACGATTGATGGTGCCGGAGCCGAACTGGTCGGAACCCGCGCCACGGAAGGCGTGCCAGTAGGCGATGGAGAAGCGCATGTGCTCGGCCATCGTCTTGCCATCGACAACCTCATCCGGGTTGTAGTGTTTGAACGCCAAAGCATTGGCGGATTTCGGGCCCTCGAATGCGATCGTGGGCGTCTTGAAGAAGGAAGCGGTCTTTTTCATGGGAAACTCGGGGGTTGTGCCGGAACTTACGCTCCGAGTCGAGCGAGCAGCTCTCCGCCCCTCAATCGATCCAGAATACTAACGGTAGAATTGCGCTCCGCCGCCCAATCCCCTTACCTAGCCCCCATGAATCGCCAACGCGTCACCCTCGCCGACATCGCCGCGAAGGCCGGTGTGCACGTGACGACCGTCTCCCTCGCGCTGCGCAACAGCCCCAGGCTCCCCGTCACCACCCGCGACAGAATACGCAAGCTCGCCGACGAGCTCGGCTACGCGCCCGACCCCATGCTCCAGGCCCTCGTCGCCTACAGGGGCAGCACCAGCGCCCGCCGCAGCCCCCCCACCCTCGCCTACGTGACCAACTGGAACACCCGCATGGGCTGGCGCGAGGTCACCGCGCATCCGGATTTCTTCGACGGCGCCGCCGCCCGCGCCAGGGAGCTCGGCTACCACCTCGAGCACTTCTGGATGCGCGAGCCCGGCCTCACCCACGGCCGCCTCAGCCGCATCCTCCACACCCGCGGCATCAACGGCGTCGTCATCGCCTCCCACGTCCGCGAGATCGACGAGGCGCTCCAGTTCGACTGGGCGCACTTCTCCGCCGTCAAGATCGACTACTTCCCCCACCACCCCCTCCTGCCCGTCGTCACCAACGACCAGCTCCAGATCGTCCGCCTGGCCATGCAGAAGGTCATCGCCGCCGGCTACCGCCGCGTCGGCTTCGTCATGGACGAAGGCTGGGACATCACCGTCGACCACCTCTACCAGGCCGGCTTCCTCTGGGAGCAGCAGGCCCTCGCCCCGGCCGACCACCTCGCCCCCTACCTCATCCCCAACAAGGAGCCCCTCGCCGACTGGCTCCGGCGCACCAAGCCCGACGTCGTCATCGGCAAGGCCTCGTTCGTCAACGACACCTTCAAAGAGCTCGGGCTGCGCGTCCCCAAGGACCTCGGCTTCGTCGACATCTTCCTCGACGACACCAGCGGCAAGACCGCCGGCGTCATCCAGAACCACAAGGAGGTCGGCCGCCTCGCCATCGAGCTGCTCGCCGGCCAGCTCCAGCAGAACAAGTACGGCATCCCCACCATCCCCACCACCACCTACGTGGAAGGTTCGTGGTTCGACGGCCGCTCTCTGCCGGCACGCACCTGAACGGGCGGCCGCGTGGCCGCCGGCACGAAACGGATCCTTGCGACTTCAAAACCGGGTACGACCGAGTTCCGCGATTTTCCCGATGCCGCTCAGGATTTTTGCCCTTAGCCACGAGCCGCGAACCGGCACCGTGGTGCGAATGCGCCGCCACCTGTTCCTCCCCCTCGCATTTCTGGCCGCCCTGCTGCTCTCCGGCTGCGGGGCCGATGTCGTATTCACCCTCGACAACCCCACCGACCGGCCGCTCGTGGTCACGATTGACGGCGAGATGCACAACCTCGCCCCGCGCACCGGCGAAAAACTCGCCCTCGCACCCGGCCGCCACCGCCTCTCCGCCCCGGACACCGGCACCGTGCTGTTCATGGTCTACACCAAGGGCGCAGGCGGGATCATCAATCCCACGCTGCGCCCCTATGTCGTGATCCAGGAGATCTACGCGACCGACGATGCCGCGGCGGAGCACTTCAAGCCCTTCCGCAAAACCATCGCCCTCGACGGCGTCGAGTTCGAGGGACCGTTCTCCGTCTCCAGCGAGCTCTTCATCGAGAAGGCTTGGCAGTTCGACGTCCACCAGCCGATGCCCGACTCGATCAGCGTCGACGCCGGCCGCAAGGGCAACATCCAGGGCAAGGTCTACACCGCCGAGGACTTCGTCGCCCACTTCGAGCGCAACACGGATTCGGTTGGTCGTTACGAGCGCGAACGCCGCCCCGCCGCAGCGGCGCCCTTCGCTCCGAAACCGCCCGTCGTCCCGGATGCGCTCGGCAGCGACAAGTGGGACACCGCCTTCGAGCCGCTGCGCCTGCTCGCCCGCCGTTACCTCGCCGCCGAGACGGCCGACGAACAACTCGCGATCCGGCAGGAGAACTTCGACGCCACCATGACCTTCATCGAGGCGACCGCGGGGTTGGCCAGCAAACAGTCCCCCGAGGTGAACCTCCGCCGGCAGGATCTCCACAAGGCCGTGATGGAGATCTTCGGCCATTCCGCGCTCTACCTCGGGAAGGAGTAGGCTCAGCACCGGGGAAACGCCCCGGCTCGATCAAGAAAGCGGGGATCGCCTGAAGCGGCCGCGCAGGACGCCGAACCGAAAGAACCGAAACCGGCCGCCTTGGCCCAATACCGGTGCGCGCCGCCGCACATCGAAGCGAAGGGGTCATATCTTAACTTTTGACACAGCCGCCCGAAGCCGCGCCGCGGATTCTGCGTTGGCCGCGTCGGCCAGCCACCGCCGTACGAATTGGCTCACGCTTGCCGGCGTGCCCATCCCGAGCCGCGCGCACAGCCAGCCATTGCTCACCGCCGCCTCGGCCCGCAACGCCGCGGCCAGCCGCACCTTCGCCGGCTCGGATTTGCGGGGGCCGAGCCGAGCCAGATCGACCTTCGCCGCCGCAGCCAACTCCCGCAGTCGCGCCTCCCACGCCGCCTCGCGCAGCTCCCGCCAATCCTCCTCGGTCTCGCCATGTAGCGTCGCCCGCTCGATCTGGGCGCCCCGCTGCTTGAGATCCGCGATCAGGCTCTGTTTGAACTCTGCCGACCCCAGCGCCCACCCCCGGCTGAGCTTCCCATAGCGCTCGTTGCGCTTCGTCGGCTCCGCCTCGTCGAGGAAACCGAGGTATTCGCCATACTTGCGCCAGCCGGCCGGCGAGTCGCCCAGCCCTCCCGCTTCGGCCAGAACCGTTTCCGCGCACAACCACGCCGGGCGTTCCTTGCGCTGCGGAAACCACCAGTAACTGCTCCACCGAAACTCCCCGAGCTTATCCACCTCAACCACTTTCGCCCGTACCGGATTGAGATGGATGTAGTTTGCCACCTGCGCGAGCGCCGCGCCGGGCTCCACGTGCAACGCCTTGTAGCGTCCTTGGAATGGCCGGCCCACCAACCCGCGGTACCGGTTGAACCGATTCGCCCACGTGCCCTGCAACCACTTCATCCCCTCGCTCAAGTTCGGCTCCGGCGTCTCCACCGCCAGGTGGAAGTGGTTCCGCATGATCACGTAGGCATGGACCTGCCACCCGAAACGCTCGCACGCCTCCCCCAGCACCCGCTCGAACGCCTCCGCCGCCCCCTTCGCCTCGAACACGTTCTGCCGGTAGTTCCCACGGTTGATCACGTGGTACGTCGCACCGGCATACTCCAACCTCAGCTTGCGCGCCATGCCCACGCACAAGGCCAGCGACCCGACGCCTTGTCAATTGTTAAGACGTGACCCCTTCAATCCGTCCCACCGGGCTCCACCCGGACCAATTACTGGCGGCGTCGCGTGCGCGGACCTTCATTGCGTAGGAGGTGCCTGGGGCGAGCCCCGTGATCGTCAATGAGGGTCCTTCCGCCACCGTCGAGACCGTCGAATCGCGTACGACCTCGTAGGCAACCACCCCAATATTGTCGGTCGCTGCCGACCAGCGGAGGGTGAATGAAGTTGTTGCGATGTTTGACGCCACCAAGCCCGCCGGACTTGTCGGCGCGCTACCGTCGGCGAGCGTCGTGACACTCACCGGGGCGCTCCAAGCCGACCAATTGCCCGCGGCATCGCGGGCTCTCACCTTCATCGCATAGGCGGTACCGGCAGTCAGCCCCGTAACATTGATGGAAGTAGTGGTCGTCGTCCCGAGGCTGTCGGCGCCCCGCATCACCTCGTAGGCGGTCACCCCGACATTGTCGGTGGCGGCGCTCCAGCCCAGGGTGAAGGATGTCAGCGCGAGGCTGCCGCCGGACACTCCACCAGGCACCGTCGGTGCTTGGCTATCCACAGCCGGTACGATCGTAAAGTTCTGTGAGCTAAGGATGTTATTGCTTGGATACTCGAATATCCGCACCGACCATGTCCCAACGGTGGGGAAAGTCCGGGTGCCGGTGATGGTCGCGGGGCCCAGGACATCGCGACCAGCCCCCGCACTACCATATGTATCCCAGCTGGTGCCGCCCGGTGCCTTGATCTGGATCAAGGCGCAGTAGCCATAGACATACCCGGACCACGACACACTTCGACTGATTGAAGTGCTGGCTGCCGCACCATCCGGCACTGTCCATTGTGCCCAGCAAGCAACAGGAAGGAACAACACCGCGCACTGAAGTAAGCGGCGGCCAAGCGCCGATCCGGAGAGACGGGGGAAGGTAATCGTGTGAGGGGGTTGGAGGGTTCAGCGGTCGAACATCCCAACAACACCGGAGAACCTTGGGGTTGCTGAGGGCCGTCCAGCCCACAGCGCGAACGACCATATCTCTTGAAACCAATACAGCGTGATGAATGCACAGAAAATGGGTACATCATCCTGAAGTAGGCACCACACTAGTGTAGTCCGCCGTTAATCCCGTAACTTAAGGAGGGATTGCTTGGCGCGGGTGACTTTGGCGAGGATGTCGGAGGCCTTGGCGGTCCAGATGAAGGGCTTTGGTTTGCCGTTATGGGTGCGCAGGTAATCGGCGATGGCGGCCTCAAGCTGGGCGACGCTGGTGAAGATGCCGTTGCGGATACGGCGGGTGGTCAGGTCGCGGAAGAAACGTTCGACCATGTTCAGCCACGAGGCGCTGGTTGGGGTGAAGTGCAGGTGGAAACGCGGATGCCTTTTGAGCCAGGTCTTCACCTTGGGATGCTTGTGGGTGGCGTAGTTGTCGACGATGAGGTGCAGGGCCAGTTCAGTCGGGGTTTCGGTGTCGATCTGATCGAGGAAACGCAGGAACTCCTGATGACGGTGCCGTGGCTTGCACGAGCCGATGACGGTCCCGTCGAGGGTGTTGAGCGCCGCGAAGAGTGTGGTGGTGCCATGTCGCTTGTAGTCGTGCGTGATGGTCCGGCGGTGGCCGGTGCGCAGGGGCAGTCCGGGCTGTGTGCGATCCAATGCTTGGATCTGGCTCTTCTCGTCCACGCACAGCACCAGCGCCCGCTCCGGCGGAGCCAGGTAGAGTCCGACGATGGCCTCCAACTTCTCGGCAAACTGAGGGTCGCGGCTGACCTTGAAGGTGACGACCTGATGGGGCTTGAGCCCGTTGGCGCGCCACACCCGGCCCACGCTCGACTCGCTCACCCCGGCGGCCTTCGCCATCAGGGCGCGGCTCCAGTCCGTGGCTTGGTCGGGGACGGTGGTGGTGGTCAACGTCACGATGCGCTGGGTATCGATCCTGGCCGGGCGTCCCGGCCGCGGGGCGTCGCGCCGCAGTCCGTCGATCCCCTCGGCGAGAAAGCGTAAACGGATGCGCGCACAACGTTGCCGCGAACAGCCCAGCGTCGCAGCAATCGCCAGATCCTGCTGGCCGGCAGCGGCCAGCAGCAGGACGCGTGCGCGCACGACTTGGCGTTGAGGCAACGTGCGTCTGCGGCTCCACGCACGTAGGTCACTGGCTTGGCTCTCGCTCAATTTGATCTCGGGGGCTCGACGCATGCGGCTGCGACAAAACTGCTCCTCTTATGTTCCAATATTTATGGCGGTGCACACTAGTGTGTCGCGCTGGATGGTACCCTTCTAGAGTGGTACATACTGCTAGTGTCGGCCGGTTATGATGGAGGGGGCTGACGTTCCAGTCCCTGCGGGAGTGGGTGCCGACGCACTGCCATGCAGACCAACTTCAGCAATGTCGGGTTAGCGCGCACGACAGCGCAGGCCGGGGCGTGGGGCGAACGATGGGCGCGCGGGCATACCGGGACGGAGCACCTGGTGGTGTCGATACGATCCGTCCATTCAACGATCAACACCTTGACCGTCCGACGCCCTTGCGCTCCCCCGCAGCTTCGATTCCGCTATGTCTCCCTAGCTGTCCGCCCCGTTTCCCTTTCCAAAATCCGTACTCCGCATTCCCATGAGTCTTCCCATCAAGCCCGCCGCCCAGTGCGCCTTCGACCAGATCTCGCTCGGCGAGGTCATGCTCCGCCTCGATCCCGGCGAGGGCCGCATCCGCACCACCCGCCACTTCACCGCCTGGGAAGGCGGCGGCGAATACAACACCTCCCGCGGCCTCCGGAAGTGCTTCGGCCTGAAGACCGCCGTCTGCACCGCCTTCGTCGACAACGAGGTCGGCCACCTCGTCGAGGACTTCATCATGCAGGGCGGCGTCGCCACCGACTTCATCAAGTGGCGCGACGACGACGGCATCGGCCGCACCGTCCGCAACGGGCTCAACTTCACCGAGCGCGGCTTCGGCGTGCGCGGCGCCGTCGGCGTCTCCGACCGCGGCAACACCGCCGCCTCCCAGCTCAAGCCCGGCGACTTCGACTGGCAGCACATCTTCGGCAAACTCGGCGTGCGCTGGCTGCACACCGGCGGCATCTTCGCCGCCCTCTCCTCCTCCACCGCCGAGGTCGTCATCGAGGCCGTCAAGGCCGCCAAGCAACACGGCACCATCGTCTCCTACGATCTCAACTACCGTCCCTCGCTCTGGAAATCCATCGGTGGCCTCAATAAGGCCCAGGAGGTCAACCGCGAGATCGCCAAGTACGTCGATGTCATGATCGGCAACGAGGAGGACTTCACCGCCTCCCTCGGCTTCGAGGTCAAGGGCGTGGATCACAACATCTCCGCCATCGAGACCGACGCCTTCAAGGCCATGATCGAGACCGCCGTGAAGGAGTA
>Ga0209098_1002623_pt1 | contig 15646 bp, 10 predicted proteins | sample AD_JPNHW1_MetaG_FD_184429 | JGI IMG/M metagenome (GOLD analysis project Ga0209098, IMG submission 184429) | Active sludge microbial communities of municipal wastewater-treating anaerobic digesters from Japan - AD_JPNHW1_MetaG (SPAdes) (version 2) | ecosystem: Engineered > Bioreactor > Anaerobic... | reverse complement strand
TCCTAACCGCTGTCGACGAAGTGATCACCGCCGTGGCGTCGATGAAGGCCGGTGCCTTCGATTATATGGTTAAACCCGTGGACGAGCACCGCCTTGTGACAGCAGTCCGAAACGCCGTCGATTACAGTCAGATGAGGAACGAGAACATCCTCTTGAAGCAGTACCTCCTCTCCAACAAGTTGGACAAACCGGAGGTATTCTCCGCCATGGTTACCCAGAGCCCCTCGATGAGGTCGATCTTCCAGTACGTTGAGGCCATCTCCGGAACATCCCTCCCGGTTCTTGTGACCGGGGAGACAGGGGTCGGGAAGGAGCTGATCGCTCGGGCGATCCATGGGGCCAGCGGGAGGAGTGGAAACTTCGTCGCCTTGAACGTGGCGGGCGTCGATGACACCCTCTTCTCGGATACCCTCTTCGGCCATAGGAAAGGGGCCTTCACTGGGGCCGACTACGAGAGGAAGGGACTCATCGAGGAGGCCGCCGGGGGGACTCTCTTCCTGGACGAGATCGGGGACCTTCGTTTGGAGTCCCAGGTGAAACTCTTGAGGCTTCTTCAGGAGGGAAAGTACTACTCCATCGGTTCGGACCATCCCAAGCTGACCGACGCCAGAGTGGTGGTCGCCACCAACTGCCCCCTGGAGACGATGAAGGAAAAAGGCTCCTTCCGCAAGGACCTCTTTTACCGTCTTCAGACCCACAACATCAACATTCCCCCGCTCCGGGAGAGGAAAGAGGACATTCCCCTCCTGATCGACCATTTCTTGGATCGTGCGGCGGAGAAGATGGGCAAGCCCAAACCGGTTGTTCCCAAGGAGCTTCCGGTTCTCCTCAGAAACTACCCCTTTCCGGGAAACGTCCGCGAGCTGGAGGCGATGATCTACGACGCCCTCAGCCGCCACAAGGGGAACATCCTCTCTCTCGAAAGCTTTCGGGAGCGGGTTGGGCAGAAAAACTTCCCCATTCCCCTGGCCGAGGAGAGGGAGGCACGAGAGGTGGAGGTTCTCTTCCCCGATCCCTTGCCGACTCTCGAGATGACCGAGGAACTCCTGATCGCGGAGGCTTTGAAAAGGGCCAACAACAATCAGGGAATCGCCGCCCAGATGCTGGGGCTGACCCGCCGAGCCTTAAACAACCGGCTCAGCCGTTCCCGTCGGGAGGAGTGAGACAACCTTGCCGAGGTCCTCTTCTTTCGCCTGAAGGACGGCGCGCTCGGCGCGGAGAAGAAGACTTTCCAGGTCGTCGTCTGCGCCGGGGTTCGAGGGGACGATTCCGAAGGAGGCTGTGACCTTCAGATGAGAGCTCCGGAAGGGAATCTTGGCCTGCGAGATCTCCCTGCTTAGCCTTTCGACTACGCTCAAAGCTCCCTGAAGGTCCGTTTCGGGAAGCAGAAGGGCGAACTCTTCGTCTCCGTAGCGACCGAGGATGTCGTAGGCTCTGACCGTCTTTGTGCAGAGGGCGGCAATCTCTTTGAGGACAAGGTCTTCTGCTTCGTGGCCGTAACGTAGCTTGACCTCCTGGAAGAGATTAAGGCTGATGAGGAGGATCGCGAAGGGGTTCCCTCTCCGCCTGCAGCGGAGCAGCTCGCGTCGACAGGTTTCCCAGAAGTGACGGTGGGTGTAAAGCCCGGTCAGTTCATCGAAGGCGATCACCTTCTCGAGGTTTTTCCTCAGGTTGTTCTGCTCGGAGACATCCGAGATGAAGACCGCCTTGGCCAGGAGGCTTCCTCCTCGGTCTCGGATATGGGAAATCCGGCAACGGAAAGAACGTTCCCCTCGGTGATCAGGCAGTGAGAGCTCATGACCAAGGGGTTCTTCGAGGCGTAGGGCTTCCAAGAGCTCCGGTATGGAAGCGAAAACCTCTTCAACCTTCATCCCTAGAGAGCGGGGAACAAGGGGGGGGATCATGCTCCCGGCGGGGGAGTTGAAATCGATGATTCTGTTCTTCTTGTCGACGACGATGACCCCTTCGGACATAACCTCAAGGATCCTCTCCCGGGCGAAGGGCATCAGGTTGAGAAGCTTGTGCCTGAAAAACCCCCATCCGCAGACGATGGTCGTCACCGTGAGGACGAAGGGGTTTGTGTCCACTCCCCATGGGTTCATGCCGATGATGTAGAGAATGTGCGTGATCCAGGGGAAGAGGGACGCGGTCAGGAGTATCGCGGATTCCCGTCGCCCGGAGAGGGAAGAGTTCTTCCAGGAGAGGAAAAAGAGGATGTTGCCCGCGAGAAAGGAGAGCTGAAGCATTCCCAGATGGACATAGTACCAGAGACCCCGTTGAAAATGGAGGTGTAGGAAGGGGCCGGAGTGGACCAAGGAGAGGTTCCGGTAGTAGAGGCTGTGCCAGGGGGACGTGGCGTGAAGGGCGAGGGTGATGAGGGGGAGGAGGATCAGCGCCTTCCTGAGAAGGGGCGTAAGCAGTTGCGCCCGGTCGGTGGCTCTGATGGAAAGGAGAAGCCAGAGGGCGGGAAGGGGGGCTATCCCCAAATACTGTACCCGGGACCAGAGGAATTTGCCCTCCAGTGTCAAGGCTGAAAGTTCTCCCGCGTATCCAAAGCTGTAGAGGGTGCAAGCCGCCAGGAGGGCCGTGAAGACAAGGGCCTCGGGAGTCTTGTTACGGCGTCCCAGGCGAAGAGGGCGAGGAAGGTTGTGGTCATACCCGTCAGGAAGAGAACGAGAAGGGAGAAGAGAAGTTCGAGTCTCATAAGGGTATTTTTCCTAGGTTCTGGAGGTATTTAACCCCCCGCTTCGATTTTGCCACAGCGGGAAAGGCGTGTAAAGCACCGGTATCTTCCTTGACACTCGGCCAGGGGTGCCACAAAACCGCAGACTGCTCCCCTGTGGCAACCTTGAAAAGCCTGTGAAATCAAGAGGAGCGAGGAGATCTCCTCGGGAAGGGAAAAAACGTGGCTCCCCTGGAAGGGGGGGGGAGAGACCCCCTTCGAAAAGCCGTAAAGCCTCTCCAGAAAAGCTTATACGTGTAAGACCTTGGAGTTGGCACGGAGATTGAACTAAAGAAAACGTATTGAATAGGAGGAGTCGGTGAAGAAGATTGTCATTTTCTTTTTTATCGCCCTGATCTCTTTCGTGCTGTTGGCGGAAGAGAGGCAGCCGGCAAGAGTGGAGAGGGTGAAAGTCCTTTCCTCCTCTTCTGCCACTGGCGATCTTTTAATCGTTTCCTTCGCCGAACCCTCCGGATTGAACAGTTTAATCGGAAACCATCCCTGGCTCTTTCATCTCAATTACCCCTTTAATCGAGTTCTCCTCAACGGAGAAGCGATGTCTCTCCTTCCCCTGAAGGAGGGGCACAAACTTTAATCAGCGGTGGGAGAAGCGTGGCTTCTCCCGACGGCATACCCTTCTAATCGTGTTGTGGGAACCCTCAGAGGCCCCCAGGCATCGCCTGGGGGCCTTTTTTCTTTTCCCTGGAGCTTGATTTTTTTCCCTTTTCCCATTACCCTTTTCATGCCGAAATTCTTCACCAGGCCTATTCTAAAATCTAAGGAGGTGTCTCTATGTCTCTGTTGGAAGTGGGAGAACTCATCGGTTTCGCTATCCGCATCGAAGAGAACGGCGAAACTTTTTACCGTCACTGGGCCAAACAGATGGAGAAGGGTGATCAGCGAGACCTATTCGAGCACTTGGCCGATGAAGAGGTCGAGCATAAGAGAACCTTCCAGGCTTTCATGAAGAAGGTGGAGCACTATGAACCAACCTCTGTAGAGGGTTACGAGGAGTACTTCGGCTATCTTCAGGCCTTCGCCGATGGTGTCCTCTTCAACGAGAAGAAGCTGGCGGAAGAGCAGGGGCGGGTGAAAGACTTCGCCAGTGCCATTGACTTCGCGATCCGCCGGGAGTTGGACTCTATCCTCTTCTACTCCGATCTCTTGCGGTTTGTTCCCAAGGAGCAGGAGGCACAAGTCGAAGCCATCGTTCGAGAGGAGCGGCGACACTACATGAAGCTTGTTCAGACGAAGAAAGAGTATTGCCTATAGGAGAAGAAACTTTCCCCCTTCCCGATCTTCTGACGGGAAGGGGGAAAGCCGAGGTGAGCGGTGTACATAGATCTGACAATGCCTGTTTCCGAGAAGATGCCCCCTTTTCCAGGGGAGCAGGGCTTTCTTTGTGAGAGTTCGACGACAGTTGAACGGGAGGGGTGGAACGCCCGGCGAATCGCCTTTCCCAGCCACTTTTCCACCCATGTGGACGCTCCGTATCACATGCTGGCCAAGGGTCGCCAATTGGAAGAGTATCCTCCTGAGACCTTCTTTGGAGAGGCGTTCGTCGTGGATGTGAGAGGGAAAACGACGATTACCCTTCAGGACCTTCCTCTTCCCTTCTCGGAACCCTTCCTCCTCTTCTGGACGGGTCAGGATCGAAAGGCCTCACTGGGGGGCGCCTACTTCGAGGGGAACCCCGTGGTCGCCTTGGATGCCGCCGAAGCCTTGGCCAAGGTTCCGACCCTCCGTGGTGTCGGCCTCGACTCTTTCACCCTTGATAACTACCCCTACCTGGGGCACAAGGCCCTCTTCCGGGAGGGAATCCTGATCATCGAGAATTTGGTTGGGCTGGAACGGGTCTTTCCCCGCTGTCGGCTCGTGGTCGCCCCCTTGAACCTGCAGGATGGGGACGGGGCGCCAGCGAGGGTCTTCGCCCAACTTTAACCCAGTAGGTGTACTTCTGCCCTGCCCGGGTGAAGAGGTCCGGACTCTAGAGGGAGAGCCAATGGAACAAGCGTCCTAGGATGTTCTCCCGGAGAAAGGTTGGCCATCCTCCCCTGTAAAAGAAGAGGGCCGTTCGTGAAACCTGAAAGAGAACCGTGAAGGAGAAGAGGGCCCAGATCGTCCGGGAGTGAAGCGGCGGCATCCTGAGGAGCGGGCGGCGAGCGATGAGCTCCCAAAGGGTGAGAAGAGAGAGGAAGAGAATCGTCGGCAGCGCCAGGAGGACGAGAGGGTTGTAAGAGACCGCCTCCTGCCAACGGCCGTGGAGGGAAGAGGCGAGCGCCCTGGTGATTCCACAGGCCGGGCAGGGAAGCCCCATGATCAGGTGGAAGGGGCAAAGATGGGGAAGCCGGTCGGAGAGAATCCGGTCGGCCAGCACATAGGGGCCCCAGAGGCTTCCCTGTAAAAGGAAAAGGGCGAGGAGGCGTTTTCGAACGAATGGATCAGGGCCGGTCATAGACCTTGTTCAGCTCGGCCTGGACGATCATGGCGGAGACCATGGGGGCGAAGATTCCCAGAATGATCAGGAGAAGAGACTTGTCCCTCAGGCTTTGGTCACCGACGATCTTGGAGATCTCATCAAGGTTCTCACCTATCAGGTAGTAGAAGAAGATGTTGATGGGGAAGCAGCAACCCGAAACGATGGCAACCAGTGGCGAGATGGCCTCCCTTCCGACCATGGCGTTGATGACCTCCGCGGTCTTGATGTTCCAGTAGATCAGGTAGAGGCCGCAGGTAATGAAGCCTAGGATGAGGACCAGAATCGGGTCGTTGCGGAAAACCGGGATGTTCCTTCTTGGTGTCGATGGTTGTTGTTGGTCCATGGTGGTTCCTCCTTACACTCTTGAAAAAGGGTACCTGAGGTGTTGAGAAAAGTCAAAACCACCTCAGCGAGTTCGGGTGAACCGAAGGAGAGCTCCAAAGACCACAGAAAACACTCTTTATCGGTTTGCCGTTAACGGGGAGGGACCCGCCATCAAACCTTCGACGTAAGGGATCCCCCTACAGAAAATCGGAGTTTCCCCTACAGACTCGACAAAAGAGATAGCATAAAATTTCACCTCGGGAGAACCTTGCAATGTTTAGAAATCCTTTTTCTCTTCGGTAAAAAATGGAGGTTGTTCTGTCGGCAATTCCCCATCAAACCGCGTATATAAAGGTTGGAAACGAGTCGTGCTCTTGACATAAGTGGTATATTTAAAAGTCGCGATGAAAAGAATTTTTGAAAAGTATTCCTTACCAGTCACAAGAGAGAAAGGTCGAAAAGGGAAAGGCGAATTTTTCTTTTTTCTTGACACCGTAATAGGGGAATATTACCATTGCCTTAGGAGGGGTGAAAAGATGGGAAAAGCAGAACGTAGGGATGAATACTCCTGTTTCCCCCGGGAGCTCAGGTTGAAAGGGTTGTTTCTCAGTGTTTTTCTCCTCTTCTTCTCCTCCCTCTTACCTCTCCAAGGGGACGAAATAGAGAGGAGGGAGAGCCTCTCCTTGAACGCTCTTCTCGGGCAGATGATGGAGAGAACCCCCACATGGAGCAGCGATTTGACCCCATGGGAGTGGTTGCTCAACCTCTCTTCCCCCTTAGGCACAGACAAAAGCAGAATCCTTGCCCTTTCGAAGATTTCCGACGCCTTGAAGAACGATGTCGGTATGGGGCTCACCGCGGGGTATGTCTACAACTCTGACCTGGGAATCCCCGACCTGGAAGAGGGACCCTACAGATGGCGCGCCTACGCCGGTTTGGAGTGGGATTTTCTCCAGGGCGGCTTGAGACGAAAGGTGAGGGAGAAGGAGCGCCTGAAGAAAGACGTCGAGTTGGGATACCTGACCGAGACCTACAGAAGGCGGCAGGAGGCGACTTACTACCTCCAGGACCTGATCATCTACCTCTTTGCCGCTCCGAAGCTGGAACTCCTGGAGAAGAAGGAGAGCTTCCTTGTCGGGTACGCCGATCTTCTGCAGAAGAGGGTGAAGAGTCACGAAACGTTTCCGGAAGAGCTCTTGGACGTTGAACAGGAAATCCAGCGTTCCCGGAACATGATCTCCGTTCTCGGTTCCTACCGGGCTACCTTCCAGACCCGGCATGTCGGCAAACCCGTCCCTGAGGCTCATCCTGAGACCTGGCCAGTGGCCGAGGTGAAGGCCGAAGAGCTTGTGGCCATACTGGAAAGGCCGCCCTTCTTAGCTCCCGCCTTGAAGCAGAAGGAGCGGGAGTCCTCCTTGAAGTTCGATTTCCTTGACGACGTCCGTCTCAGAACCTTCATCCAGTATCAGGCCTACGACCGAGAGGCCCGTAAGGATCAGTATTTCAGCCTGGGTGTCTCCGTCGCCATTCCCTTCCCCTTCCGAATCGACAGCCGCAAAAACGCCAGGAAGGCGGAGACCCTCTGGCAGCAGGAGACCCAGAAGAGGCAGCACAACGCCGAGGCCCTGGAGGCCTTGAACAGATACTATGAGTACAAAGTCAAACTGGACGATCTTATTCACTTTCTTGGCAAGAGAAGGGTCTTGGTGGGAAGAATCAACCGTTTGAAGGGACAGCTCGCCTTGAGCTCACAGGGCGCCTCCTGGAGCGATCTCTACGAGAACGCCCGTAGCCTCTTGGATGTAGAGATAGAGCTCCTTGAGATCCGACAGCAGTTGGCCATTCGGCTTGTCCAAATCTTTCGGACCTTCCCGGAGGAGAAGGTCACCCCCTACCTCTCCCCCCTTCCACCTCCTTATCCGGAGATACCAGTGACAGCCACGGCAAAAAGAGAGGAGAGACCCTTGAGGGGAATCTATGTCTGGTCGAAGACCTTCCTCAAGAGAGGTGGAAAAAGACTCCTCGAAGAGGCGAAAAGAAGCGATTGTAAGGAGATCTTCCTCTCCTTCCCTCGTCGGATCGAGGCGAAAAGGGTGTTACCTTTTCTGGAAGAGAGCCACGCCCAAGGGATTCGGGTCTACGCGGTCGTTACCGAGGCAGGGTGGCTGAAACCCGCGAAGTTGGAAGAGGCCCATGGAAGGGTGATGGAGATTGCCTCTCTCCCCTTTGACGGCCTCCATGCGGACATCGAGCCCCATACTCTCGACCGCTGGAAGAGGGAGAGCGTGCCCTTAGCCGAGGCCTTAACCGATCTTCTCTCCCACTTTAGAACCTGGATTCCCAAAGGGTGGGAACTCTCCGTCGCCTTGTCTCCACGCTTTCCCGAGCAATCCCTGGAGCGGATCTATGGCACTGTCGACAAGGTTGGGGTGATGGCTTACGGTGAGACGAAACCTGAAAAATTGGGCAACCTGTTGGAGCCTTTTGCAAAGAGGGGGAAGGAGCGTACGCTCCTCATCCTCCGGCCCAACGACTTCTCGTCCCTCTCCGAGTTGGAGGCTTTGACGGCCCAGGTTCGGCAGGCCACCGGTATCGAGAGCCTGGCCTTTCACGACATGGAACGGTGGATCTCTTGGGAGAAAACCGGTGCCCAGGGAAAATAGTCGTCTCTTCTCGAAGGGAGGGTCCTCCTTGGACGGGAGAGCCCGGGCGGTGAGAGAAAAATGATCCCTCCCGTCAAGACTCCCTTGAACACGGTCCTTCTCTGCTCCCTCTTTCTCTTTTCTTCGTACTCCTCAGGGAGGGAGAGAGGGGCTCTTCTCTTCACCGGGGCGGCCACGCCTGAAGGGCTCGCGGGGATCGAGAGAGTCTTGGAGCGAGCCGCCATCCCCTATGGAAAGAGCGATGACCTCACCGAGGCGTTGGAAGCTTCCATGGTCTTCCTTCAAGGAGATCAGGAAGAATCCTCTTTACATGAGGGGCTCTGGCGGAGGTATGTCGCGAGCGGTGGAACGCTGGTCACCTTTTCCCCCGACCGAGGCTTCCTCTCTCTGGTCGGCGCCTCTTCGTCCCGACTCTCCTCCTCCAGGAGACGGTTGACCTGGGTCGGGAGGGGAGAAGAGGATGTGGAACCCTTGGATGCCCCATTCCTGCGCATCGTCCCCTTGCAGGAGCGAGAGACCCTGGGGTATCTTCCCGGGGAGGGGAGGGGCCTTGCCCTCTTCGAGGATGGCACAGGGGCGGTTGTGGAGAGGGCCCTCGGGAGAGGTTGGGCCTATGGGCTGAACCTTCCTTTCGGGGAGATCGAGGAGAGCCTCTCCCTGTGGTTGGGTTCCCTCTACGGTCGTAGCGTTCCCTTCGCGGTTCGTCATGTTCCAGCCCCGAAGGGGGAGGGGAGCGCTTTCGACCAAGGAGGGCCAATTCCCGTGAAAACGTCCCTTTCGGGACGGAACCTGACGGTGCTCTGCCATCCCACCTCTCTTCCCCTCAGGGTCAAGGATGGACAGAGTCTGGAGAGCGTCACCCTCTTCGGAGAGAACCGCGAGCCTATCCCCTTCGTTACGGTTCTTTTGGCCGGCGGCGACACCGAGATCCGGAGAATCTTCCAGAGAGAGCCTGCCCCTTCTCGTCTCTCTCCCTCTCTTCTGGAGAGAGAGGAATCCCCGTTGGGGGAGAGGAGAGACGATTCGCTGAGAGGGGTCTATATCTGGTCCAAGACCTTCGAAGACTACTCCCGGAAGACGCTTCTTGACAGGGCGGCCCACTTCGGGTGCCGGGAAATCTTTCTCTCCTACCCCAAGAGCATGGACCCTGCCGCTGCCTTCCTCTTCCTTCGAGATGCCCATGCAAGGGGCTTTATTGTTCACGGGGTCGTCACTGACACCTCCTGGCTTGATCCCTCCAAGAGGTCGGCGGTGACGGAGAGAATCCAGGAGATCGTCGCCCTTCCCTTCGACGGCTTACATGTGGACATAGAACCCCACACCATGGACGAATGGGAAGATCAGCAGGACCTCCTTACGGAGCGCTTTATCGATCTTCTCGCCCACTTCCGTTCCAGCGTCCCTGGAAATTGGCAGTTGAGCGTCGCCCTGATGCCCACCTTTCCGGAGACAGCACTGGCGAGAATCTACTCCCTGGTGGATCGGGTGGGAGCCATGATCTATGGGATAGAGTCACCGGAGAGGATTATCGTCAAGTTGAACCCTTTCCTGAAGCGGGGAGAGGAGAAGACTCAACTCCTACTTCGTCCCTTTGACTTCGATTCCCCCACCGAGTTGAGTAGATGCATAAACAGGGTCCTTAGAGTGACGGGGATCTGGAAAGTAGCCTTCCACGATTTGGAGAGATGGATCTCTTGGGAGAAAGAGTATGCGACTGAAAAGTAAACCTACCTTTATCCGTACCGGTGACGAACCCGCTCCGAAAAGGCCCTTCAAGATCGGCCGTTTCGTCTACGTCGGGTTCCTCCTGCTTCTGTTGGTCTTCCTTGCCATTAAGTTGGGGGGCAGTTTCTTCTATGTCCGCGGCGTGGGCCAGATTGAAGCTTCCCGCCTCAACGTGCAGGAGTTGACGGACGTCAGGCTCTTGAAAATGCTCGTCAAGGAGGGGCAAGAGGTGAAGAAGGGGGATCCCCTCTTCACGTTCCTCCGCTGGGGAGCCGCCGACGTTCCTGTCCCTCAGGAGACGACCCGTCTCGCCCCTCTCCAGGATGGATTGAAACTCTCCAGAGATCTGCTGGACCTTGAGCGTCAGATCAGGCTTAAGGAGCTGGAGAGAAACGACGCAGAGGAGAGGCTAGGGCAGTGCCGTAAGGGTGTTGAGCGCGTCAGGACCTTAGTCTCTCAAAATGCCGCCTTGGAGAGCGAGGCGCTGAGGCTTGAGGAAAACTGTTCGAAGATAGCCTTTCAACGCAAGAGCGCCGAGGAGGAGATCAAGTTTTTCCGTCGGGAGATAGGGCTTCTGAACGAGAGCCGTACGACCATGGCCAGCTCCGGGAGAGGTCGGCAAACCGTACTCTACCTGGGTTCATGGAAAGACTCGATCAAGGCCGATGAACGCCGTCTGGCCGCGGCCGCACTCGGTTGGCCTATCTTCGCCTCATCCCGTCAAGGGATGGCGATCGCCCTCTACGGTGGACCCTTCACCGATTCGTCAGAGGCGTTCAGAGCGCAGCGGGCCTTCAGAAACGCGCGGTTTACCGCTTCCGTCGTCGATTGGCCCATGCCCGTCGGTGAAGGCGGCTCCGTGGGTGTCGGGGCCTCCTGGAAGGACCATGAAGGGTTCAGCGAAGTCGTGCTCTCCTTGAGTAAACCGGTTCTCTTCGATATCCAGACCCGTCCCAACGGGGTGGATATCTTCCCGAGAGAGCCCTTTCTTTGGGAGGGGGCTCCCTCCATACCGGCGTCGTCTCCCTTTATCACCACGCTTCGGAGCGGTGTCGAGGGTGGAAGGCAGGGGATCTTCGTCGATCTGAGAGGCGCTCAGGTTGTACGTTGTTGGGAGTATCGCTCCCCTTACCGTCTCGTCTTGGAGGTCAGACCTTCCGTGGCCGGTCAGCCCCAGCAGAGGAAGGGAATCGAGTGCGTCCCAGTCTGGGGCGAACTCTTCCGCTCCCCCCTTTCCGGTATGGTGACCAGGATCTACTTCGGCGAGTACGAAGTGGCCCTCAAAGGGGAGCAGATCATGAACATCTACCAATCCGGCGGGAACATGAGCATCAAGGCCTTCTTCGAGCAGAAAGACCTGCTGAGCCTCGAGAAGGGCCGTCCCGTGGAGATCGAGTTTCCCGATGGGATCAAGGTCTCCGGAAAGATCTCCCGTCTCTACTCGGCGACCTTGGCCCAGCCTCCGGAGTTTCAGAAGAAGTATGAACCCACCCACAGAAATGTGGTTGTAGACGTGATTCTCGATGATCCTTCCCTAGTGAGGGACAGGGACGTCGATCGGCTTGGCGTGAAGCTCTACATACGGAAAAAGCTGTTTTGAGAGGAGGACCCGTGTACGCGTTCATCGGAAGGGAAAAGAAGATACCAGTCTCCGTGGAAAACCTTGGAGATTACCAGTTCTTTCAGAGAGAGAATCCGGAAACCATCGATTTGGAAACCTTTCAAGACCATCAGGCCGTGGTCATCGATTCCCGGGAGATCCGTTTCAGCCTCGGGTTGGTGAACCGCTTTCGGGGGGCCTCGACTCTGAACCTCTACCTCAAACCGATCTTTCTCTATTCGGAGCTCCCCATTGAGGACTCCTATGTCATGGCTTTGGTGGATGGAACCGTTGACGCGGCGACAATGCGGGGGAGCGTCTCCGCGCGGACCGAACAGCTTGCCGACGCGATCGCCCAGTACAAGGATATCGAGCAGGACACCTTCGAATCGACGGTGGTCGTGAAGACCCTTCGCTTCATGGTGACCCGAGGGAGGCGCCTGGAGCCGGTCACGATGCCCAAGTCCCGCTTCGGCTTCAGCTACCCCTTCTTGGGGGCGCAGTTCAGAGACCGTGACGATGCCCGGCTCTTCTCGATTCTGGACCTGATCGACAACGAAAACCTCATGGAGAAGCACTTCGTCGACCGTATTCACCTGTGCAACCGGTGTAAGTCGAGCTTCATCAACTTCCGGGAGCTCTGTCCGCGGTGCCACTCCGCGGACCTCGAAGTGAGCGATCTGATCCATCACTTCTCTTGCGGCAATGTCGACCCTGAGACCAAGTACAAGGTTCACGATCAACTGGTCTGCCCCAAATGCAAAAAAATACTCAGGCACATCGGGATGGATTACGACAAGCCCTCGGTCGTTCACACTTGCCGAGTGTGCCAGACAACCTCTCAGGATCCGGAGGTTTGGGGGCTCTGCCGCTATTGTGGAAATGACACCCCTTCGGAGAGACTTCTCTACAGGGATCTGAAGAGTTACTCCCTCTCCTCGGCAAGCCTCAACTTCGCTCTCAACGGGCTTCACTTCACCCTGGCGGATTTTCTTAAGGGCCACCTGGAGATCGTCAACTACCCGACCTTCCAGACCATCGCCCACTACGAGAACGAGCGTGCCCTTCGCTACAAGCGGCCCTCGGTGATCGTCAACTTCCAACTCCTCAACTTCAGCGAACTCGTTACAGGGTTCGGCCAGCGCCGGGAAGAGGTGGCTCTGGAGATGGCGAGGATCATCAAGGACACCCTGAGGGATTCGGACATCATCACCCTTTTAAACGACAACACCTTCGTCTTCCTTCTCGTGGAGACTCCCAGGGAGAACGCCGAGGCTGTCGGCGCCCGTTTGGACAAGCGCTTCCAGGGGCTCATGGCCTCGAACTTCCCAGGCATCACCCTGCAGACCCACCTTCAGGCCATGGAGCTGACGGAGTTCATCGACCGAAAGGAGCAAGAGGAGAAACAGGCCTCCCATGAATGAATTTCTGCAGTACATCAACGATTTCACCGATATCTTCTTCTTCTGGAAGACCATCGGATTCGCCAAGTTCCTCAGGTTCTTCTGGTTCTTCTTTATCTTCGAGATTCCCAGGTACGTTCTCTCCGACATGTTGGTCCTCACCTTTGTCGCTATCCGTCGGAGAATGCGCAAACCGAAGATGGAGATCGCCCGCCTTCAGCTCTTACAGGAGAACCCTCTCGTCTCCATCGTGATCCCCGGGAAGAACGAAGGGGGACACCTTCACTATCTGATCAAGTCGCTCAACGAACAGACCTACAAAAACTTTGAGATCATTGTCATCGACGACGGTTCCGACGACGAGACCCAGATCATCTGCCGGAACCTCCTCAGGAACCAGAAGATCGACAGATACCTGAGAAACGACGTCAGGGGAGGGAAGGCGTCGGCCTCGAACTTCGGGTGGCGCCACGCCCGGGGCCGTTTCATCGTCCACATCGATGCGGACTGCTCCTTTGACAGGGACGCCATCGAGAAGATCTTGGTCCCCTTCTTCTACGACCCCAGAATCGGAATCGTCGGGGGTGACGTCAAGGTTCGGGAGGGGTCGTTGAACCTTTGCACGGCCCTTCAGGCGATCGAATACCTCAAATCGATCACCGTGGGAAGGATCATCACCTCGGAACTGGGAATCTTAAGAGTCGTCTCCGGTGCCTTCGGCGCCTTCCGCAAAGAGATCGTCGACCAGGTCGGAGGGTGGGACGTCGGCCCGGGGATGGATGGGGACATTACCGTCAAGACGAGGAAGAGCGGTTTTCGGGTTCGCTTCGCCAAAGAGGCGGTCTGTTATACTTCCGTTCCGAAGACCTGGAAGGCTTTGGCCAGACAGAGAACCAGGTGGAGCCGTTCGCTCGTGCGTTTCCGTCTGAGAAAACACAAGGATGTCTACTATCCCGACGCCAACTTCAGCGTCTTGAACATGGTCTCCTTCGTGGAAAATGTCTTTTTCAGCCTCGTCCTCGACGCCAAATGGTTGATCTATATCGTTGATATTGTGGTGAACTTTCCCGTTACGGCGAAGTACATCATCCCCATCAACTTCCTTCTCTACGTTTTGACCAACATGGTGCAGTTCGTCATGGCCATGGCCGTCTCGGAGCGTGCTCGAAAGGAGTGGCACCTCTCCCTCTACCTTCCTCTGATGCCTTTCTATATGGGAGTCTACATGAGGGTGGTCAGGACTTGGGCCTATATCATGGAGCTCTTCTTTCACAGCTCCTATAAAGACACATGGAACCCGATGAAGGTTTCTCGTCAAGCCAAGGAGGTGGGACTATGAGAGCCCCTGTTCGTCGTTTTGCGGTCGTTGCGGCCCTTCTGGTTCTCTCCCTCTTCTCCTTGATCGAAGGGAAGGAGCGGAGGGTCTCCATCTTCACGAGAGGGGCGAACCCCGGAGAGATCTTCATCGCGAAGACACTTCTGGACAGTGCCGGGGTCCCCTACGTTACCACCGACCTTCCTCAGGAAGCCGTGAGCAGCTCCATGGTCTTCATGGCCTCCCGTTGGAGGGGTACAGAGACGACCTCCTTGGAGCTGGACCTCTGGAGCCAATACGTCGCCTCCGGAGGCCTGTTGGTTGTTCAACGTCCGGAGAGCAACATCTTCTTCCCCCTCATCGGGGTTTCGTCATCCTCGGGTTCCAACCTCCGGTATACCTTGAACTGGGTGGATCGTCCCGGAGACGGGGACATCGCTTTTCTCGACGATCCCCTCGAGAAGACACTTTCCCTGGGGGATGTCGCCCCCAAGGAGACCATCGGGACCGTCGGCTACACCGTGACCGACGCGGAGCCCTTGGCCCTCTTCGAAGACGGGAGCGCGGCGGTTCTCAGAAAGAGGTGGGGGGATGGATGGGTCTACACCCTAGGCGTTTCCATGCGGGAGTACCTTCTGCTGGCGCTCTTAAATAAGGATTACGAGGCTCAGAGGACCTCTTCCAACGGCTTCGAGCCCGCCGGTGATGTCTTCGTTCTTTTCTTGAGAACACTCTACGCCAAAGCGACCCCTTACGCCGTATGGAAGGGGTCCTCCCCCTTCGGGACCAGGGGAGTCTTGATGCTAACCTTCGACGTCGACGCCCAAACGGCTTTCGACCAAATGGAGGGTTTCGCTGAGCTCCTAAAGAACAACGGTATGCGGGGAACCTTTAACGTGACGACCTCCTACGAGAGGGACACGAAAGAGGGTTTGGGCTATGGAGGGTTTTACGCCGTTGCCGACAATATCGTGAAGCTCCGAAAGCTGACCCAGCTGAACCAGAGAATCGGAAGCCATTCGGTGGGCCACTTCCTGGACTTCGACGCGGAGACGACCTTCCCCATGGGAACCACAGGCAACACGAGGGAGAGCTACCACCCTCACGCCGAGGGGACCACCACGGTTGGAGGAACCGTGATAGGGGAGCTGGAGGTTTCGAAAAACCTTCTGGAGAAGGATCTTATGGTTCCCGTGAAGACTTTCAGGTCCGGTCACCTCTCCTTCAACGACTATCAGGCTCAAGCGATGGAACTCCTGGGCTATAAGTTTGATACAAGCCACAGTGCCAACGAACTCCTCACGAACTTTCCCTTCTTCCTTCAGGAAAACAACAAGAGCGACGGGAGGGTGACCACGGTCCTAGAGATTCCTATGACCATGTCGGATGTCTTTAAAGATGACCCTATCGACGAT
>Ga0209098_1002622_pt1 | contig 15655 bp, 12 predicted proteins | sample AD_JPNHW1_MetaG_FD_184429 | JGI IMG/M metagenome (GOLD analysis project Ga0209098, IMG submission 184429) | Active sludge microbial communities of municipal wastewater-treating anaerobic digesters from Japan - AD_JPNHW1_MetaG (SPAdes) (version 2) | ecosystem: Engineered > Bioreactor > Anaerobic... | reverse complement strand
ACGAAGCCACGTTGGCTGGTGTTAATTGCTTGGCTGCATTCAAAAGCACTGCATTTCTGTAAACTTTGTTTTTATTCTGAATTTCTTTCAGGAACAAACCATTATTGCCAAAACCTGGAATAGCCAGAGCCGACGAGCGATAAACCAGTTGATTGTCGGCAGTGCAGTTTTTCAACACTGTTGCTCCAATCTGGCTGGCCAGTTTTGTTTCGCCCAGTTGGGATAAACGGGTAGCATACTGAAGGTAGGCAACCATCGTTTCGGCATAATCATATTGATATTTTGCTGTTTTTGCGGCGGCATCGAATGTGGCAAACGAAGCTTTTCCGCCAATTTCAGCCAGCGATGCGTACACATGTTTCAGCAATGCAACTTTAGCTGATTTGGTTAGTTCAATCAGGAAGCTTTCGGCAGGCTGATATTTCATCATACCCAGATCTTTGACCATCGAGAGCAATTGCTGGTCTTTTTTATCCTGAGCGGCTTTCAAAATCTGTTTTGCGGCTTCAGGAGTACCGATGCTGTACAATGCTGCCAGCGCCGGTTCGTATAAATCAGCCGAATTCAGGTATGGTTCCATGGCGGCCACAGTTTCAGCGCCACCACAATATTGCAAACGGCGAATGAAGAATGCCTTCACCTCTTTATCGGTAGCTTTTTGCAAAGCTGCCAAAATAGAACTTTCAACCAGTTTGCGTTCGCTTTCGCGGTTAGGCGCTCCGGCGTATTGCGCCAGACTTTCCAGCGCCATGCGGGCCTGCGTGTCGTTGCCGGTTCCGGGAGGAACAATCATGTCGCAGAATTTGGCAATGCCCTGCGCGCCGGTCGATAGAATTTCGACCATAATTTTCGCGGTATGATCACCGTTTTGTGCCGGGAACTGAGCCAGGGCGTCAGCTACCTTGGTTTCCAGCCTGCGGTTGTCCTGCGCAAACGTAGGAACAGCCACGAACAGTGCCAGAAAGACGATCAGTATTTTTGTTGATATTTTTATCATGTTTCTTGGTTTATTAATTTTTGAAAAAGTTGGAAGTCAGAAGCTCGAAGTCGGAAAACTTTGAACTTGAAACCTGGAACTTTGAACGTTTATATCCTCCACTCGCCGCGCATAGGTTGATTAATCAGCTTGTTGGCTTCCTCGTCGTTTTTGAAGGTCAGCGTTTCCGGATCAAATTCCAGCGTGCGGCCTAAACGCAGGGCGATAACTCCCATGTTTACAATGGTTGCCGAGCGGAACCCGTTTTGTTCGTTCAGCGCAAATTTCTGGCGGGTGCGCACCGATTCGCTGAAAGTGACGATTTGTGGAGCAGGCTCAGGTAAGGTGTCAATCAAAGCGTTCAGGTTCGGAATATCCGATTTGAAGCCTTTAAAGATTTTGCCGTTCGGGCCTTCGATGTAAGCTGCATTCTGGTCGCGGTTTTCGCCGTCCAAAATAATCTGGCAGCCATCGGCGTAGGTATAAGTTATTTTCCTCCATGTTCCAATGGCATCGTAATCCTGCTGCGGCGCGTCAACTTCCACTTTTACAGGGCTGGTATTGTCTTTCCCGAGGAAATATTGAACAGGGTCGATGTAGTGCTGGCCCATATCGCCCAATCCGCCACCATCGTAATCCCAGTATCCGCGGAAAGTCTGGTGTGTGCGGTGAATGTTGTAAGGCTTATCTGGAGCCGGGCCCAACCACATGTTGTAATCGAGTTCGGCAGGAACAGGCTGCGGGGTGAGGTTTGTTTTTCCTACCCAGTAGAATTTCCAGTCGAAGCCGGTAACCCCACTGATGGTTACTTTCAACGGCCAGCCTAGTACGCCGCTTTCAACTACTTTCTTCAGTGGTTTCACCGGAGTATTCAGTCCGTAGAAATTATCCTTGAAACGGAACCAGGTATTCAACCTGAACATTTTTCCGGTGGCATTGATGGCTTCCATCACACGCTTGCCTTCGCCAATGGTGCGGGTCATTGGTTTTTCGCACCACACATCTTTTCCGGCTTCGGCAGCCATCACCGACATAATTCCATGCCAGTGCGGAGGTGTTGCGATGTGTACAATGTCGATGTCGGGACGAAGCAGCAACTCGCGGAAATCGGCATAGCCTTTTACCGATGGGCCAACTTTGTCGAGTGTACTTTGCAAGTGGTTTTTGTCGGCGTCGCAAATAGCCAGCAAGCGGGTGCCTTCGTAAGTAATGTGGCCTTGTCCCATGCCGCCAACGCCAATAATGGCTTTGGTCAACTGATCGCTTGGCGCCAGAAATCCGTTTCCGCCCAAGACATGCCTCGGAATAATGGTAATTCCGGCAGCAGCTACCAGCGACTTCTTGAGAAAATCGCGGCGATTGTTTGTTTTTTCTGTCATATCAAATGATTTAGTAGTTCCTGATTTGAGTGTGAAAAGTTACAGCAAAGAAATGAATCGACGTATAAAATGAGGGGTAATAAATGGGGTAATACAGGTAGAAAATCTATGTTTTTCAATAATTCCCCGCTAAAAATTTAAAATATCCGGATGTAATGCAGAGAACCGTTTTTCAGGAGAAGGGACGTTAAAAATTTTCTTTTACTACCCAATAGCCCAAATTAATTTCGAATCGACACTAATTCAGCGCTAAAATGAACAGAAACGAAGTAAAATCGAGTGTTTTAGAACTTATTATTAGTTCATGTGGAAAATATTGCATTATTTTAAGCACCCAAAAATCTCTTAAAAATGAACAAATCGACTAACAACCGCGGGTGGATCATCACCTTTGCCGCTTTGGGCATAAATCTTATCATGGGAGCATTGTATTCCTGGGGCGTCATTGGCAAAGCCCTCGTTGCCGACTGGAAATGGTCGAACACCGATGCCTCTCTTCCCTTTACTGTATCTGCTGCTGTATTTGCCATTACAATGATTTTTGCCGGAAGGGCTCAGGATAAATTTGGACCACGGCCAATAACTATCCTGGGAGGAATCATGTTGGGAGGCGGATTGATTTTATCGGGATTTGCCACTAACCTGATGACGATGATCCTCACGTTTGGAGTTATCAGCGCAATTGGTATCGGTCTTGGCTATTCTGCCGTTACGCCCTGTGCCATTAAATGGTTCGAGTCGTCAAAAAAAGGGTTAATAACCGGGATTGTAGTTTCAGGTGTAGGACTTTCGCCGGTTTACATGACCCCTATCACATCAAGCCTGTTAAAAACATACGGAATCAGCACCACATTTGTCATTCTGGGAGTATTTGCAATCGCCGTTGTTTTAATTTTGTCAATGCTCATCGCTAATCCGAAGGACGGCCAAAAACCGCAGCAAGCAAACAATCAGGCCGCAGCAAGCTCGCAAACCAACGATTTCACATGGAATGAAGTTACCCAAAAGCCACAATTCTATTTGTTGTGGATTATGTATGCACTTGCAGCTACTGCCGGGCTGATGTTGATCGCCCATTTACCCAAAATTGCTGAAGCTCAGGCTCAATGGAAAGCCGGGTTCTGGTTGGTGGTTATTCTCTCTATTTTCAACGCACTGGGCCGTGTGGGCGGCGGAATTTTGTCGGACAAAATGGGCCGTACAAAAGCAATGATGCTTGTATTCATGATCCAGGCAGTAAATATGTTCGCCTTCACTTTATATACCTCAATCCCACTGCTGATTATCGGTGCAGTTATTGCCGGGCTGGCATACGGATCGGTATTCTCCTTGTTTCCGACCACCACTGCCGAATTCTTTGGAATTAAAAATATGGGAGTAAACTACGGAATGATCTTTACCGGATGGGGATTTGCAGGAGTTTTCGGCGGAATGTTTGCAGCCTATATAAAAGACAAAACCGGAGCTTACGACTACGGGTTCATCCTCGCAGGAGTATTCCTGATCATTGCAACCGTAATGGTTCGCTTTTTGAAAGCGCCCAAAACCAGATAAAAACATCACAGAAAGTAAGCCGGTTTATTTCAATTTAAGTCGGCTTATTTTTCGTTGAACTCGGTCTTCAGAATCACCATTTTCAATTGATTCTGGGTCACCGAAAGTAGTTTCCATTGATATTTCGCCTGTCCGCCCCAATAGCCAACTGATACCTTTATGATTGAGTCATTCATTTCCCAGCTTCCATCGTAATCGGCATAGGCAATTGGCGGAGTTCCGCACCAGCCGGAATTCTTCCGTTCCATCAACGATCCGTCCGATTTAAATTGGAGCAAATATTCATACTCTTTTTTTTCAGAAGCTTTTGTGAAAATGATCGTGTCGTTTTTATAGGTTTGGTTCTCCCATTTGCCAACAATCGACGAGCTTTTGGCATCAAGTTCAATCGTTTCTTTACTACACGAAAATAGTGCTGCAAAAGCAATCAGTCCGAAAAATATCTTTCTGTTCATAATTTGAAAATCAGGGTTAATAATCGAATAGATGACAATCGCTTCAATTTGGTTGCTTGTTCTATATATCTGTATCTATTTTAAAGAAATACTGAACTGTACCTGCTGACTGAAGCCCCACCCATTAATGACAGTAACCGGCAAACACCCGTCAGCACGGCCCTGCTCAGTTTTTCGCTGTCCAGTAGCAAAGAGACTTTTCCTTCGCTGGTTTCAGAAGATTTCGAGAATTTAACAAGCGTTTGTCAATCGATTAACAGAAGGACACAAATTACAGCACTTTTATTACCTTTGTTTGGTGTAATTAATTAAACGTAAAAGCTATGGCAACGGTGACCATAAAAATAAATGCAAGGACTCAAAAAACGAAATATCTGCTTGGGCTGATAAGCGAAATCGCCAAAAGCGATAAAAACGTCGAGATCATAGAAAGCGAATACAATCCTGAATTTGTAAAAGAAATCTTGAAGTCCAAAGCCAGTAAAGGGAAAGCCATTCAACCCGAAGATTTATGGAAGTAATATTTAAGAGCAAGGCGCTCGATGATATTAAATACTGGAAGAAAAGCGGGCAATTAAACACACAAAACAAAATTTCGAGGCTTATAAACGATATTATTGCCCATCCGTACACCGGATTAGGTAAACCCGAAGCCCTTAAATATGAACTTACCGGACTTTGGTCGCGCGAAATCGACAAAGGTAACAGGCTTATTTATGAAGTAGTTGATAAACAGCTTCAAATTGTTTCAATGCGAGGGCATTATTTCGACAAATAGCAATTGCTCATACATACAGCTTTAGCCACTCTTTTGAGGGGTTACCTACAGGTCTGACGCAGTCAGAAAGGGTGAGGCTCCTCTATTTCAACGGGTTCCAGCCTTGCGCCTGCAATGGAATAACTGAGCCTCCGGTGGTAATCAGGTTAACGCCATCTTTTTCAGGAGTGATGTGGCCAATCACGGTAAAGTCGAATTCCTTCTTCACCAAATCGTATTTGTCAATCGGAACGGTAAACAACAGTTCGTAGTCTTCGCCGCCATTTAAAGCTGCTACCAATGGATTGATGTTCAGCTCTTCGGCCATGCGTTTGGTCTGCTGATCAAGTGGGACTTTTTCTTCATACAGATTGCAGCCTACCTTAGAGTTTTTGCACAGGTGAAGGATTTCAGAAGAAAGTCCGTCGGAAATATCGATCATAGAGGTCGGTTTAATTCCCAGCGAATTCAGCAAACGGACAATATCTCCTCGGGCTTCTGGTTTAAGCTGGCGTTCCAAAATATAGTTGTATCCCTCAAATTGCGGTTGAGCTTTCGGGTTAACTTTAAAAACTTCATTTTCACGTTCAAGCAGCTGCAAGCCCATGTATGCGCCACCCAGATCGCCCGACACGCAAAGCAAATCGTTTACCTGGGCGCCGCTACGGTAGGTCAACTCTTCTTCTCCAGCTTCACCAATGGCCGTAACGCTGATCGTTAGTCCGGTGAGCGAAGAAGTGGTGTCGCCGCCAATCAGGTCGACGCCATATTTTTCGCAGGCCAAATGAATTCCGGAGTACAATTCTTCAATGGCTTCCAGCGAAAACTTGGCCGAAAGTGCAATGGAAACCGTAATCTGCCGTGGAGTGGCATTCATGGCAAATACATCGGAAAGGTTCACCACCACCGCCTTGTAGCCCAAATGCTTCAGCGGAACATACATCAGGTTGAAATGAATGCCTTCTGTCAGCAAATCGGTGGTGACCACAATTTTCTTATCGGGGTAGCTCAGCACCGCCGCGTCGTCGCCAACACCTTTCACCGAACTCTCATTTTTCAACTGAATTTTATCGGTCAGGCGGCTGATCAATCCAAACTCGCCTAAATCGGCCAGCTGTGTATGTTTTTTCGTTTCTTCCATGTTAAAAATTAAGACTTAAAGGTATTTATTACCTCCAAACATTCGGCAAAAATAGCTTTACTTCCTTATCTTTGCAATTCATTTTAAACCGAGTGGGTGATTGATTGTTGTTTTGAGTGTTCAAGACGACAGAAAACAGAAAAAGATGGAAAATCAGGATAAATTATTAAACGACATAACGTCAAAAGAATACGAATACGGCTTTGTGACAGATATCGATACGGATGTCATCCCGAAAGGGCTGAATGAAGACATCATCCGTTTGATTTCGGCCAAAAAGAACGAACCCGAATTTATGCTCGAGTTCCGCCTTAAAGCCTACCGAGAATGGCTGAAAATGAAAGCTCCGGAATGGGCCTACCTGCGCATTCCACCGATCGATTTTCAGGAGACCATTTACTACGCCGCACCACGCACCAGCCCAAAATACAAGAGTTTGGATGAAGTTGACCCTGAATTATTGGAAACTTTCAAAAAACTGGGCATTCCGGTGGAAGAACAAAAGCATTTGGCCGGAGTTGCTGTGGATGTGGTAATGGACAGTGTTTCGGTAACCACCACTTTCAAAACCGTTTTGGCTGAAAAGGGCATCATTTTTTGCTCGTTCAGCGAGGCGCTTCAGGAACATCCCGAATTGGTGAAAAAGTATCTCGGAATGTCGGTTCCAACGACCGATAATTTCTTTGCAGCGCTGAATTCGGCGGTTTTCTCCGACGGATCGTTCTGCTACATCCCGAAAGGTGTTCGCTGCCCGATGGAGCTTTCGACCTATTTCCGCATCAATACCGCCGGAACCGGACAGTTTGAACGGACCTTGATTATTGCCGACGACGATAGCTACGTGAGCTACCTCGAAGGTTGTACCGCACCAATGCGCGACGAAAACCAGTTGCACGCCGCAGTGGTCGAAATCATTGCCATGGATCGCGCCGAAGTGAAATACTCGACCGTACAAAACTGGTATCCGGGCGACAAGGAAGGCAAAGGCGGAATTTACAACTTCGTAACCAAACGTGGCATCTGCCGCGGCGAATCGTCGAAAATTAGTTGGACTCAGGTGGAAACCGGTTCGGCTATTACCTGGAAATACCCAAGCTGCGTGCTGATGGGCGACAACTCGGTGGGCGAATTTAATTCGGTTGCCTTGACCAACAATCATCAGCAGGCCGACACGGGCACCAAGATGATTCACATCGGTAAAAACACGAAAAGCACCATCGTTTCGAAAGGGATCTCAGCCGGACACAGCGACAACTCCTATCGTGGATTGGTAAAAGTGTTGCCCGGAGCTACAAATGCCCGCAATTTCTCGCAGTGCGACTCGCTTTTGCTTGGATCGACCTGTGGTGCGCACACGTTCCCGTACATCGAAGTGGCCAACAAATCGGCCATTGTGGAGCACGAAGCCACCACCTCGAAAATTGGCGAAGACCAGATTTTCTATTGCAACCAGCGCGGAATTTCTACGGAAGACGCGATTGGAATGATTGTAAACGGTTACGCCAAAGAAGTACTGAACAAGCTGCCAATGGAATTTGCCGTTGAAGCACAGAAACTGTTACAGATCAGTTTGGAAGGCAGCGTGGGGTAAAAAATATTGGAAGATTAGAATGGCGAATCTTGAATTTGGGAAGAACCTTCGGAACAAAAACACTTCAAGATTCTAATATTCAAGACTCAAGATTGTATATAACCAAAATCAAAATAACGCAAGTTCAGGATCAACTTGAAATCTGGAACTTGAAACTTGAAACGAAAGACATGCTATCAATAAAGAATTTACGAGCCTCGGTTGAGGGCAAAGAAATCCTGAAAGGAATCAACCTCGAAGTAAAAGCTGGTGAAGTCCACGCTATCATGGGGCCAAATGGTTCAGGAAAGAGTACTTTGGCTAATGTGTTGGCCGGAAAAGAAGATTACGAAGTTCTGGGAGGCGAAGTGACCTATATGGGACAGGATTTGCTCGAATTATCGCCTGAAGATCGTTCGCGCAGTGGCTTGTTCCTCAGTTTTCAGTATCCGGTTGAAATTCCGGGAGTGCCGATGATTAGTTTCATCAAGGCAGCCGTGAACGAGCACCGCAAATTTAAAGGTTTGGAGCCACTTACCGCAGGCGAATTTCTGAAACTGATCCGAGCCAAGAAAGATATGCTTCACCTCGATACTGAATTGACCAACCGCTCGGTGAACGAAGGCTTTTCAGGAGGAGAAAAAAAGAAAAACGAAATTTTCCAGATGGCTCTGTTGGAGCCGAAACTGGCTATTTTGGACGAAACCGACTCTGGTCTCGACATCGACGCGCTTCGCATTGTTGCCGAAGGGGTAAATGCCCTAAAAACTCCTGAAAATGCAACCATCGTTGTGACGCACTACCAGCGTCTGCTCGATTACATTGTGCCAGATTTTGTACACGTGTTGTACAAAGGCCGTATCGTAAAATCGGGTGGCAAGGAACTGGCCCTCGAACTGGAAGAAAAAGGCTACGACTGGATTAAGAATGGTGAAAACTAAAATATAGGATTGACCCCTATATCCCCTAAAGGGGACTTTTGGACAACTGTAGAACAATAGCCCCCTTCAGGGGGTTGGGGGTTTAAATCGAACAACAAAGATTTCTGAAATGAGCATTGTATCACAAAAAATATCGCCTGCCGAACGTTTGGTTTCGCTGTTTGAACAGAGCAGGGAAACGCTGAATGCTGGCTCTTCGCCACTGCTGAACCGCATGCGCGAGGTGTCTATCAAGCGTTTTGCACAGGCCGGAATCCCTGATTTCAAGACCGAAGATTACAAATATACCAACCTGAAACCGGCTTTCGAAAAAAGCTACAAGCAGGAACTGGTGCGCGAAAATGGCGTGATCGATCTGAACGTTGTTTTTGAACGGAACATTCCTCAACTCGACACGTACCTGGTTTTTCTGGTGAATGGCTGGTTTTACAACGGCAACAATCCGGCGGCCGCACTTCCGAAGGGAGTTGTTCTGGGCAGTCTGGAACAGATAGCCAACGAAAAACCCGAACTGGTGCAGGATTACCTGAACCGTCAGGCAGCTTTGTCGAACGACCCGTTTGTGGCACTGAATACCGCATTTGCCAAAGATGGATTCGTCCTGCATGTGGCTAAAGGTTTGGCTCTCGACAAGCCTATCCAGATCATCAACTTGCTGAGCTCTGACGAAAACCTGATGGCTACACAGCGCAACCTTATTGTGGCTGAAGCCGCAGCACAGGCCAAAGTACTGGTTTGCGATTACACGCTCACCGCGGCTTCATTCCTGTATAACTCGGTTACCGAAGTGTTTGCCGCCGAAGATTCGGTGGTTGATGTTTACACCATCCAGAATCAGAATAACCAAACAACGGCAATCAACTCCATATTTATCAAACAGGAGCGCAACTCGGTGATTAATACCGGCGCTTTCAGTTTACATGCCGGATTGGTTCGCAACAACCTGAAAATTGCCATGAACGGCGATCATGCCGAAGCCAATGCACTGGGCGTTTCGCTGATCGATAAAAAACAGCATGTCGACAATTTTGTACTGATTAATCACGACCAGCCGAATTGCAACAGCAATCAGCTTTTCAAAAATATTCTCGACGACGAATCGACCGGAGCTTTTGCCGGGCGCATTCACGTGGCCCGCGATGCCCAGCAAACCAACGCTTTCCAGCGCAACAACAATGTGCTGTTGTCGGATAAAGCACGGATGCAAACCAAGCCACAGCTGATTATTGATGCTGACGATGTAAAATGTAGCCACGGCGCTACTGTCGGGCAAATAGACGAAGAAGCACTTTTTTTTCTTCGTGCGCGCGGTATTGGCGAAAAAGAAGCCCGCACCATGCTGATGAACGCTTTTGCCCACGAAGCCATCCAGAAAGTGAGCATCGAGCCTTTGCGCGAACGCCTCAGCGAACTGATCGAAAAGCGCATGAGCGGCGAAATTGCCAACGGACACGAATAGCTCTGAATATTAGTAATATACAAAAAGCGGCGACTTGAAGGTTTTTCAGGTCGCCGCTTTTGGGTTAACGTTCACTTGCAAGTTGTCGTTGCGGATTTCGAAGAGCGTCAGTGTCCGACAGGACATGACAGTCAAGAAAGGAGCAGAGACAACGTACACCACTGCACCCGCAATGCAATTTGCAATTTGTTACCGCCAGTTTTTATTTTATTATTTTCATTCTACCAAATGCAATTTTTACATATTCCCAAATCATTCCATTTGTATCTGGAGGAATAACTAACGTTAAAATCAGGCTAGCAATAGTCCCAATAAAAAGCGATTTCCAATCGAATTTGGAAAGACTATCTACTTTTTTAGTTAAATCATCAAGCTTTTTCGCTATGGTGTCAAGCGATAGCTGTGGCAATTCTAAAGTTTGAATTCGCGCTTTTAAGTCATTGATGCTTTGTCTGATTTGAACCTTTTCTGAATCGGTGAATTCATCATCTATGTCACTGAACTTACTATCGAGAAAATTTTCGCTATCAAAAGCTTCCCATCCTGTTGGTGTATTAAGCTCTGTGGAAATTTGTTTTGCCCAAGCAGAAAATCTTTGTTTTGTTTGTTCCCAGGTTGCACCAACTGAAAAACCTTTTGTATCGTTGACAGGAAAAATTGTCAAATAGAAGTTGTCAATTTTTTGAATGTTTATGCTGAATGAATAATATTCATATTTGTATTTTACTTTAAATTCTTTGTACTGCCCTGAAGTTTCAAATTCAGAGATGTTCAAATTGAACTCTCTGAAAATGTCGGATAATTCTTTTTTCTGTGTATTGGTTATTCTCATTTTCTTTCAAATTGGCGGTAACTCGCTTATAAGTCTGGTAAAATCAAACTTAGCCATCCAAGTATGGTTGGATAGGTCTGACTAGCTTCAGTCTTAATTTCCCCATAAATATAAACCATTTTAATCATAAGATAAGCCAAATTACATCCTCATTTTCCGTACATTTGTTCCGATCAAAATCGGATATAAAGAACGGCTATGCAATTCCAAACCAACCCGCAATTAGAGCTTGCCTATAATTTTTTGCAATTCACTAACCGGAATATATTCCTGACAGGCAAGGCGGGTACAGGGAAAACCACCTTTTTGCGCAACCTGAAAATGCAATCGCCCAAACGAATGGTGGTGGTGGCACCAACAGGTGTGGCTGCCATCAATGCCGGAGGAGTTACCATACACTCATTTTTCCAAATGTCGTTTGGCCCACAAATTCCGCATGGACCCGATACTCCGCGTGTAGTTGAAGTAACCGACAGCAACAGCGTAGCCGCCGGAATAAAACGGTTCAACCGCGAAAAGATAAACATCATCCGCAGCATGGATTTGCTGGTTATCGACGAGATTTCGATGGTTCGTGCCGATGTGCTCGACGGAATCGACGAAGTGCTGCGCCGTTTCAAAAATCGCTATCAGCCTTTTGGCGGGGTTCAACTGCTTATGATTGGCGACTTGCAGCAATTGGCGCCTATTGTGAAAGACGACGAATGGCAAATTCTGAAACCCTACTACGACACCGGGTTCTTCTTCAGCAGTCACGCGTTGAAACGATCAAATTTCATCAGCATCGAATTAACTCAAATCTTCAGGCAAAACGATCTGCAATTTATTGAATTGCTCAATATAGTCAGGAAAAATCAGGTTGACGAGCCGACTCTTGCGTTACTCAACCAACGGTATATTCCTGGGTTTGATCCGTCGGACGACGAAGGTTACATCACACTTACCACGCACAACAACCAGTCGCAGCAAATAAACGACACCAAACTGGGAAAACTTACCACACCGCTGCATCGCTTTAAGGCTGTGATTGAAGGTGATTTCCCGGAATACCTCTACCCTACCGAGCCCGAACTTCAGCTAAAAAACGGGGCGCAGGTAATGTTTGTAAAAAACGACATTGCTCCTGAAAAACGGTTTTACAATGGCAAAATCGGGAAAATATCAGCCATAAACGATGATGTTATTGAAGTAATTTGCCCCGACTCGGATGAGCCCATCTTTGTTGAATCAGTCGAATTCCAAAATATCCGGTTTATCCTAAACGAAACCTCTCAGGAAATTGACGAAGAAGTTATTGGCCGCTTTACACAGTTCCCCCTGAAACTGGCCTGGGCCATCACCATTCACAAAAGCCAGGGACTTACTTTCGAAAAAGCCATTATTGATGCCAGAGCCTCATTTGCTCACGGCCAGGTTTACGTGGCATTGAGCCGATGCAAATCGCTTGGCGGAATGGTGCTTCGCACACCCATTGCCCCATCCAGTATAAAAAACGACACCACAGTCATTCAGTTTACCGACAGGGTGGAACAAAATCCTCCCGGACAGACAGAACTTAAGCAATCGAAAAAGATATTCGTTAAACAACTTTTGCTCGAACTGTTCGATTTTAAACCCATCCAGCGACAAATGGGCTACCTGCAAAAGCTCTGGAAAGAACATGAATCACAATTACTGGGAACCCTGAATTCAGTTTTGCAAACAGTAGAACAACCGCTGCAAACCGAGCTAATTGATATAGCCCTTAAATTCGAAAAGCAAATTCATCAATTGGTAGAGCAAGCCGATGCGGATGGTTTGAACGAAACCCTTCAGGAAAGAATAATAAAAGGCGCGGATTATTTCAGCGAGAAGTTCGAATCAATCGTGGGTCTTCCGTTGGCCAAAATATCGCTGGAATCGGACAATAAAGCCGTTAAAAAGAGTTTTCAGGAGGCCATTGAAAAACTCCACAACGAAATACACCTGAAAAAAGAGTTGCTCTCCTTATGCCGGTCGGGATTCGAAATTCAGTCGTTCCTCGAGATCCGGGCCAAAGCCTCCATTGAAGGGCATAAAGGAGCTAAACGGGAATCGCGCTCCACCAGCGCAGGAGCCTTCTCCAAATATCCTGAGTTCTATAACGAATTAAAAAATTGGCGTGAGGACAAAGCCGACTCCCTAAATATTGAAACCAGTCGTGTGCTTCCGCAAAAAACACTGCTCGATATTGTGCAAACATTGCCATCAACCAAATCTGACCTGAAATTGATTAAAGGAATGGGTGGCACCCGAATGCAACAATTTGGCAAAGAAATTTTGGGAATGGTGATTGAATTCCGCCGAAAAAAAGGAATGAAATTGCCCATTGGTGCCGAAAAAGAAGTAGAAAAGGCCGGCTTAACCACGCAGGAAACAAGTCTGGATCTATTCAAAAACGGGATGACAATTCCCGAAATTGCCAGCCAGCGCGGCATGGCCATTTCGACCATCGAAGGACATTTGGCTCATTTTATCGGTACCGGAGAATTATCAATCAACCAATTTGTTACGCCTGAAAGGGTGAATATCATTGTTGATTATCTCGACAAACACAAAGGCGGTAATCTTTCGGATATTCGCACCGGATTAAACAACCAGTATTCGTTCGGTGAAATCCGGTTTGTTTTCAAGCACCTGGAATCGATCAGGTAAATAACAAAGCGATAAAATTCCGGCTATCAGTATTATCTCCTGAGAGGAGCTCGCTCATACTTTAATAACTTGCTGGCCCACGGAATAAAATATTTGAAGTTCGGGGCGTCAGTGTGTCCACCGTCGTGCTGACGCCAGGCCAGTTCACCATCCAGCAATCCTGCATTGATCGGAGGCATTTTTTCAGTCAGGTAATCATTTGAAACACCCAAATCCTTTTTCCCCAAAAATTTAAACACCGATCCGGCTGCAATTGTAGCCATGTAACTGCCTTGCTGATCAAGCCATTTAGCATCACCCTTTTCAGGAATACCGTAGCTTATAAACGTGAAGCGCGGAGCGCAAAGAGCAATCAATTCGTGCGAATCAACCGGCAAATCGCATCCGGTTTTACTACCGAAACCGGCTTCCGAAGCACCATATTTCATGTAGTTGCCAGCCATCCAGTAATATTCGCCACCGGTGAGACTTTCGACCGCCTCGCCAAATACGCGACGGTGGAGGGTTGCTCCACCCTTTCCGGAAGAACCAATCAATCCCACCGAAAAACGAGGTTCAAAAGCAAGAGTGACCAATGCCGCTTTTCCATAACGTGAAACACCTTCAATACCCACTTTCTTCGCATCTACCAATGAGTCAGTTTCAAGGTAATCCAATCCACGTGCCGCGCCCCAGGCCCAGGCTCGAAGAGCGCCCCAGTCATCCGACTTGCGTGGTTGTCCTTTATTTACCAAACCAATGATGCCTCTTGTAATTCCAGCACCATTATCAGCCTGAATACTGTTTGGGTCAATAGTAGCATAGCCCCAGCCAGCAGCCAGCAATTGTTCGGTCGGAGAAAATTCACTTTCCGGTTTGGGCGCAAAGAAATTGGGACCTCCAAGTCTGGTAATCGGCATATAAGCAGGATAACGATCAAAAATGGCCTTCATATTGGGATCGTTTTTAATCATCATTTGCTTAAATGCTTCATTCAGTTTTTCCATATCATCAGGCGAAGGTTGCGCTGGCGAAGGAAAAGCCGGCCAGCCAAACATCATCAACACCGGAACCGGGCCCTTTACATTTTTTGGCACCACCAACATCATCTTAATATCTACATTAATCAACGGATAATCGCTGTTATCCACATGCCCGATCAATTGTTTGGCAACTACCGGGGTAAAACCAACATATTCCTGATCGGTAACTTTCACCGTCCACTTTACACTGGGAATGTTTTGAGGCAGACGGCCATATACTTCGCGTTCCAGATCCTCGACAATTTCCGGACGGCGTTGCTTCCACCAGACATCGGCAGAAGTAACCTTCCTGCCACTTTTTGTGGTCAGGATTTCGGGTAGCTGGGGACAAGGATTCGCCAATGATTCATCGTAATTCGCATGATTCGCATCCGATTCGTTGCCACTCGGGCCTGGCCTCAATGCTTTTATACCCAATTGCTGCATCATGTTTTCATGATCCTGCTCTGCAGTAAACGTTACCATTCGTTGATATTTGCTACTGTCGATTTTCGTTTCTTGCGCCATTGTCACCGATGCAAAACTTACTGCCAACAAAAAAAACAGCGACTTCTTCATGTATCCGGATTTTGATTTAAATATACATCAACGCGTCAACCCATTTTAACTTGATTACAGTTATTCCGAAATCAGATTTGTGTTTAATCACCTGGAGGCTAAATACTAGCTGGCCGACTCACAAACAAAAAAAGTTGATTGAATAGAGACATTCAAAATAAGTTTCTCCTAAATCAATGGTTAAAACTGAATGAAACATCCTCTTTTATCATTTCTGTCACGTTAACAGTTGGCAGTACATATTTATTGAAACAGGTATTTTCGGTTTTAGCATGCAATATCCCACGTGCCGTCCCTACAGTTAGCATGGTCATATGACTTAAAAAACCTTTGGGAAC
>Ga0209098_1002621_pt1 | contig 15657 bp, 7 predicted proteins | sample AD_JPNHW1_MetaG_FD_184429 | JGI IMG/M metagenome (GOLD analysis project Ga0209098, IMG submission 184429) | Active sludge microbial communities of municipal wastewater-treating anaerobic digesters from Japan - AD_JPNHW1_MetaG (SPAdes) (version 2) | ecosystem: Engineered > Bioreactor > Anaerobic >... | reverse complement strand
GTGAAACTGTTGCCGGGGCAAGGTATGCTTGTTGTAGGAGTGACAGTATATGTTGCTGTTTGCGGAATATTTGTGGGATTTATAAGTGTTCCTGATATGGAAGTTTGCCCACTGCCCGATGCACCTCCTGTTAATCCTCCTGATACCGTTGGAGCAGACCAACTGTATGAGGTTCCTAAAGGAACTATAGTTCCCGGAGGATTATTTGAAGGAGAAACCGTAAATGTGCTTCCGCTGCAAACAGAAACTGTTTGAGCGGGTATCGTTGGCTTTGGATTCACAGTAATAGTTAACGTAAAACTGCTGCCCAGGCATGGCACTGTGGTTGCCGGGGTTATTGTATAAGTAGCTGTTTGAGGTGTGTTCGTCGGGTTTATTAATGTAGCAGAAAATGATGTCTGATTGAAGCTGGATATTCCACCTGTAATTCCGCCTGTAACACTGGGTGCCGCCCAACTGTAATTGGTGCCGGAAGGAATAATGATGCTGGGCGGAGTGTTAGCAACAGATAAGACATAGGTTTCTCCGCTGCAGATGGATCCCATCAATGAAGGAATAACCGGTGTCGGGTTCACAGTGACTGTTACCGTGAAACTTGCACCCGAGCAAGGAATGGATGTAGTAGGAGTAACGGTATAGGTTGCAGTTTGAACTGTACTTGTAGGATTGGTCAGCGTTCCTGAAATGGAAGTTTGATTATTACCTACCGCACCACCTGTTAAACCGCCCGTAACTGTTGGCGCAGACCAGCTGTAGGTAGTTCCTGATGGGACAATATCTGTTCCGTTGACAGGAGAAACAGTGAATGAAGCTCCGCCACATATTGTGGTTGATTTATTAGCAATGACCGGTTTTGGGTTTACAGTTACAGTTAAGAGAAAATCCGCACCGGTGCAAGTAGGTCCAACAGGTGTTACCGTATAAGTAGCTGTTTGTGGGATGTTTGTCGGGTTTGTCAGCGTTCCGAATATGGATGCCTGACCGCTGGCAGCAGCACCTCCGATAAGCCCACCGGTAACCGTCGGTACAGACCAGTTGTATTTGGTGCCGACAGGAACTATCGTGGTCGGAGGGTTATCAGCAGGAGTAACAGTGAATGTTCCGCTACTGCAAACCGATGCGGTTTGTGCAGGTATTTCAGGTACCGGAGTAACGGTTACGGTAATTACATTGGAGTATACATCGGAGTATGTGGGTTCGGATACCTGAGCACGGAAATAGGTAGTTGTTGCTAAAGCAGCAGTGGTATAATTAGCAGTTGTAGTCCCAGTACCGCCGGTAACATTTGTCCAGTTTGATGTCCCGTCCGGAGATTGTTGCCACTGGATAAATCCGGTATATCCTGCTAGGTACATCGAAGTCGTGTAACCGGCGCAAATTAAAGAATTATTATAAGCCGTGCCGGCAACGGGTGGAAGAGGAGCGAGTACTGCTCCAATCATGTATCTATATGTGAAAGTTGCAGGATCCCTCGGAGTCAGTCCACTACCGTCAATGGCTGAATAAAAGTATGTGTTTGGACGAATCGGGTTTTCGTTTTGAACACTCATCGCATAATAAGTATTTGAAATGGTAGTGGTAGCCGCAAAACCTGCATAAAAATATGCATCTGTAATTGTTGGAGGCGTGTTTATTGTAAATGTATGCCAGGTTCCTAAATCACCAGACTGGATTACATAATTATTTGATTGACCAACAATAGATCCGTATTCATTTAAAACTACACCATAAACAGTTTGCCCAACACATTCAGCATCGTTATAAATGAACTCTTTAACAGCATTTACATTTGCACTGCCACTTACATGATATTTTGTATAAAAAATACCTTGGTTTCCTGGTGTATAACCATATGCAGTTGCAGGATTTGCAGTGGAAGAAAGATTACAAATATAGTCGTTCGTATTTTGAGTCCATGTTTTTGCGTTATCGGCATTGTAATCATCGTTTGGCAACGAAATAGTAACGAGGGTTGAACCGTTAGCTGCAGCAGTAAAACCACTAAAGGTCACGATCGTATTTTCTCCGGGCAATAATGCCGGGACGGGCTTGGTGTCGGTAAAAGTATTTGCTCCGGTAACGGATAATGTAGCTGAAGTTGCCAGGGTGCTGTAGTAACCGCTGTTTATAATATTTACCGAGACAGGCTGTGGATTCGAATAATACAATGAAGCATCCCCCATGGAATATATTTCTCCCAACGTTATATCATTGTCATATTCCGGGATAAACCTGAACGTTCTGCCAGCATCCGGTTTTGGGCGGGCAGGAGGGTTCCCGAAATTTAAACTATTGCTAACATAATTTCCATTAAAAAAGATAACAACATCCCAAGGTGATGATGATGCTTTTTCCACAGTAAGCAATTGGTTATCTATATTACTTGAACCTTTTAATCCGCAAGCGGAATATTTATATGCTGATGCATTAAGAGATGGTGTCCAGTCTCCAAAAACAAATTCAATAATATTGCTGGTTTCATAAAGCTTGATCTGAAACTGCATATTGTCGTATTGCTGGGCAGGAGGGTTTGTTTTGTCCCTGACATTTTTATATTGTATGGTGCAAACCCGGTTAGGGGCTGTTCCCGAAGTATATACCCTGTATTCCGGAGTTCCCGTTCCGGCCATCAAATCATGGTTGAATGCCGCTACCAGGTTGATATCGGCAGGGTTGGTGCTGTTAAAAATTCCGTTATCAGCATTCTGAGCTCCGTCAAAAAATAAAGATGCCGTTGATGGCGGAGTGCTTCCCAGTTTAATAAAGCCATTGGTATTTAAAACAAAATGCGTGAACAGCTGGCAATTATATTCAAAAGGAAATCCAATGTTTTGGGCTGCAGAATTGGCATCATCAAAATCTGCGGTAACAATTACGTTTCCGTTTGTTCCCAGGTCAACGTAAGAGCCGGGAATGCTCTGAGCTTTCGTTGCCAAATAATTTAAAGAAGTGCATAGGTAGGATCCTGAAGTTGTTGCACTGCCTGTCAATGGAGGTATCATATAACAAGTGGTGCCGGCTGTGTATTCATAAACGGCAAAATAATATGTTATACCTGGCATTAAGTTGGTGATGTTTACGGATGTTCCGCTACCGTTATAAACTACATAGTTGCCGCTTCCAATTTCTGACCCGCTTCCATAAGATACATTAGGTGTATAGATAGTTCCTCCGGTCGGGTTGGTACTTACAGGGCTTCCTTGATTGGCCACAACTAATACAGAATCTCCACTGCCACGTGTCCAACCCACAGTCATCGAAGAATTCGTAACAGCGGAAACTGTAAATGATGTTGCCTGTACCGTAGGGCTTAGAATGCTTATCAGTATTGAAGACGTTGTTGTATTTACTCCATCAGAAACGGTGACAAAATATGTTGTATTTGCTGTCGGATTGATGGTAGGGTTTTTTAGGGTTGAAGCGAATCCCGCAGGCGAAGATGTCCACGAATAAGTATAAGTTGGTGTATGCTTAATTTTTAATATTGAGTTGTATGTGTAGGGTGATGTACTGTTTCCGACCCAGCCACAAGTATTGCCTCCAGCAGAAGTGACGTTAAGTTGTGTCGGGCTTCCTGAACAAATTGTGGTTGCATTTGCAGAGGCAACAGCCGTCAATGGTGTATTATAAAACCCGACTCCAAAAAAGGGAGTGTTGCTGCCTGGTTGCACGTATGTAGGATCTTCAAATTCCGACCAACTTAATCCTCCGTCATTTGAATAATTCAATCCTCTCCATCCGGACCAAGGAGAAGTGCCAACAAACATTTTGTTTGTATTTGGGACATGGCATAAATCATAATTGTAAAAATTTCCGAGTGGCCTGACAGTGTCCCATGTTGATCCTCCATTAGTTGTATAAAGAGTGGTACTGTAAGTATGAGAAGATACAAGTATATAGTTGGCGCTTGAAGCCGAAATTATTCCTATGTTTTCTGCAAAAGGTGCTGTGGGAGTGGTCGCCCAGGTAACACCATAATCGGTGGTCTTGTATATGCGTCCTTTGTTTGTGGCAAAGTAACCAATACCTCCCGACACAATTGAAGCGAATTTGGGATTTGTAAAACCATACTCTCCTGAAAGGATTAAGGGATTGTTGGCATCAGCAACCTGTGTCCAGGTAATGCCGCTGTCGCTGGTATAATAAATCTCAAAGTGATTGTTCACCGGATCACCATAACAGAAGCCTTTTCCATGATCCCAGAATTTTACGCCATCAGGCCATGAGCTTGACGGATTATTGAAAATACCGGGAACTACAGTCCAGTTGGACCCGCCATCAACAGTTTTATAAAAGTAGGGCGCTGACGTAACAGTGTCGTAAGCACAACAAAAACCAATATTATAGGATACGGCGGCTAATACACTCGGTAAAACATTGGACCCTAAACCTGAATAGTTCCCCGATGTCCATGTGGCGCCACCATCATTGGTTCGTGACATTGCTTGTGCAAAATTACGCGGGTTTATAAGGCTGATCCCGTTCAGCCAGACCACATTACTGTCAACTACGCATACCTGGTTTGCTACGATATAGGATCCGGGCATCTGCGTGTTTTGTTGCGACCATACATCACCATCGTTTATAGTCGGAATTAACTTGTATACTCCATCCCCCTGGGTCCCTGAAAAAAGATCAGTACCATTCGAGTATAATGCATTCACCAGATAAATTTTACCAGAAAGCCCTCCATTGCATTGTGTCCAGGTAGTGCCATTATTCTTTGAGAGAAATAATTTCTGCCATCCACCGGCATACAGGTCCGTTCCATGATAGGCTAACGAAGCAATATAATCCCCCGATTTTATCTGTGTCCAGTTTGTGCCATTATTTGTTGAAAGAAAAACACCATCCGATGTTCCGGCAAAAAGATTCGTACCGTTGAGTATTAGGGCGTGAATTTCAGTATTTGTTAAGCCGCTGCTCACAGAAGTCCAGCTGGAACCGTTATTGGTAGAAAGAAATACTCCGTTGCCCGTACCTGCAAAAATATTGGAACCGCTCACTGCCAAAGCGCCGACAAAAGTATTGGTCAAACCATTGTTGACTTGTGTCCAGCTAGTGCCGTTATCGGTCGACAGATATGCACCGTTATTTGTTCCGGCAAAAAGATTGCTCCCGCTTACCGCAAGTGCATGCGTAAATTCCCATCTGATAACAGTGTTTCCTTGTGACCAGTTGTTTCCATTATCGTTTGAGCGCCATACACCTTCTGTGGTACCTGCAAAAAGATTTACACCAATAGCTGTAATCGCTTGAACACTTGTATATGACAGGCCGCTTTGATTCCAACTATATCCATTGTCAAAAGAAGCATACATACCTCCGTAAGTTCCTGCAAAGAGTTTAGTCCCGTTTTGATATAAAGCCTGAGTCAGTTTATTATATAACCCGTTATTGACGGTTGTCCAGCTGGTGCCGTAAGATGAAGAATAAAATATCCCGTCCGATGTGCCGGCAAAAACATTAGCACCGTTTGCTATGATTGCCCTAACAACATTGCTCGTTATTCCATTATTGAGATGAGTCCAGCTTGAACCATTGTTATTGGAATAATAGGCTCCGCCATTTTTTGTTCCGAGATACAAGTCAGAGTTGTATTTATATATGGTCATGGCGTCCTGGTTGGTAAGGCCGCTGTTTACCTGCGTCCAGCTTGCGCCGTCGTTTTGCGAACGGTAAACACCCGCACCCCATGTTGCCGCTAATATGTTTGACCCACCAGATGCTATCGAGTTTATATATGAGGTAGTCATCCCTGTGTTAATCGGTGCCCAGCTCGAACCATTGTTGGTTGACAAAAATACGCCGCTTCCGCCGGTTCCGGCGTATAAGTTCGAATTATTTACATTCAGACAAGTAATATTGGTATTGGTCAAACCATTGTTTACCGCAGTCCAGCTTGTGCCGTTATTCGTTGAGAGAAAGACCCCGCTTGATGTGCCGGCGAAAATATTGGAACCTATAGCTGCCAGAGAGGATATCTCGGTATTGGTCAATCCTGTATTCACTGCTGTCCAGTTGGCGCCATTGTTGGTCGATAAAAAAACGCCCCCACCATGGGTTCCGGCAAAAAGATTTGTTCCACTAATTGCAAGCGCACCGATCCATGGATGAGTAAGCCCGTTATTTATAGCGGTCCAGCTTGAACCGCTGTTAGAAGATACAAAAACCCCACCGCCGTACGTACCGGCAAATGTGTTTGTTCCGATTTGGGCAAAACAGGAAACATAGCCTCCCTGAGGGCCGTTGGTCGGAGCCCACTGTGCATTACAACTTAATGCAAATGCAATCAAAAAAGTGAAGAGAAGTGTAATTTTTTTCATCTTTTTTTGTCAGTGTTTATCGTGCTGACTCCGCACTTTTAATTGTTCTTAATTTATTATGTTAATATTAGTGCTCTTTTGGTTGAATATAACGGTGTGGAACTTTGCGTTCGGGCGGGTTTCGGAGCACAAAACTGTCTGCCAGCACTGAACTTGAATAGAAGCACAAAGCTCCATGTTTGCACGTCACCCCGTCTGAAGCAAAACCCGTTTTATATGAAGCCTTTCTTGTCTTTTCGTTGTCAATAGAGATTTAAAGTTTGGCTCGTCAAATTGTAATTCTGTTAGCTTCTGTGTCGTGCAATAATTTTCAATAATTGGAACACTTTTTATTTTGTCTGCCGCTATCATTAAGTAATAACTCTTGCCTGTCCCGTTAGTAATCTTCTCAAAAACTGCTATGCCTTTTTTTAATTCAATTATATGAATAATGATTTTTCTGTAGTGGTTGTAAATTCCTGTCAACTTAAATTTATACGTCATACTGTCAATTTTATTCTGCTCGATTATTTTAATCGCAACAGGTCCTTCTCCAGTCCAATCGATAAATGTTGTGTTTTTTACAATAGTCTGCCCGAACAGTTGAAAAGTCGTTCCAATTGTCAGTATGGTCAATATGTTTCGTAGTATCGTCATTAGGTTACACATAAATCGTTTATAACCGTAACTCTTTCCCCTTTTTATTACGGTTAGCATCCAATTTTAGGTGGATAACCGTTTATTGCACAATTACTTTCTTAACGACCGCAAATATAAACTTTTTTATAATATATCATACGGACTTATAATATTTTTTAAACTTTTTTTTCACCTTTTCTACTGCTTCGCCGTTGTCAGTAACAGTTTCCGTTTACTAACCCCGGTTTTTTTATATGTTTATTTAGCAATATAATGAATCGCGAAACTACTTTTTGAATCTCTACCTCATTTTTAAAAAGGAACTTTTTAGTTCTCCACAAAAAACAAGTTTTTATTTCTGTATTAAATATAATTCAAGTGACAAAAATAACTATTTTTTTAATAAAAAGCAAAGAAAAAATAATCTAATGAATAATTGAGTTTCGAACACCCGAGCATATTGAGCACCCGAGCAAATTGAGCACACGAATTAAACCCAACTTACCCGGATCCGGGCCTCTTTGAGCTTTTTATTGTGAAGTGTTTCAATACAATGTTGAACAACGTCGTGCCTTACGGCTACATAGGATCTGTCTTGTTGCACCTCAATAATCCCCAGTTCCTCTTTGGACAAATTTGCTTGTTTGAAAAAGAGTCCGGCGATGTCACCTTTAGAGATTTTGTCCCTTCTTCCACCCATAACACACAATGTTTCCCATTGTGACAAGGTGATTTGTTGAATAGGTTTTAAGCTAATTGGTTTTATATCATCAAGATATGTAGGAAGATATTCCTCTTGCCATTTCAAAATATAGGCAGTTCCTTCAGAATTCATCCGGGCAGTTCTACCGTTTCGATGCATAAATTCGTGCTCTTTCAAAGGAAGTTGGTAGTGAATGATAAACTTTAACTCCGGAATGTCGATTCCTCTGGCTGCTAAATCGGTAGCGACCAGCAACTGATGGGTGCCATTTCTGAATTTAATTAATGCTAACTCACGGTCGTATTGTTCCATACCTCCATAAAAGCAACCATGACTTATATTGTTGTCTAACAGATAACTACTGATATAATCTATCGTATCTTTGAAATTACAGAAGATAATTCCGGGTTGATTTCCAATATGTAACAGTGTGTTTAATAATGTTTTGAGTTTGTCTTTTTCAGGAGAGATCACCATTTTCATATCTAATTGGGCACTCCCTTTTTCTGAGAATAATATTTGATGTGGATCTTGAAGATTTACGAAATCTGGAATCGTAACTTTGTTGGATGCTGAAGTTAAGATCTTTCTGGTAACCCGATTCAAACTCTCCAGAATCTCTCTCATCTCGTTTTCAAAGCCAATCTCTAGTGATTTATCAAATTCATCCAGGATAATCGTGTTGATATGTCTGATGCTAAAAGTCTCTCTCCGAATATGATCAGCAATTCTACCGGGTGTCCCAACCAGAACAGCAGGAGGCTGTTTGAGGTCAAGTTGATCTTTTTGTCCGGATCTTCCACCATAAATGGCATTAACTTTGATTCCAGCTCCTAACTTCCTGATTACCTGTTCGATTTGGAGTGCAAGTTCACGTGTAGGCACTAGGATCAGGGTTTGAACTTCCAAAAGAGTAGGATCAATTTTATCCAGAACTGGAACTAAAAAAGCGATAGTTTTGCCTGTTCCTGTAGGGGAGAGGAGGATCACTTCCTCATATTTTCGGATGGTTGAGATAGTCTCCTCCTGCATAGGATTGAGTTCGGAGATTCCTAATTTAAGCAGTAGTTCTGTCCATTTGGTATTTAAGTGGGTCATGTTGTCGATTTAAGTATACTGCAAAAGTACGAATTTTTACGCTAATAAAAGCAAACTTCCCGCCATCACTGCCATCCCTGCAACCAATCCACCGATTGCTAAATGGTGCTCGCCATACTCTTCTGCAGTTGGAAGGAGCTCATCCAATGAGATATACACCATGATCCCGGCAACTCCGGCAAAAATAATCCCAAATGCTGAATCATCGAAAAGACGGAGTAATAAGAAATAACCAATAATGGCACCAACCGGTTCTGCTAATCCGGATAAAAAGGAGTACCAGAATGCTTTCTTTCTACTCTTTGTAGCATAATAGATAGGTACTGATACAGCAATCCCTTCCGGGATGTTGTGAATGGCAATCGCTACAGCAATGCTTATCCCCATGGTTGGATTCACCATTGCAGCCATGAACGTGGCTAACCCTTCCGGAAAATTGTGAATGGCAATGGCTAAAGCTGAAAACATCCCCATCCTCATTAAACTCTTGGTTTTATCTTTTTGATCCTCAGGGCTTTTTAAATTCTTTAACTCATGCGGATTTTCATAAGATGGTATCAGTTTATCTATAATGGCAATCAAAGCGATCCCTCCAAAAAAAGCTAAAACGGTGAATACATATCCTTGTTTCTCTCCAAATGATTCGACTAAAGCAACTTTGGCCTTTTGAAAAATGTCAACTAACGAGACATATATCATCACTCCGGCAGAAAAACCTAGCGATATAGCGAGAAACTTCGGACTGAACTTTTTGGAAACCAATGACATGGCACTTCCAATTCCGGTGGATAGACCTGCGAAAAGGGTTAATCCTAATGCAAATAAAATATTGTGTGTTTCCATAGTTTTTTATTAAACAGAACTTTATCTGAGTTGGATTCTTCTGGTTAATTCTCTTTTGAAATTTTCGATTTCGCGATTTGACTGATCAGTAACTGATGAGTTCTCCTCAGCTCGTCTGACCAGATAAGGCATCACTTTTTGCACCGGACCATAAGGTAAATATTTGGAAACATAGTATCCTGAATGGGCCAGATTGAATGTGATGTGATCACTCATCCCGAACAATTGAGCAAAAGCAACCCTTTTATCCCCGGCTTCAATACCTAATGTTTCCATTTTTTCGATCGCTTTTTCACAACTTTCTTCGTTATGAGTAGCAACACAAACATGTATTTGATCTAAATTCTCTAAACAGAAAGAAACGGCTTCATCATAAGCCTGATCGGTATCTTTCTTGGTAAAATGGATAGGGGAGGCATATCGCATTTGAAATGCTCTGGCTCGCTCATTTTCCATGTATGCACCTCTCACTAACTTTACCCCTGCTTTACACTGATTCACAATCGCAAATTGATGTAGTTCATGCAACATTTTTAAACCTTCAGTTCGATACATCTGAATAGTTGTATAAACGATCGGTTTTTCCCTGTTAAATATAGGCATCATTTCAAAAACCATCTCATCAATGGCAGGTTGGATCCATGAATCTTCGGCATCCACAAAAATAGAGAGCCCGATTTCAGAAGCTTTCTGATAAATACGTTTAGCTCGATTTTTGGCAGCATTCCATAACTGAATCTCTTCATTGGTTAATGGAGCTTTTGAAGCTACTTTTTCGAGTAGTTCAAAAGAGGTCATACCTGTAAATTTGAATACTCCGAAAGAAATATGTTTTTGATTCTTAGCTACTTCAATGGTTTTAAGAATCTCTTCACAAACTTGATCAAAATTGGATTCCCCTTGTAATCCTTCTGCAGAATAATCTAGAATAGAATAAGCTCCAAACTTTCCCAGTTTTTCAATAACAGGTTCACATTTATCAACTCGGGTGCCTCCGCAAAAATGCTGGAAAATATTCCTTTTTACTGCCCACCCGTAAGGAATTCTAAAAAATTTAGCGATTAATAATGCGTTTTTTCCTATATTGACCCAAAATGGTTTGGTTATAAAAGTGAAAAGTATAACAGCTCTTCTTAATTCACCGTTCGATAAATGTTGAAATGCTATTGAAGTGTTTCTAAAGTTAGGTTTCATTAATTAACGTTTTATTCTTAGATGTGTTTTTGATAAATCGTTGATATTCAATCATTTTATTATATAATTTCTGAGATAAAAATGGAGATGCTTCATGAAGATAGTTGTATATCATTTCAGATTCTTCTAAATAGGCTCTTTTCTTTTTATTGTCCCAGTAAAATGGAGGAAAACTTAGATTAGCTAAGCGATCAGCTAGTTTTACAACCCAAATTTCAATAGGTTGTTTTTTGATTCGTTCCAGAGTATCTCTCATTTTATGGTTACGATCTCTGATTTTTGAATCTTTAGTCAATGCAAGAACCCCATCTGCAACAGGTTTTCCGAAACGTTCTTCAATTTCTTTGTATGTAATTCGGGTATCTTCTAATGCATCGTGTAGCATGGCGCATTTTACAGCTAAATTAGCATTCAAATGATGTTCAAACATGGTGGTTGTCATCACTTCAAATGTAACTTTTTCAATATGGTCAATAAAATTCAGAAATTCTCCTTCATGATACCCCCCATATCGTTGTCCGGCATGCAAAGTAGACGTCAATTCCCAAACTTTATCAAATTCAAAGTTTCCGTAAATTTTTCCTGTTTTTTCTACTATCATTTTTATATGTTTTTCTGTCTTGCAATATTTTTAATTTTAAACCAAAATTTTCCGTTTTGCATAGAGCATTCCGTTGGTCAGGAATCCTAAAGAAGCAAATAATATAATTGCAACCGCTTTATACATAGAAAAATCTTATTATTCGAATAAAAACGCAAATATAATAAAAAGAATTTTATTGTAATTGCCCTTCTTTAAATTATTTGATTAAACTTAATCCTTCCAAGGCAGATTTGTCCTCTGGATTGTATAGTAATACTTTATTAAACAATACTTTAGCTTCTGAATATTTTCCTAAAAAATAGTTGTTCCAACCACTCATTAACAAGTAATTATATTCAAATGGGGATTGATTTAATGCTACATCAAAGTATTTTTTGGCCTCCGAATATTTTTTTCTGTAGTAGTTGATTAAACCTAATCGGTAATGTGCTAAACCATTTTTAGGATCTAACCTTAAAATTGTTTTATACGTTTGTTCCACATTATTCCATTTATCCTGAGCTGAATAAGGGTAAACAATTCCCCAAAGTGGCTCTGTTGCTACAGGCATCAATGCTATTGCTTTTTTATAATAGGTTATGGATTGGTCATTTGAACTGTTTTTGTACGATAACCAGCCTAATCTAAGATTCATTTCGTAAGATGTGGCTACGTAATATGGAAGTAAAGCTTTTATGGCGTCACCGTATTTGCCCTCTTTTTCATAACTATAACTTTTTGAAAATGCATCTCTCAGTTGTTGTTGTGTTTGTGCATTGGATTGAAATATGGTCAATGCATAGAATAATAGGATGATATGTTTTTTTAAAAATTCCATTTTGCTGTAATTGAAAAAATGTGATGATAATATTGATTGGTTAATGTATTAATATTTAAATTATTATCTACGGTATAGTAATTGTTTTTTCTTATTTGAAAACTATAAGATGGGATGATGACGAAATCTTTGAAATAAAATTTAAAATTGATATTGGATGAAAAATGGATAGGGTCAAAAGTGTTATAGGCTGCAAAACCACCTGCTCCTATATAATTTTGAAAATTTCCATAACTTCCTGATATCTCATACCATATAAATTTATACGCTTTTCCTCCCAGTTTTTGATGAATAATAAACGATCCATTAGAATCATTTATTAAGAAAGTTCCTGTAGTGATGGAATAAAAGTTGGAATTTCCAAACGGATAATAAACGATCCCTAATTCACCTTGTTTTTGTTTCTGAGATGCTAAATTTCCCATTGCACCGGAAGCAAAAAACTCAAATCGGTTCCAACGATAACTTAAAAATAATGATGCAGTAAAAGGATTATTAACTTTTTGATTGTAGTTATAATTGAATGAATATGTTGTTGTATCATATTGAGCAGAGAAATAATTGGAGGATTCATGATAAACCCCGTAAGAACCGCCAACTCTCAAACCGCATGGGAATAAATAATCTGCTGCTATATTGATCTGATAAGGATTGTTCCAAAAGGTTTTTACTGCTGTTGAGTCGTAGGTTTGAATTTTACCCATCGATTGGTTTTCAAAGTAGGAAAACCCGGTTGTAAGATTGAAACGTGGGGTGAACTGTGATTTAATAATAAAGGAGCTTAGAACTGTCCTCCCTTGAAAAGTCCCTTCAGCATAAATGTTGGTGTCTTTAATATCCAGACTATCAAACCTGGCAATGTTACTGTTTCCCGCTATTCCAAAAGTTGCAGAAAATTCATTTTTATTAAAAAGGTGCTGTTTTTTATAGCCAACTTTATTTTGCATTGATTTTGAAAAACCTTTAGCCAGATCATAGGCATCCTCGTTTCTGCCTGTAAACAATAAAGCATAGTAATAATATTCTTGGATGATGGTATCTAAAGGGAAAATCTCTTGCGCTTTTTTAAAATGGGGTAAGGATGATTCATAGTTTTTTTGATTGTAATAGGAAATAGCCAACCTTGTCCTTAAAAAGTAAAAATCTATACCCGATTTGATAGCTTGTTTTGCAGTTTTTTGTAAATCTTTGTATTCATTATTAAAGAATTGCCGATATGTTAAAGTATCGACAGATCCAATAGTTTGTTGTTTCTGTGCTTGAGTATTTAAAAATAAAATCAAGCAAAAGGAGATTAATAGAAAATTTCGCATAAATAGTTTCTTGTGTTTTCATGTTTGTAAGTCACAAAACGGGAGAGCCCTTTCGTTGTAAATTGCAATTCAAAGTGTTTGTGATCTAATTTTTTATGGAATATTTTAGCAGTCGCTTCCGTTTGAATAGTGATCTGTTTTGGAGAATAGAAATTATCGCATTGAATAACTTTAGCTTCAAAAGAGGCTTCGGTAAACAAGACAAAAGGAGCCACAAAATCTTGAATAGCTAACCATATTGGATTGTTAAAATGGATCAACGGATAGGTGTCTTTAACCTCAATTTCACGGTATGGCGCAAGTAACAATCTATATGTTGCCAGATAAAAATCAAAAAGTACACTGTTTTTATCTCCTTCAAAATCATAACAATAAAACATCACCCCATCATTGACAAACCAAACTGAACTATTGGCTTTTGGGCAATACAGGTAAGTTCGGTTGTAGGCATCGGTATAGACAGTCCAGACCAATTCCTCTTCATCTGACCCTTCCGGGGTTATCTTCAAATGGATACCGGGGGTTAACTGTAAAGATTTTTTCAATAAATCTGCTACCTCAACGTTCCCTACGGTTTGTCCCTCTTTAGGTACTTCAAAAACCTTTAAAACAGGTTTTTCATCTTTCATTTCGATGAAGTAGGAGATAGGATACTCCAGAGTCTTAGACCCTTTTTGAGGAGTCAGTTGTACCTGAAAATGAAGATGTGGTTCAGGTGATCTTCCGGAACTTCCACAGTTAGCCACAATCTGTCCTTTGGTAACAAAATCCCCAACCTGAACTTTAAAGCTATCTTTCTTTAAATGGGATAATTGTGTATAAATCCCATTTTTATGATCCAAAATAAGGGTGTTTCCCCAATTTTCCTGTGTGTTTACGCCACTGATAGGGTTATCTTCAACATTATTGGTGATCTCTTGTACAAATCCATCTAAGGGAGCAACAACAGGTTTGTTAAAGGCAAAATAATCCTCAACAACAAATCCTTCCCCCTTATAGGTTTTATTCTGATCATTAGTGATCACAAAATCAAGGGCTGATGACCAATCCCCCAAATGGGTTATTTTTCCTTTGTATCCCTGACTAACCATCCATTTTCCCCATATCGGAAGTTGTAGTTTGGCTAAATGGGATTGAGCAAATCTTTTAGTACTGGATATGTGTTTATAAATTGTTTTTTCAGGTGAATAGTACTGAATGATCACCTGCTGAATATATTTAAACACCCAGCGATTGTTCAGAAACGCAATGAAAATGATCGTCAATACCACAAAAGCAGTAGTAAAACTTTTGAGCTGAAAATTAAAAAATACTTTTTGGAATCCAATGTAAAGGATTGTAAGTGCCGGGGTAAGAAGTATTACAGCCAGATAGGTCCACTTGTTTGGAACTACATAAAAACATCCTACAGCAATCGCTAAGAAAATGAAATTACTCCCCACAAGATAATCGGTTAACAAAACCGTATCTAGACCCAGAATTTTAAAAGTTAGAAATGCTGATCCAAAACCTAAAAGGGTTAATGAAAATGCAATTCTTGAAAAGTATAATAGCCCTAGAGCGAGTAATGTTCCCGCTAATACAGAGTTCTGAAAGAAAGTGGCAGATAAAGTTTTAAAATAGCTCTTGAAAAACAAGGGGATCTTCCAGTCATCCATACTATGTGCAAAGGAGTAATAGGCAGATTGAGATTCTGTTGCTTTGAAATTCGCTACATAAATGTACTGATCTTGCATCTCCATGAAACTAAAACTGCCGGCTGCCAGGTATGTGAACCAATAGGTTAGCAGAAATGGGATGGTCAGATAGGGGAGTTTATACTTAATAAAAACTTGTTGGACAATAGATGTAAAAAATAGGAGTAAGAATTGAGCTGAAATAAAAACGATGATAAAAGGAAGGTTTAGTTTATACTCAAATCCTAGAACCAAGCCTAATAGCAATGCATTAAAGCCATACATTCCCTCTTGGATGAGGTTGTTGTTAAAGTGAAAGAGTTTTGCCAGTAGATTTGATAAAATAACAGCAGCTAAACCACAAAACCCAAGAAATGGGCTTATAAAAGTAACCAGAATGATAATTATGGCTAATGTTTTATTGAGGGAGAAAAAGATCTGAGCATAACTATTCAGAATCGTGTC
>Ga0209098_1002620_pt1 | contig 15657 bp, 11 predicted proteins | sample AD_JPNHW1_MetaG_FD_184429 | JGI IMG/M metagenome (GOLD analysis project Ga0209098, IMG submission 184429) | Active sludge microbial communities of municipal wastewater-treating anaerobic digesters from Japan - AD_JPNHW1_MetaG (SPAdes) (version 2) | ecosystem: Engineered > Bioreactor > Anaerobic... | reverse complement strand
ATTGTTGCTCTGCGCCCAGATTGGCACAGCGATGAGCTGATGAAAGGCAAAATCAAGGTGGTCATGACCGGCGCATCCTCCGACCCGGCGGAGTGGCAAAAGTTCATCGGTACCAAGGCTACCCGCGAAACGCTGGCCAAGCGCATGAAGGACACCAGGGACGAGTTACAGCTGGTGATTGTGCGCGATATGTGGCTTACCGGCTTTGACGTGCCCAGTATGCATACCATGTACGTAGATAAGCCCATGCAGGGGCATAACCTGATGCAGGCCATCGCCCGTGTGAACCGCGTATTCAAGGACAAACAGGGCGGGCTGGTGGTTGATTACATCGGCATCGCCGAAAACTTGAAGGATGCCTTGGCGCAATATACCGAGAGCGACCGCACCACCACGGGCGTGGATACGGAGCTGGCCGCGCAGGTGCTGCTGGAAAAGATGGAGCTGATCCGCGCGCTGTTGCACGGGCACGATTACTGCAAGTTCTTCACTGGCACATCCAAAGACAAGGTGCAAGCGATTGTCGAAACCATGGATTATGTCATCAGCCTGCGGGACGAAGGTAAAAAGGAGTACATCCAACTGGCGACAGAACTGTCGCGGGCGTTCTCCCTATGCGCCACCACCGATATTGCCAGTCGGCTGAATGTGGAGGTCGGCTTCCACAAGGCGGTCAAGGCTACACTGGTCAAGATGATGGAGGATAACTCCAAGAAGAAGACCGCCTCCCAACTGGACGCGGAGCTGAACCAGCTGCTCAGTAAGGCGATATCCTCCGGTGAAGTGGTCGACATTCTGGAATCCGTAGGGCTAAACAAACCCAACATCGCCATTCTATCGGACGAGTTTCTGGAAGAAATCCGCGGCATGAAGCAGAAGAACCTCGCCGTGGAGTTGTTGGAGCGCCTGATGAAAGGCACCATTCGCACCCTTTCCAAGCGCAACTTGATCAAATCCCGCAAGTTTACAGAGCTGCTGGAGGATTCCATCAAGCGCTATCAAAACCGCACTATCGAAACCACGCAGGTGATCATGGAGCTGATCGAGCTAGCCAAGCAGGTGACCGAGGAAGATAGGCGTGGCAAGGAAACCGGCATGAGCGAGGACGAACTGGCCTTCTACGATGCGCTGGCCGAGAATGAATCCGCCCGTGAAGTGATGCAGGATGAGATTCTCAAGCAGATTGCCCGCGACCTAACCACCGCCATCCACAACAGCATGACGGTTGATTGGGCCATCCGAGATAGTGTACAGGCCAAAATCAAGATGGTGGTAAAACGGCTGCTTAAGAAGTACGGCTATCCGCCGGACAAGACGGAAAAAGCTGTGGAGATTGTGCTGGAACAGACCAAGCTGATGTGCGAGAACGACGGGCGGTAAGGGAGGGTTGGGTATGCGGAACGATTATGAATATATTGACCGAAAGGCTGGATCAATAACAATTCAAGTACAAAGATCATCGGTCGTTACGAAAGAAACGGCGTATGTTAAGGAAATCCTTAACAGTTTTATATCAAACCCATCTCGTAATAGAAATCGTGTTTGCATCGAAATCCTTGGGTATGATGAAGATCCCAGAGAATTATTTGATATACCCGAAGTACGATTGTTCTTCTAAAAACTATTTGATGAGAATGATGGAGCGTTCTTCTGGATAGATCCAGATAGCTATATGCTGCTATTCTGGGGGCTTATGCTGTTAAGTCCATATCGATGTGATGGCAAGGTTGGTCTGCAACCGGAAGATATGCAGAAATATTTATATTGGGGATATTACAAGCTCAATGTTTTTTGCCAAAAGAATAAGCTCTCACCTGATTTTTCAACAAAAGCAATCAGTGATGCCGTTAAACATTTTGATTTTGAATTTTGTATAAGCTCATAGTTGCTACCAACGGAAGCGCCACTGTATAGAGTAATGTAGCTACCACAACGTGAGTAACACCGTGTCGGATGAGGCTCCACCACGATATTTTTGCAACAGGACTACAACATGTGATCTCACTACAGAACAGTGTACCAAATCGAGAGATACGATTACTATGTCAGTACGTGTTCCGAGCGCGGGGCGACTTTAGAATGTGGTATTTACCAAATTCGAATATCGCTATAACATATCACAGTATCCCCTGGGGGATAGACTGACAAAATACCTGTTTCAATATAAGAACAACCTTTATGAGAATGCACATTGGCTTAACTGATTGTGATTGAGGGGAGTGTGACTACTATGGCATTTCTGGAACGGTTTTTTAAGAAGGTGACTGATAGCACAGAGGCGACCATTTCAAATCAAAACTCGCTATCAAATCATCTGGAGACAGATATTGCTTCTGTCGCGGAACAAATGCTGATGGAGGTTAAAGTCGATCTTTCTACACGTAACAGTGTAAAACTATCCATTGCACAAATCACATCGCCTGGCGCTGGCGTCTCTTCGTTGCTCCCATCGTTGCGGACGATTACTCAGACTGCTTCTACGAGTGGCACAGGGTTGTACCGCTTGGTTAACGCTGGCCTTGGTGATGTTCTGAAAATCTCAAAGGATGGCAGTCTTTGGGGAGCCATGAAAACTGCTGGTGGGGCTTCAAAAATGGCAAAATTCGTTAATGCCGGTCCTCTAACTTCTACGACCACGGCGGTGGCGGCTATTAACCCGGCCACATTGATGATGGCTGTGGCGCTTGCTTCTATCGAGAAACGCCTTGATGAAGTCATAGAAATTGGAAAACAGATCATATCATTTTTGGAGAAGGATAAGGAATCGAAAATTGAGGGTGATCTTAAAACGCTAACTGGCATCATACAGGAGTATAAATTTAACTGGGATAACACTGCGTATATTTCGAGCCATCATACTTTAGTTTTAGGTATAAAACGTTCGGCCGAGCAGAATATAATTTTCTATCAAAAGCAGATTGCCGGAGAAATAGGTGATAATCCATTGCTCCATTTTGATCAATTTACAAGTTCTGTCCAAGATGGCTTATCGAAGCATTTCCGCTATTACAGAATGTCCCTTTATACTTATGCATTTGCTTCTTTCCTTGAAGTTATGTTGTTAGGTAATTTCCGCACAGAGTATATAAAACAGGTGCAAGGAAATATTGACGTTTATGCCTCCGAATATCGAGGATTATTTGATGAGTGCTCATCAGTATTATCAAAAATTGCGGGCGGTTCTGTGGAATCCCAAGTATTGAAAGGACTTGGTGCAGCGGTCAAAGCTGCGGGTACATTCATTGGAAACATACCAATCATCAAAGATGGTTCCGCTGATGAATGGTTAATTGATGGTGGTACTCAGCTTGATAAGAATAGCGATGAAACAACCAGAAAGACAATAACAGCATTCTCGGAAAACCAGAATTCAGGCTGCGAGATGTTCTTGGATAATCTACGACAAGTGGAGAGACTGTATAATAAGACTACAGACATCTACTTTGATAAAGATAATGTGTATCTACTGGAGAGCAACGAATAGCGCTCAGGTATTTGACTAAGGGAACGCCGTGCAACTAACACTTAGGTCTGCTACCAACCGCTTGAGCCGAGCATTTTCTTTCTCCAGTTCTTTGAGTCGTTTAGCATCGTCAGTTTTCATTCCACCGTACTGCTTACGCCACCGATAATAGGTTTGCTCAGTGATATCGCTTTGCCTTACAGCCTCGGCGATTGTCTTGCCCTGCCCGCACAGTACCTCGATCTCCCGTAGCTTGATGATGATCTGCTCCACCGTGAATGCTTTCCTTGGCATTGATCCCACTCCTTTGCGCTCATTATACTGACCTGCCGCCGAAAAAGGTAGTCCAACTTTAAAGAGAGAAATAGACTACCACAAGAAGCAAGGGGTGGGTGAAAAATGAAGAAGAACCGGTACACGGAGGAGCAGATTGCCTACGCGCTCAAGCAGGCGGAACTGGGCACAGCGGTACCCGAGATCTGCAGGAAGCTGGGGATCGCGGAGCAGACTTTCTACCGCTGGCGCAGCAAGTATGCGGGGATGCTGCCCAGCGACCTCAAACGGCTCAAGCAGTTGGAGGAGGAAAACGGCAAGCTCAAGAAGCTGGTGGCGGATCTGAGCCTGGATAAGATCATGCTGCAGGACGTACTATCAAAAAAATGGTGAGGCCTGCTGATCGGAAAGAGGCTGTTTTGTACTTGGAGAAAGCCTACAAGGCCAGCGAACGCCGCTGCTGCCGCGTTCTGAGGCTGAACCGAGGCCTGTACAGGCGGCAGCCGAAAAAGGATGAGCAGGCCTTTCTGAGAATGCGGATCAAAGAGATCGCGGCTGTACGCGTGCGCTATGGATACAGGCGGATCCACGTGCTGCTCAGGCGCGAGGGCTGGGCCATCAATGTGAAACGCGTCTATCGTCTCTACAAGATCGAAGGCCTCAACCTGCGCAATCACACCCGGCGCAAGAGAGCCAATCAAAACAGGATCAAACCGCGTAGCGAGGCAACGGCGGCCAATGAATGCTGGGCCATGGATTTCGTCTCCGACCAACTGTATGATGGCAAGCGCTTCCGGGTGCTGACGCTGATCGACCTGTATACCCGGGAATGTCTGGCGACCTATGCGGATAAAGCCATCAAAGGGGAAGGCGTCTGTGCGATCCTCCGGCATGTCTCCCAAGAGCGGGGAACGCCTAAGTGCATCAAGGTAGACAACGGGCCGGAGTTCATTTCCCGAGCGCTGGATGCCTGGACGTATGACCGGAAGATCCAGCTGGTATTCTCAAGGCCCGGCACGCCAACCGACAACGCCCATATTGAATCGTTCAACGGCAGCCTTCGGGAAGAGTGCCTGAACACCAACTGGTTCATGTCCCTGGAGGATGCGAAGGAAAAGCTGGAAAGATGGCGAAATGATTACAATGAGTACCGTCCGCACAGTGCACTAACATACCTTCCGCCGGCCGAATTTGCCAGGAATCATGCGGCTTATGGGCCATAATCGACCTCGGTTTTTCTCATTGAAATTGGACCACTTTTCGGGGGACACCCACGACCTCGGTTTTTCTCATTGAAATTGGACCACTTTTCGGGGGACACCCAATACCAGATTGACTAACTTTCAATTTGGTACAACGCTTGGGGGCAGGATCACAAGGAAACGGATATCCGCGGGTTTAAGTACGGTACAACCCAAGCAAGGAAGATATTCCTGAAGCAAATCATGGGGCGGTTCGTTATCAGCGCAGGCTTGGCAAAACCAAGCGGGAACGAGCAGATCATCACGCTGGTCACATGCAGAGAGAATGCAGACAAAGACTATTTCGTGGTTCATGCGATTCTCATTGAATAATGCCGGAGAATCCGATTTAAATGCATACGCCCGGTCACCATGTTTCTCATGGAATATGGGGAAGATTGGTCGGTTTCCAGCGCCTATCTCAGCGAAGAATCCATTCGTACCCTGTCACCTCAAGCGGCTTCATTCATTGGCGGAGTACTTCGAAATTGCGAACGCGCCTTGACAGTATCGGCTCCTGCAAATGTATGTAAAATTCTTGACACAACCATCGGATTAGCACTTTCTTATACAAACTAAATAGCGAAAATACAACCCTGAATTACTGATCCAGAGTTGTATTCATAGATTACATGTGTATTGTCAGCAGATACCCTGCGCCATCATTGCTTCGGCAACTTTCAGGAACCCGGCAATGTTAGCGCCCATTACGTAATTTGTTGCACACTCGGCATACCTCGCCGCAGCAAGTGACGTTTTTTCGAAAATATCGCACATAATCATCTGTAGTTTTGCATCGACCTCGTCAAACGTCCAACTGAGATGCATACTGTTTTGCGTCATTTCAAGCGCGCTTGTTGCGACACCGCCTGCATTGGCCGCCTTGCCCGGTGCAAAGAGCACTCCTTTCTCCATGAGATACTCTGTTGCTTCCAGCGTTGTAGGCATGTTGGCACCCTCACCAACAGCATAGCAGCCGCCCTGTACAAGCGCTATGGCGCCATCCAGATCCAACTCGTTCTGTGTGGCGCAAGGGAGAGCTATGTCACAAGGGGTACGCCAGATGAGACTTCTATTGTCATTAAAGCAGGCGGAAGGTACGCGGCGCGCATATTCATGAATACGGCCGCGCTCTACTTCCTTGATTAACTTGATAACATCAAGCTGGATGCCGTTTCGGTCATGGATATAGCCTGAAGAGTCACTCATCGCGACTACCTTAGCCCCAAGGGAGAGCGCTTTCTCACAGGCATAGATCGCAACATTGCCGCTGCCGCTGATGATAACCGTCGCGCCGCTAAACTTCCGCTTGTTGGCCGCAAGCATATTCTGCATGAAGTAGCAAAGGCCATATCCGGTTGCTTCCTTACGCGCCAGACTCCCGCCATACTGCAACCCTTTGCCCGTCAGTACGCCTTCATAACGGCCTGTGATACGCTTATACTGCCCATAGAGATATCCAATTTCGCGCGCACCGGTACCAATATCGCCTGCCGGTACATCGACATCAGCGCCAACGTGGCGGTACAGTTCGGTCATGAAGCTCTGGCAGAAGGCCATGACCTCACGGTCGCTTTTTCCTTTGGGATCAAAATCACTGCCGCCTTTACCGCCGCCAATCGGCAACCCTGTCAGGCTGTTTTTCAGGATTTGTTCCAGTCCAAGGAATTTTAAAATTGATAGGTTTACGCTGGGATGCAAGCGCAGGCCGCCCTTATAGGGGCCGATGGCGCTGCTGTACTGGACGCGATACCCACGGTTGACGCGCGTTTTGCCACAATCATCAATCCATGGCACTCGAAACGCAATGATGCGCTCCGGTTCAACAAAACGTTCCAATAGGCTCACCTGTTCGAACTCCGGATGCCGATCCAGCGCCGGTGTCAGGCTGCAAAGCATTTCTGTTGCAGCCTGTAGGAACTCGGCTTCGTGTGGATTGCGTGCCTTCAAGCCCTCCAGCACGCGGGATGCATAGTCATTCATGATTGGTCAAACCCCTTTCTGAATGATCCAATCATCACAGAGCCTTTGCTTTCTATCCACCTTTACGTTATATTTTCCGCATGCGATTTGACCCGTCATCGATACTCGGTGCCCTGTACACCGGTAAAGAGTCGTGTGGTTTGTTCCACCAGAACGTGCCTGCGAAAGCAGCTTTTCATATTCAAGATTGGCTCATGCAATGACACGGATTCTCAAGGAACAATATAGACGATGTAATCACTTTTGTACAGTACAAACATTGTACTAGCTCCATTCAATCATTTTGTTTGGTCGAGAACTATTCAGTTTGCGGATTCGAAAATTTGTGCAAAGACGTTGCTGCGTATTTATACTTTTCGTCTTGAAACAAAACGATTATTTCTTGTGGGTTTAATCTTGTTACTGATTGACTATTCGTTTAATCTCGTTTCAACCTCTGATATTGCACCCCACCCACCGCCTGCATCACCTGCTGCATCATCTACTGATTGGAGAATAGCTTCACAAAGAAATTCTCGTTCTTCTTGTATCGCGCGGCGGTCATGTTGGGAATGCCCTTCTCAAACAGCAGCATTAAGGTTTTCCGGTCGTTGCTGGCAGCATAGTCCTTCCACGACACGCTGCTCGTATAGTCGTTCTCCATCTGTAAAAACACCTTGCTAATTTCGGTATAACTGGCACCGTACTTCTCGTTGGTCTTTTCGATGATCACTGTCAGCACATCCTTCTTCTTTTCCCTCCGCCCGCCCTCGCCAGTGATGGGCGTGAAACCCTCCAGCGCGCTCGTCAGGTCGATGTTCCCTCGAAGCCCTTTTCCAGTCGCTTGGTTGGTTACTTCATCTGGTAACTGCCTGTCCACTTTCAAGGATAGCGACAGCTCGTATAGTATTGAACTCGCCTCAGACACGCCATGGTAAGTTGGGGTGTGCACGTCCTGAAATCGTTGAATATGAAACCCCAAGAAGTTATAACCGGTGCATTTCATGAAATCATCGTACCTTTGCCATAACTGATACCACCTATTGATAAGAGAAATCTTGTTGGTAGGTGGTTTTCGTTATGTCGCAAAACCCTAGTGTTTATAGGCTTTTGCTCATGGTTACATGTTATCGTTGTATCAATCATTGGTAGGTGCAGGGGGCAATTTACGGAGATGACTGGACTCGAACTCGCTACGTTTTTTGGCTCGTGCAAGGAGGAATCGTTGAAAGATAAGGAATCGTCAAATTTGCACCCCTTTTTGGCTAATATTTGACGAATAGAATTTCCCAACAGAAAAGTTGATTCGGTGGTTTGTCATTTTTCGGTTGTCTGAATCACAGTGCTACTAGAGAAGTATACAGATTTCGAAGTGTAGCAGATGATTTATCGCGTAAACAAGCCCAGCAGACAATGCCTGATATCAGATTCGGTTTCGTTGTCCCGTTGCCTTCGTGCCACAAGCACTAGCCGGTCGTTGTCAATGCATGTCACTAAGGCCAGCAAAGTATCTGAGTACTTAACATCCAGATAGCGGCTATACAGAGACTGCTCGTATACCTTGTCAATATATGCGTTAAAACCGGCTTCATCAGCGAAGGAAGCATGCCCTGTGAAATCTAGGCCCTTCTGGTTAGTGCCATCAGCGGACACCTGGCAAACGGCAAAAATGATATATGTAAAATTTTCAAAGCGTGTATCAAACTGAACTGTGTAATGGTTGCGAAGATAATCGTTTCCTGTGTACTTCAGCAAACGTCCGAACATACTGCCGTCTTTCATATTGTGGCCATAAATCAGCAGATTCTGCGTGTTGCTGTGGATGGGTGTGTTTTCATCCACAAAAAGTGCTCCGCAAGCGTTATGCAGTCTATCAAAATCATGGGTCAGGTAGTAGCTGTTGTCCCGATATAAGACTGGATGATCCACCAATCCCTCAATCGTCAGCCAACCTACGGTATCGTTGTTCTGCTTCACAAATGCTTTCAGGGAATCCTGCGTAAGCCCAATCACCTTGAAGAAAGCTTTTCGAGCAGAAGTTTCTATAAATGGCGTTTTGGCTTGGACAGCCGCCATTTCCACTTTTGGAACCGAAGGCACGATTGTTGTAAATGTGTCAGTTCCCAGAGCTTGGGCCTGCCGCAGCGCTTCATCATGTTGGCTGGATAGCCCCTCCTGCCTCTCCTGATTTTGATAGGCTCGGATCCCATAGAGCGTAAGTTTCGTAAAGGAGAAGAGGAAAATAACCGCAAGCAAGCCAACCAGCGGGATTCGCCAACAGGGGCGTCTCGCTATCTGGGGTGTCGGCCACTTTCCTTTGTTACATCGCATTCTGCGCGCCATCTCATTCTCTCATCCGTCACCGAAGCATTATCGGTTTACTTCTCCTCGCCGGAACGTGCGCTCTCCTGTCTGAGGGATATTCTTATGCCTTCCAGCTACGCTTTCTTTTCCTGCTTGTGAGCCATAGCGCGCTTAAGCCTCCCGAAGCCCCCAACATCATGAAAAGCCATAGCAAAGGTTGGCTATTGTCACCTGTCTTGGGCATGGGGTAGCTCGCCGCGTGTTTCTCCCACGCCAGCGTAAAAGGACTCAGGGATGATATCGTCACGCACAGGCCATATTGTGTTCGCTGTACTTGATCCTCGGAGTAGCTCTCAGCAACCTCTGACCCATCTGCTAAGAAGTGGCTGACAACGAAACTAAGGTTTTGGCTGTTATATTGATCGTATCCCGCTGGATAGGGGATGTAAAGTTGAAGTTCCCCATGCAAAGGTACATAGCGATTTGCGTCATCCACAATGGCCAACTCATAATACATCAGATTTTCATTGGTGGGGAACGCGGTTACTTTTAATTGACAATTAGCATACTGACCTTGTCTGTCTACCAGAATTGGTTTATTACTGTCGCTAGCAGGAATGCTGTTCTCGTCATCCACCACAGATGATTTATATTGCAGCGTCACGCTGTCTTCAATAACAGCAAAATACTCTACACACATAGGGGTTTCATCATCTATGTTTTCATACCAGAATAGAATTGGCAACATCCCCCCCAGATTGTTATTATCATAATTCGCGCTCTTATATAGAATTCTATCCCCGCCTTCATAGGAGATCTGATAGAAATAATTGCTTTCCCATTCGAATCCATCCGCGCATTCGATGCGCTCATCCTGATTTGGCTCTCGGTAGAAATTGTTGTAATTGCTACTGTCGTATAGGTTCTGCGCGCCTGTAAACGCTACGGCGAAATACCTGGCTCCTGGATATGGCGATATTAATGTACGAGCTGTAACACTATCCATCGCAGCATTGGTCACGGTTAGCAATTTCTGATTATCCACAATCATATGGAGCAGGCCATCTTCATAAGCTAGATCGATGCCTGGCACACTTTCCGACACTTCATATTGCATGCGATCGCTGGGCACGGGATTGATCGGCGTTCTACCGTTAGGCGGGTTCTCCGGCCACAGTGTCAGAGGCCCCTGCTCTAGCGTGATATTTAAATTGTAAGCAGCCTGAACAATTCCATTTTCATCTTTCAGCACAAATGAAGTGGTGTACTGGATAACCGTGGAAATGTTATCAGATGTGGCAGGCCAATGCAAAATGTAGCGCGGCAATCCGTTCATCGTTCCGTTGCTCGGCAAGATATTCTCAGAACCACCCTGCAATTGGTAAAGAGTCCAATCGTTATGGCCATTTTGTTCTGGAATGACGAAGGCGGTCTGTAAGTTTGGCGCAGTGGCTTGTTGCGAAGTCCGAAGATACGTAATACTTCCATCCGTAACCGTTGAGGTGATGTCTGCTAGTCCTAGAATATTGGCGCTGATATTGCTTGAAGGTAGGTATGCCGGCAAAACATTCAGAGCATCTGCATCTGTATAATCAATTTGGAGGTTCACTCGGTAAATAGTTGTTGGGTCACTCTCGTTCCAGAAAATATTGAAAAAAGGATTGGTGACTGTAGTGTCGGGTATGAATAGCGCTTTTTCCTCATTATAACTGCCTAACCACCATTGTGTAGAAAATGCACCTGTTCCAGTATAACCTTCGTCATTCTCAATCATATAGGCGATTGCGTCTTCGTCGATTTCATGGGCACCGATAATATGTATGCGGGCGCTGTCGCCGTTTGGGTTTTGGATACGAATACCGAAATTGAAAGCCTCATTCGACTGGTTGTACCCCGTGGTTGCAACATAAGCCCAATCGGTCGCTTGGGTATCGATCGTTACTTTTAGCGTACCCGTACTCTGGTCATATTGAGTTGTGTATGATATCCCGTAAGGCATTGAGAGTCCGATCGAGCTTGCAGGTAGGTATGTGAAAGTAGGCTCTGCCATTGCACTCAAACAACAAATCATAGACATTAAAACAAATGTTGCGGCCACCCATAGCTTTCTCATTTTGATGCTCCAATCACTTGAAAACTTTCATTTCAGAATCAAATATAGTGGGGTTCATATAAAAAGTCAAGCAAAAACAAAAGGCAAATTAAACCCGCTGTTCGAAGGCAAGCCGAAGTGATCCAACTTTACGTGCTTGCTTCCAAGCCATTCCGAAACCGAAACACCATCTCCCCATCCATGCCTACCGTCACCTGATCAACGACCGCCAACCACAGCTTTTCGTCGAAGGCGTCCAGAACCAGCGGCCTGTTCTCCGCCTCTCGTTCAAACCGCTCAAGCGCCTTCGCTTTGGCAAGGCGTTTCACCTTATCGGCTTCCAAAAACGTAATCTGTTCATTGATCTGTCGAAAGCGTTCCAAGTGACCAGTGCCGCAATCCGATTCGCCTGCAGCCTTTGCGGTCTGCGCGATATCCTTTCGGGCAAGCGCCGAAACCACATCCAGATCCCGCCGTAAGGTGACAAGTTCAGCGTCGATAATGCCAGTGTCACAAAGCGTAGCCTGCACCAGACGGCAATCCTCAATCAAACCGGAGCGGTTTTCCATCAGCTTGCTAAACGCGACCAGAAACCCAGCCTTGATCTGCTCCTCGGTCACGTGCGGGGTTGTGCATCGCTTGCTCCCTTTATACTTTTCGTTGCACTGGTACACTTCCCGACGATAGTTCTTGTCCTCCTTGTAGCTGCCCCAAACCTTTCTGCCATAAAGGCCGCCGCAGTCTCCGCAGACGATCTTGCCAGCGAAAATGCTGTTGCATCGACCCGGTCTGCCCAGGCTTTTCCGACGCTCAATTTCAGCTTGGACCATGTCAAATTCATCAGGAGCCACGACCGCTGGATGGCTGTCCTCGACGTAATACTGCTGAACCTGCCCTGTATTCTTGACCATTTTCTTGGTCAGGAAGTTCGCACAGTAGGTTTTTTGCATCAGGGCGTGCCCTTTGTACTTTTCATTGGTGAGTATGGATCGAACCGTGGCGGACTGCCACGTCTTGCCGCCGCCCGGAGCAGGGACCCCATCCTTTTCGAGCAGCTTGCCGATCATCGAGGGGGTTTTGCCCTCCATGTATTGACGGAAAATGCGACGGACAATCGCCGCTTCACTCTCAACAATACTCGGCAAGCCATCCTCACCCTTTTCATAGCCCAGGAATTGACCATAGGGCAAGGAGATCTTCCCATCGGCCATCCGCTTACGCGCACCCCAGGTGACGTTTTCGGAGATAGAACGGCTTTCTTCCTGAGCAAGCGAGGACATAATAGTGATCAGCAGTTCGCCCTTGCTGTCCAGCGTGTAGATGTTTTCCTTTTCAAACCAGACCTCTACGCCATTATCCTTCAGCTTGCGAACCGTTGTGAGGCTGTCGACCGTGTTGCGGGCAAAACGGCTGACTGATTTGGTGACGATCAGGTCAATCTTTCCGGAGAGCGCATCCGCGACCATCCGCTTGAAACCCTCACGGCGCTTGGTGTTGACAGCCGAGATACCCTCGTCCGTAAATACATCGACCATAGACCAGTCCGGTCGGGCATGGATCAGTTTGGTATAATAATCCACCTGTGCTTCGTAGCTGTTTTGCTGCTCATCGCTGTCGGTAGATACACGCGCATAGGCTGCTACCCGCCGCTTGACCGTCGTATCCTTCACCTGAGCGGACACGATCGGTGCCAGAGCTGGGATAACACGAATGTTAGCCATTACCACGCCTCCTTTTTGCGGCATCCTTCGCCTTGCTTTTCATCTCATCCGTCCAACTGTCCCGACGGGAGTGTTTTTCCCATAGAATGGTTTTCAGTGTGCCATCCTTGAAGGTGAACACCAAAACCCCATCCTCTGGAATCGTGATGGCTGCTACTTTTGCCAAGAATTCAGCAGCATCGTAAGTATTACGCCCCAAGGCTTCCGCGCATTTTTGCTGGAGGATATCTTCAGGAATACGCTTTGCCGCGCAATGCTCCTTGCCGTGTGTGGTGTAGGTAGCGCAAGCCCAGTTTGCTTTGGCATACTTGGTGCCTATAGCGTTGATCTTCCGGTTGAAATTCGCTCCGCAGCGAGCGCAGCGGATAATTCCACTAAATTCGCTACGAAGCTCGCTGCTGGCAGGCTTGCTCGAATGCGCCCTCCGAGCCACTTCCGCCTGAACAGCATCGAAAGTAGATCGGTCGATAATGGCTTCATGAGCGCCCTCCACATAATACTTGGGAAAACTATATACATATGCCTGTGAGGTGACCAGCGGCGCAAGCGTTTCCAAGCAAACAATCACCTTTACTGCGGGCACGGCCGGCTTTACCCTGCAGGGCGGGCAGCGCATGACCATCTACGGCATCCCGACGGGCACGCGCTACGCCGTGAGCGAAAACAGCTACGCTGCCGAGGGTTACACCACGCAAGCTAGCGGTGCAAACGGCACCATTGGCACGGGCCAGTCCACAGCGGGTTTCGTCAACACCCGTTGGATTGGAACGCTGACGGTGCGCAAAGCGCTGGCGGGCAACGCAGCGGATACGGAGCACAGCTTCCCGTTCGACATCACGCTGTCGGATAATGCCGGTTTAACGGTCAGCGGTACCTTTACCGCCACCGGCGCGCAGCGAAGCGTCACCTTCAGGGGGGGCAAGGCCACTGTGAGCCTGAAAGGCGGCGAGAGCGTAACCATCCAGAATCTGCTTTCCGGCTGGACCTATTCTGTGGCGGAAGTTGAGGCTAACACGGATGGGTATATAACGACCGCCAGCGGCGCAAGCGGGGTGATCCCGTACGGGGGAACCACAGCGCTGTTCACCAACGAGCGGAATATTGAGCAGGCGTACAAGCGCATCACCGTAACCAAAACGTGGTCGGACGAGAACAACAAGGACAGTGTACGGCCTGAAAAAATCAGCATCTACCTCTTCGCTGGAGATAAAATCATCGATAAGAAAGAGATCAGCGCGTTCGACCGCTGGACCTGCCTGTTTGAAAATCTACCCGTGTTCAACAGCGACGGCAGCACTATCCTTTACCGCATCGTGGAAGGTGCAATCGCGAAATACTATGCGCGCTATACTGATGGGCTGGAATCAGTCAACATCCTGAACACACATACGCCGGAAGTGTTCAAGGGGAAGGATGGTTCAGAAACCATTGTTATCATGGATTTCACGATTCCGTTGGGGAGCAATATCAATCGGAACCAGGGCGACACCATCAATTGACGATTTTGACATAAGCGGAGGATTCCAATATGCGTAAGCTTACATGTTACCTTGCGGTACTGTTCTTGCTTTTTCAAAGCATGAGCGCCTTTGCCGAGTCGATGGTGATTGACGAATCCTCCGACATCGCCCAGGAGAGTACGGTGCTATCCCCGGCGGAAATCGCGCTGCTTGGACGCCCGAAGACCGATCAGCCGACGCATTTGACCGTCGGCAACCCAACGATGGTGAGCGGTAGTTTCTTCACGGATATGTGGGGCAACAACACCAGCGATATCGACGTGCGCACGCTGCTCCACGGGTATAACACGGTGGAGTGGTCCTCGCAGCTGCAATTCGTAATCGACCCGATAGTGGTGAGCAACCTGACCACCGGGCGCTCGGGGCGCAACGCGCTCTATACCATCACCCTGCAGCAGGACCTTACCTATTGCGATGGCACCACACCGATCACGGCGAAGGATTATGTATTCTCGCTGCTTCTGTGCACCTCCCCGCAGGCGGCAGCGCTTGGAGCGGAATCGTCCCGCTATTCGCAGATTGTGGGCTATGACGAGTACCACAGCGGCGAAGCGAAAGCCCTGCGCGGCGTGCGGCTGATCGATGAGTACACCTTCAGCATTGCCGTCAAGGCCGAGTATGAGCCTTTCTTCTACGACCTTGCGAACCTGTGGTGCATTCCCTATCCGCGGAGCGTGCTCGCCCCCTACTGCGATGTGGAGGATACGGAAAAAGGGGCGCAGCTGCGCAACATCGACCCCGCAAACGCGGAAGTGCCCTTTACGGTCGAGCTGCTCAAGCAGACCATCTTTGACGAAACGCAAGGGTATATGTACTTCCCGCGGCTCACCTCCGGCCCCTATCAGCTGAAGGCGTACGACCGGGCAAGCGGAAATGTGGATTTTGCGATCAACCCGTATTACAAAGGCAACTACGAGGGTGTCAAACCAGTGATTGACACGCTGACGCTGGTGCCGGTTGTGCCGGAAACTATGATCCGGAAGCGCTTTGCCTGATGGGATTTGAAGGAAGAAAGCTCGTCGATCACCACCATGTCGTAGTCAAAGGGCAGCCCGCTCTCCTCAACCAGCCACTGCACATT